>Ga0065711_1049806_pt1 | contig 11124 bp, 6 predicted proteins | sample Hoacrofraction12_FD_59098 | JGI IMG/M metagenome (GOLD analysis project Ga0065711, IMG submission 59098) | Hoatzin crop microbial communities from Cojedes, Venezuela - Epithelial fraction 12 v2 (version 2) | ecosystem: Host-associated > Birds > Digestive system > Esophagus > Crop | place... | reverse complement strand
GTAGTGGAGATGCTCCAGTCCCCTCACCATCCTTGTAGCCCTCCGCTGGACTCTCTCCAGTAGCTCTTCATCCTTCTTGAACTGGGGAGCCCAGAACTGGACACAGTACTCTAGATGAGGTCAGCTCAGAAGCAAGGCTGAGGTCACTTTATGATTGTTGTATCTATATCTATTCCCAAGTACAGTTGGATAATATACTACTGCTGGTGCATACTAACGATCCTTCTGTGACAATCCTCATAGTAGCAGCAGTGGAAAAGACTCAAAATTAAAATCTTTTCGGTAACACTTCAAAGACTTCTCTAGTTTAACTAAGCAGACAGGACACTTCAGGTGGTTGTGTACATAGTACAAAGGAAAGGGGATAAAGAAGGACAACATCTTCTGTGAGAGGTTCATACAACAAGTCTCTTTTTGCTGGATTAACATTTGCAATGTTGGACTGTGTAAGCTTTGCACCTGCAGCTGTATCCTGTGACAATAGGTATGACTAAGTGCTTCAGAGGAAGCTGCAAGAAGTCCATTGTCAGTAAAGAGATGTGATTCTCTATGGTTAGTTCAGTTTTATCAATAGTAAAAAACTGAACTCAGTGGCATTGCATCAGTGCTGGAATTAGAGTGTATGAGGTGAATAAAACTGAAGCAGATTTACAGAGAAACCTGGCTAGAGTTCAAGCTTACCTGCGTACATAACTTTCTTGAATGCTACTGCTTTCATGTAGTTTCTTTCCTTAATATATCTTGTAAATTCTCTTTCACTAGTGTTTTAATGCCTTCTTACTTTCTCTGTCCTAGTGTGTTTCAGTGCTATCGTCTCTGTTTCCTCCTGTTCTAGTTTACTGTGGAATCTTGCTCCAGATACAAAAAATCATAGCCTAAAAAACTATTCTAGTAAACTTACATTTGTCTCCATTTCACTGTTTCTTTGCTTCTCCTATGTGCTGGAATCATTCTGACTTCTTTTGCCACAAAAACACCTGAATCCAAACAGCCTGTTTTTCTTATCCAAATTCTTAGAACAAAATTCTGTACTATTAAATCAAGTAAAATCTTTTCAGAAGACATCTAAATTGCTCTAGTAGAATCTTGAAAGCATGCCCTTGGGAAATTAATGTTTTACTTTGCTGTGATCCAAACACAATGCATCTAGTTTCAAAACCATGGAAACAAGGAAGTTCAGCCTTGCAAGTTGATCACATACTCCATGACTACAAAGCAGATTTTATTTTACTGGGAATGAATGCACTTGTAGAAGTACCTGCTACTTACAACTCACAGTTGATATATTTTGTATTTAGAGGTACAATCATCCAAAAGAAAAAAATGTAGAGAATATTCTTATGCTGCCTTCTCTTTGTATTGAGTAAGAAAATGCTAGGAAGAAAAGTACTATGCTAAAGCCAAGCACTAAACAAGGTATGACTGAGATTTTAACCATATATAAGTGAGGTCATAAACATGTTTTCACAGCAGTCCCTTATCTGCTCTCTGCAAAGTATGAAAAAGAGGGCATACAACCTACCATTTCCAGTCAATGATCTATTTTTGTATAGAATAGCAGGAAAATGTCACTTAAGCATAAATAAACAATATAACTTACTTTATTCTTCTTCTCATGAGGAAGAGAGTAAAAGGCCAAGTTCAGCATGCAGAACAAAATATAAAGCATTCTATGATCACTGCCCGGGGACTGGCTATGCAATTGGTCTTCTGGGCATGAGAAAAAAATTGTACTGTGTACACCTTGTTTTGCATATTCATTAGTATTAGAATTTTCCTTTGTTGTTTTATTAAACTGTCTTTATCCCAACCTACAAGTTTTCCCTTTTGTCCATTTCTCCTCCCCAGTCTACTGGGGGGGAAGGGGAGGGGTGAGTGAGTGGCTGTCTGGTGCTAGTTGCCAGCTGCCGGGTTAAACCACAACAGTCCTTTTTTTTTACTGAGAAGCAGAGGGCCTTTGCAGTTTGTTACACATGGTGCCACAGTGCTACTCTGAAAGAAATACTGCCCAAGGCACTTTCGCATCCAGAGTAAATACTTTTCCCCTAATCCATTCCAGCTCACATTCTGGAAGGACGAAGATCTACTTACTTTGCACACAGAAACTGCTATAGCAGGTTTAACATTTGCAGCCAGACTGATATAATATGTGACAGCTTGTTAAATGAAGTCGTGATTTATTTTCCATTGAGGATTTGGCCAACAGTGTTTGTTCTGCAAGCTGGATGACACTAACACATCATCTAAACACCAACTAATTCCTTCATTAAAGAAATGCACCTATTCTTTTTTTCTACAAAGTCATGTTTATGTTGAGATGTAGCCCGTTTACTTGAGGGTAGAAACAAAACCTCAGAAAGGACCCCTACATCACTGCATCAAATCGCCTTTTTTTGCAGGCACTGTATTGTGAAACACTTGTCATAAACAGTCTGAGCACCAAAAAAAGCACCCACCGTATTGAAAGGCTGGTTTTAATCCCGATCGAGGCAAGATTCTCTATGCTAATTTCCAGCCTAAATTTTTTGTACTACCTATTTTTATTGTTATTACATTTTGATCTGCTGAGTTTCAGAACACTTCTACCATTCTACTCATCAAAGTCACTTGGTTCTTTTTGTGTGACATTTCTGTTCTTTATATTAATAACTCGATACTCTTCCTGCTTTCAACAAATTTCCTTGCATACTCCTGATACAAATGCCAATGCTATTAGTAGAACTCTTGATCAGAATTACTGTAAAAATCAGCTCCTGAGAAACATTATTAGCAAACTACCTTCAGCCTGAACTTCCCTTTAACACTGTCTTTTGCTTTCTCTCCTTAATCCAGTTCTTTATCCATTGTTTTTCTAAAGAGTCATCTCTCCATTCTTCAGCTTAATTTATGATTTTCAAAAGGACACTGTATCAAATTGCATCTCTAACTAGGTGAGCTTTAACATCTTTCCTCTGCTTTCAAAATCAGCTGTCTTGAAGGACTGCTTGAAAAGATACTGGAGAAGGATAAAGAGAATGAAAAGATCATTGAAAAATTAAAAACTGGGAACTGGCAACTGCAAAGGTATATTCCAACTTGAATGGGAAGACTGAAACCTTGGGTTTATTATTAAGTTCTCTCAGTGTGCTCACCTCTCCGCAACATATAAAGTCATATTAAAGTTTGCAATCGAAAAAAAATCCATCCATGCTGCAGACACTTCATACTGGAAAATCAGAGTTTACAATGACAAAGCATGTTTTCCTGGCTGTGTTTTAGGGTTCCTATTTCAGCTTGTATGAGAGGGCAGGAAAGAGATTTATAATGCAAGTGACACTGTAATGGTGGCAGAAATGTGTTCAAAGGAGAACAAAAGAAGAGTTTGAGTATGAGGAAGATAGGGATTTCTGAAGATGGGGAAAAAAGCCTAAACAGAATGAAATGGGAATAGGAGATATTTTCAAGGAATAAAGATGAGTATGGATAAAAGAGTGTGAGTGGGAAACTAACAATAAAGGTATAAGTCTCTTATTTTGTCCTTTTAAAGATACATCCACGCTGAAAAAGCTGTGATTGCAGCTTCAAGAAACACAGTCATGTCAGCGCAGGCCAACTAGTTCATGTATTTCTATCATGAAATTTAGAGTAGTCTAACTACTTACTACTCACCCGCCATGCAGGGCTGGTTTTCAGCCTACACTCTGTGCTGTGCTGCTGTGGCTACATTTTCAGAGTCACAAAGCTACCATATATAAAACTCTGGCAGTACTTTATCAACCCCTAGCCTACTACAAAGCACTTCTATTTGTTTATCTTTCACTTCATTCCAGACAAGCCTTGCTAACTGTCACAGGCGCTCTGTGACAGAGAGCTTAGCCTGTGGTATCTGGCCTCTTCCAAGTGTCCGGTACTGCCCTTTTGCTTGTGACTTGCTATGACTCATAGGATATATTCATTCCAAGATACAGTTAGTCATTTGCTTATGGTATGATCATTGTTTCAGTTCATTATAGGTCTAAGTTTAATACATCAGAGTCTGCAGTGTGTGGGGGGAGATAAAATGCTGTGGTAGATTGTTACTATAAGAAATAAAGACACAATAGGATTATGTCCAATAAAGTAAAGCAGTCTCTACAGTGTGAAAAACTTTTTAACAGCTAAATTTCTGAAGAGGCTGTCATGGAAAATGGGTAATTTTGGGGTCAAGAAAAACTTCTATTGTGGGTTAAAACCTGCTATAAAGAACAACAGAGGCTGGAAATATTTCCTATTTGAAAGTAATCAAAAGCACTTTCAAGCTGTATAGCTGTCTGATTTTTTTTTTCTTTCTTCTTTTACTGTGAGAAAGACGCTGAGAAACAGGAGAAATGGCTAAATAAGTGACACTGCAAAAGAACTGGTGCAACTAGTTATCCACAAGAGCTGTCAAACACACTACGTAAACCACGTTAAAAAAACCAGAGCAAAGTCTTTCCCCCAATCTTTTTCAATTACAGTCATCGTAGCATGACAACAGTAACCAGAATCACAAATGTGAACTCCTGAACTGAGTTTGCTTTTTTCCTGAGAGAAGATATGCCCATTTTCAAACATAAAAGTGGAATCTGTTGTTGCATTGGAATGTTCACTCAATTCACTGGAACAGAGCTTGAGAATCTCCTCAACCATGGCTTAAAATACGCTTCAGCAGTGAAGGAGAGACAATGAGGGATGGCATAATATTATCAGTATTATAATTAGATTAACTTCAGAAGCTGGAGTCACATTCTATGTGCAATTTCTGTGATTCTATGAAATTGCAGGACCTCAGTCTAAAGGCCTCCTACCCTACCCACCTATCATATGAGTTTCCAAGGTGAAACCTGCTCAGGATGGATTTGCATCCACAACTGAAATAGGATGGTTCAGCCTGGAGCTGTACAGAACTCCCACAAAGTGACTCACCTGTTTTCTACATCAGTGTGACAGATGATGACACATCCTCCTGGGCTCCCGAGCTCTGTTCCTTCTGGCTAACAGAAAAAATGATAGCCATTTTCCAGAGTCCACTCATTTGTGAAGAAGACGACTGAAAATGAGAAATTATTTACATTAAATGTGTATATATATGATCCTTCATTTCACCTCTCTTGTGCGCAATGAAATAGTTAACAGTACTGACATTTGTTGTCCTACGGTTATCACTGCACTGAGATGAGCTTGATAGCTCACACCTCTTCAAATTTCTCGTTCTCTGCAGACCCACAGAGAGTGAGGCCTTTGCTGCACTGGGTATCCCCTTTTTCAGCTAGAGCAAGTTGTCAGTTCAGCTCAGCTGCAATGTGGGATTTCACCTTGAGAGAAGTAGCACTGCAATGTCCTGGCTTGTTTCTGAGGCTTCGTTTGAACAGATAAATGCTGACGTGTATGGCATATATGCCCTGATGCATTGGTCATAAACCAATCAGCTATCACAGAGGAAACTTCAGCAACTGACTTTTAGCCATTTTACAGTATGAAAGCACCCTTCCAGCAAACAGCGGCAGAGTGAAAGGTCCAAATTAAAACACTTGCAGCACTGCACCTTCCCTTTTTAACAGAGTGAAGTACTTCGCTTGTTTTGTTCTCCTGCAGAACAGACACACACCCTTTAAATTTAGGGAAATTGCCAGAGGGAATGGGAGACTGTGTCTTCCCTCAGAGCTGATGAGTACAAACCCAGGAGTGCAGGCTGGGGCAGGCAGCATAAGGAGGGCAAAGAAAGCAGATGGGGAGACCCTGGCAAAGGCCTTGGTTGGAGAAGACCCACAAAGAGTGGTAGAAGTGATGGAAAAAGGAGCTCAGAAGAGATCATGTGGAATCTGTGCAGCCTGAGAAGTCACTGAAAGCTGGTGGAGTAGAAGAGAGGACTGGGGGAAAGAACCTGTTCTGTAAAGGCACAGAGAGCAGGGAAGATTTATTTTTCAGGCCTTTTTTTTTTCACTAGCATAGCTAGCAATTCCGAGTCGCCTAAAGAGCTATCACTTTCTAGCATATTGTTTTATGTTCTAATAAACATACTTTTAGAGACTAGACAGCTTTTGGCATGCTCGCTAGAAAGAGAGAATAGGGCATGTCCAACTTCAGCCAACATGAGGTCCTGATTGAATGTAACGCTATGACTGACCAGGAAGGGCAGGATAGGGATGAGGACAATTTATATTTACAGAACTGCCTTTGTGCTGGTTGGTCCCATACCTATTTACAGATTTATTCCTGAGAAAATAAATTTTGGACTGTTTTTAAATAAAGCTAACTCTGTAGTGAAAAACAGTAAGTCTTGACATCTCATTAAACTACATTTTAGATTGAAATAAGGCAAAGAAAAGCAAATCCTCTTTTCTTCAGAAACTGTTATGAAAATGGCTGATGCTGTTCCTTATGATTTAGAAGTTTCTCATCAAGTATTATCCAGACCCAGTCCTATTTCGCTTGTGAGTGACCAGATTTTAGCTCACACAGTTCAAAATCTTAAATTATCTGAACTTGGTACTTTGCTCTGTGGAAAATTAAGCAGAGCTCTGGTTTTGCATATGCTTTCTTGGGACAATAGCAAGCACGCTGGAAGATTTCTGCACCACTAGATAATGTGAGTCAGCACCTATAGAAACTGAAGCACTACAGTCATCCACATGGCTGACAAGCAGGGCTAATGAGCAAATGCCCAGCAGAATTATCAGCCTGGCTGTCCTGGTTTTTGCACTCAGTCCAGTAGGTACCCACAGCACTCTGCCATCACAGCGTGCTTCCATGCCCCATTGAATGGGAAGAGGTTCATAATAGGTGCAGGCTCTGCAGTTATGCCTTGCTCTCTCACCATTTTTTTTTCTTCCTTTGCCTTCAGCACAAAGACAGAGAGTGAGCATTTTAGACAGTTCTTGGGAGAATGCTGATAGGCTAACAGGGTCATAATATAGGATAAAACCTCCTCCTAATAATATATGTCTGTTTTACAGAGATAAAAACTTCTTCTCTGTTCCACCTTAAGAGGGAGGGGGGTGTCTTCAAAGTTATTTCAGAAATACAAATTAATCAAACCTTTCAGGATTTTTTTCATATGCATTCTTCTTCTGTAAATGAAGTCTAAAGATCATGTTTCTAGCAGCATGCATGAGAAAAGAAGCAAAGTAAGGAAGAAGTACACAATTCATATTTATACTAATGCCACTTACCTGCACTCTAGCAATGAAAAAGGGCAGTAAAGTGAAAGCAGTTTAATTTTATTATGTTTATAAGGCCTCTTTACAATAGTAGGAAGGTGTATGTAAGGATAGAATAAACAAGATTTCTTACTAATTAATCTGCCATCTGGGGAAAAACTTCTGCCTTGCTAAAGGCCTTCTAAATTAATAACAAGATATAGGGGAATTCAGAATCCTTCTACAAATTTTTCATAAACCTAAAATAGTACTTCAGCATGACTCAGCAGATTTTAAGCTGACTGATGTGGCTTATCATCTGCAGCGAATGGTACATGATTCATTCAGGGGAGAATATGGCAGAAAGCCGTAGCAGAAAGCACCACTTTCACTCCCTCTTTCTTTACAGTCTTGAAGCACACGAGCTAAGTTGGAGAACTTGTACATTGCAATAGGCTGCTTAGGAGATGTGGAGTTGAAAGACAAGTAAAATGACACTGCTTCAATATGTAAATGAAAGTGTACACAGTTAAATATGCATGACATCATTGTCATTCCTGCACAGCATTTGCAGACATTGTCCAAAGAAATGCCAGCCCCAACACACAGGCTGTTTGAATGCTTAGGTTTGCTCAGTCATTTTCAGATGAGGTCAGCCATACTGATAACGTGACTCAGAGCTCCAAGCCTCTTGGCAGTGTTAAACTGGGAGAGGAAACACTTTTTTCTCCAATTTTCAGACGCATTCATAGTGCTTACATCCAGAAAGCACCATGAGACAAAAGGCTTCTTCCAGTTCCTCTCCTGGTAAAATCACCTGAGTTTAAAGCACACACCTCACATTTTCTTGAAATGCCATTAAGCAGAAAAAACTTGTCATTTAAAAATTCTTCCAGTACAATAATGTATCACAGAACACTGTTGACAACTGAATTAAGGAAACGAGCATTTGTGGGGCTGGTGGGTAATTTGTGTATCAGAAAATGGTGTGAATAGATAGCACTTTTCTTCTTCAGCCATGCTTGGAAATGTTAATTGATGAATCCTGGCAGTATCGAGCAGCAGGAAGCAAAGTATTATTTCCTTTATTAATTAAAAAGCGGAAGTGGGTGGCTTCAGTGAAATACTATCCTGTAATTTTCCTCTTCTACCAGCAAAAAAAACCTTATCAGAATTACCCTTTGATTTCCATACTATACAGCTGGAGCAAGTAATGCATTATAGCACTAAATGGTGTAGTGTAGTGTAGTGTGGGGCAATATTGCAGCTACACCTATCAAACTGCAGGAGCTAGGTTTAGGTTTGGAAATGTCTTCACCCAAAGGATGCTTAAACCTCGAAATGAAAAGGCAAAAACCTTTAAAGGGATCTTTAAGTAGTTAAAAGGCAGTGAATTGTGTTCATTTGGCAAGTTAGAAATAATTTCCCAAGAACACAGTCAAATAGAAGGAAAAGTGGTTGAGCTGGAATGGTTCGTTCACCTAGATTCCAGAAGACAATGAGATTTCAGACAATATAAGTATGGTAAAACCAACTGTAGTTTTCTAAAGAGGTTGATAGTAATGGTTTGACTAAAAATTTGAAATTGATGCTCATTAAGACCATATCTTGTAGTGCTGTGAATGTTCAGGAACTGGGCTTCAGCCAACAGAGTTAACAGAATTCCAGCTCTGGGTAAGGGACAGGGAAACATGTCAAGTCTGGTACCTTTGAGGAAGACTTTGATAAAGGTTTGGTTAATCACGCAAAACTTAGGTATTCTAATTCTTTGCATATTCCAGGTAAACTTTCAATTGCCTCTGTAGTATATCTGCTTGAAAGGTATGAGGAAGTGTTTAACACATTTGGAATAATTTGTGAAAAATTCATTTCTCAGTACAAATCAGGTTGGTTAACTTTTGTTGTCCTTCCAGATTAATGCATGGTTTGAAAGTAGTACTCTGATTTTATCCTCACACACAGCTCTGAGAATGCCACTAATACCACTACTCAGCCCAAGGAAAGCGCTACTTGGAGTTCCACCAGAGACACAGAGAACTCAGAGATCACTGGTCACCTATTAAAAATGGAAATGAGTGAGGTGGTAAATGGAGGCTGGCTTGGACTCCAGCTATGAGTATTATTCCTACTAACTCATTAATTGTTGCACCTAGAAGACTTTGAAAAAGAAAGGTTATTTATCTGTAACAGGTCTTCTTCAGATGGTTATTTATACATATACGTATGTTTTGGATTTGGGGGGTTGTTTGCTTTTAACTTCAGCAGGACCCAAAGGACACAAAAGTCACACTGGTTTACAACCTTTGCCTCAGACTCTTGTTTTCTCTCAGTCTTAAAAGTGCCTCACAAAGGAGGGTGAGCTGCGTACACAAGTGTAAACAACACTAATGCACATATAAGCAACTCGTCTTGAAGAATAGTTACAGGTAACCTTTCTTTCATATCTGACTGTTTGCCCACATGTACCTTTACTGCAAACAAAACACATCACAGAATATTTTATTAAGGAAAAGGTCCCAGTGTAACTAGTTGAAACAAAGCAAAAGAACCGACTGTCCCAAAGGTGGCATCACGCTGAGAGGCTTCAATGGTCAAAGAAACAGTGAAATGAATCTTGGGGTTAGAAACTCAACCCCTTGAATGTGTCAGTTGAAGACACAGTCAGATGAGGGGTGCCTGGTCAATATAAAGAGAGCAAGCAGTCTCATGTTCCATATATGCAAACAATAATCAGTTCTGAAAGCTTGTGGAAAAAGAAAACCTGGGCAATTTAGTTTCTTGGCTAAGAAGAAATTCAGGGACCCATAAGCAAAAAAAACCCCAAATTAAAGCCAGCCCTGGGGGTGTAACTTGTCTTGAACAAACACAGACCACAGTAATAGTGGTGTGGCTCTCTGCCCTTAAATGGCCAATGTGATACCCTCCAAAAAGAATAAGAGGACTAGGTCCAAGATTTTCCATACAGACATCTAGCTTCAAGCACATAGTTCATGGATCATGAAAAGGTAAAAAGAGGACCTATCATGCCTGACTCCAAGTAAGAGTAAAACCCAAAAGAAGTCAGTGTCATGGAAAAAAAAAAATAGAATGTTTCTAAACAAATGCAAAACAATTCAAGAACAAGACATACTCATTATTAGAGAGTCAACATAGTTGATATATGAACTGAAAAAAGTTTCTTTGCAATCTTAGCCTCACAAGCAAGAGGGACAGGCGTATGGGCATATTTTACACTTCTCTACCTGTGTGCCTGGCACAGAGATGGGTGGGACTTACATTTATGTCCTATGGAGACTGCTGCAGTAAAAAAAGTACAGTCAGAGTGTGAATGCGTATGTACACTTTGTGTATACTTATAGTGTGAATGTATATGTTCACAAAGATTCAGAAAATAAAAAGACACCCCTGAGACGTAAGACAAAAACCTTTCCTCCTGCACAAAGCTCCATTGTTCTTTACATTGTGGTCATGTCTAGAGAGGTATAGGAAAAGCCTTTGGCACAGTGTTGGATTTTGTATGAATGCAGATGTGAAAGATGTTTACTTCATTGGTAGCAACAGTCCCAGAGAAAAGTCATTGTCATGTGGCCAAACACAATAGTTAAATTTCTATCATTTCAGTCTGTAAGTGGCAACACACTGGAAGATTTGTCAATAGAAACACACCATTCAGATGCTGAACTGCTTAAGACAGTGGGGAGGAGTAGGGTCCTCCTCCAGTATCTGTCTTTGCCACAAAGAAGAGCCCCAGTGGGAAATTCATTGGTGGTATTGAGAGGGCTGTGATAAGCCACTAGCTCCATTATCCATAGTTGTAATATGAGATGACAATTTGCAGATGACCACAGACAGGGCCTCACGCTGGTGTATAACAGTGAAGACATTTCTCGGTGAAGCACAGACCAGAACTCCAAGGCTATGGGTGACATCCCTGGGCACTTTCTCACACATCCTTCTCCTTCTTTCTCTCCTTCAGGGAACAACAGAG
>Ga0065711_1049805_pt1 | contig 11124 bp, 9 predicted proteins | sample Hoacrofraction12_FD_59098 | JGI IMG/M metagenome (GOLD analysis project Ga0065711, IMG submission 59098) | Hoatzin crop microbial communities from Cojedes, Venezuela - Epithelial fraction 12 v2 (version 2) | ecosystem: Host-associated > Birds > Digestive system > Esophagus > Crop | place... | reverse complement strand
TCAAGACCTGCCTGGACAAGATCCTGTGCAGCCTACTGTAGGTGACCCTGCTTCGGCAGGGGGGTTGGACTAGATGACCCACAGAGGTCCCTTCCAACCCCTACTATTCTGTGATTCTGTGATTCTGTGAAAAAGGTCCCTGAAGAAGGGCTGTACCCTCAGAAATACAGAAAAAGAGAGTTCCTGGAAGTGTAGAGATGAAGTGCATAAAGAAGGGGGTTGTTCGGCTCCCTGCCCTCTCCTTTTTGACAGAAAAATGGAAGGGCATGCTACGTATTCTGTTAGCTTTTAACGGCAGAGACATCATTGCAAGGGTGCAAGAGTCCAGTAATCACACTTACAGGTACGCTTTCCCCATGAGGGGAGCGTAAGACTTCACTGTTGATTTTGTCTGGAAGGAAGACCTTTTTCTTTTGATGAATATTTTAGAATATTTTAGAACTCAGGAAGGGCTATAATGCTTACAAAGGAGCAATGATTGCAGTTCAATGTATGCATTTGATAATTGTACTTTGATAACTATTTAATGCCTGTTATTGCCACTGAAGTCAGAAAAGGCAAACATAACAGCCTCATTACTGCCAAAGATGAGTGATAATGTTCAGTGGTATCTGATTAATGCAGAAACACTTTGTTGTGACTTAAAATACAGGGAGAGATATAAATTAACTTCATCTGGAGGAACATTTTCCATGAAAGCAGAAATTATAACCAGCAACTTTTCACAGACACTGGAAGCGATGTTCTATGTGCAGGTCAGAAAGAGGTTATTTATAGAGTCGTAGAATCATTTAGGTTGGAAAAGACCCTTAGGATCTTTGAGTCCAACTGTTTTCCTAACGGCACCAAGGCCACCACTAAACCTTGTGGTATGACTAGGCAGGGAGAGCTCTCTGTGAAAAGCTGTATACCATGACCAGGATGTGGGCATGTTCAGAGAAGAGGTAGAAATTCCTTGCAAACTGAAAAAAGAAGAGATGTTGGTTCTTGGTGGGATCAACATTTCCTTCCCTTCCTGTGAAAGTTCTTCCCCATGCTCTCCCTTATGTCCAACATAGTGATATGCCAGTACAGGTGCTTTCCAGTGTCACCTAATTTCATCACCTGGAGGCTTATTCTAATTTATATGGGCAGAAAAGCCCCAGAAATGCAGGCTTTACACTACTTAAAAGTCACTTTGGCAAGGTGGCTAGCCAGGCTGGCTCTCAGCCTACTTTGCCAAGAGAACTGTCTCAGTATGGCTGCATGCAGACAAGTGTTAGGACCTCTGGTAGTGATGGGACAGAGGTCAGGAGAGACTTTAAAGGCAGAGGCTGCAATTTGTTTCCTGAATTCTGGACTGAACATGTAGACCTCGGCAAAGACGCAGGAAGGCAGCCATTGTCTGAAACCATAATTAAGGGTTACCTGCAGCAAAGCACCATTTCTATTAGTTCCCAAGAAATGTTTTCATCTTTAGGTGTTTGGCAAAGATAATATTATTTTATACAGCCCAGCTATTGGTAAATAAGCAGGGAGCCCTGAGTATTCAGGAGTCCCAGACTGAGGAGCCAACAGCCAACAAAATTATGTCAAATAAAGCTGAGTAAACCTGAAGAGTTTCTTTCTCTCACCCAAATCATACAATAGAGGCAAGGTTGTTGGGACCTTATCACTTTACATGTACTCTTTATCAGGAACGTGCAATGACACTGGAGAAATACTAAATTTTGCAGAAGCTGAAGGAATCATGAGGCCTCTGCTTATGAATGTATTCATATAGCAGTATATTGTTACAGAGTTGAAACTCAGAAAGAAAGAGCAGCCACTGAAAACAGTTTTGCAAACTGCCACCCTTACGTAATTCACAGAGAGTGTGCTGCTGCTGGAAAAGGAGCGATGCTGTGATTAACTTTATTAGGAAGCCGTAAACATTGGGCCAAACTGCCTTGGTGGCAGCTCCGTCCAATTCAATGGGATGAGATGAGAGCTAAATTTAGCATTCATGCGACTGCCTTCCTTGGGAGGCTGCAAGGGTGCTTTGGAGTCCCGAGCGATTTATCCCATCCTTGACTTCCCCTGCTATTTGTACAATAATGAGAACTACGACCTCCACACGGCTTTACAAGAATCACGCCAGTGCAGTCCGTGTCACTGAAGGATCTGAAACACCTATGCTTAGCTGGATATCCTTTTGGAAGGTGTGGGCATGGTGTAGCCAAGATATATCCCTATTTGTTGGGCAGGATAAAAAAGTCTTGTGGTATGTTACCTTATGGTGTAGTTGTCTCCAGCTTTATTTAGCTTCTACTCCTCCCGGAAACTGTTTCAGTGTTTACTTTTGCTATGTACTTTTAATTAGAGGCAACACCTAGGTCTGAATGTTGAAATATTAGATTCCTGTATGGAAACGTTGTGTGCAGCTTACTTCAAAAAAAAAGCAGAACGAGAAAACCCACCTTCATTGGCACCTGCTGATTTTTCTACACAGTGTGTGAAAGAGGAAGTGGGGAAGTGGGTTTCTGATTCTGCAGCTGGACCTCTACACTCCTTTTAATAGGAGAAGGAACACCACCCTTCCAAGAAGTACAGTCTGCCCTTTCTACCTTAATGAGGATTGCACTGTGCACTCTTACAGTTTTTCAAGCATGCGTGGGGGACTGAAACTCAGCATGGCACCAGTGCTGGGTACTTTGCATTCCTGTACAGTTACCTCAGCCGCTGTCTTCACTCTCTCTCCTTGGCAAGGATGATTAGCCAACAAGTGTTATCTATCTTGTAAGCATGTGCATTGTTGCTCCAACTATGCACACTCACCCACACACGCAGTCATGCAGACTGAAAAGGACAAAGGCATGTTTGCTGTCATGGCAGTAATGCAGCCAAAATTAAAAATGAAACAGGGAAGAGACAAAACTGAAGCGTAGCCATTGTGTATGTGATTGCGATTCACAATTTTCTTCAAAGGGCTTGCAAGCTCTTTAATAGGTGCGACCCCTGCAAGATACAACAACCACAGAGTTTGGGAAACTATTCATCTATAAACTTTGGGACTGTTTGCTCTTCATAAAAGAAGAGCCTTGCACGGATCTGCCCCGTGTGCTGCATGCAGCGCGAGGTCCGAGGGCTGCGATGGATGCCATGGGTGGCTGGCGGAGCCTGACAGCCAGCATGAGATGCTCGGCTGCGAGGTGATGCTCCTTTGTTTACACCTGTTTAAGTGGGGACATGATGGAAAGGCTTGCAGAGTTGATTACTGTTATTTGTCCCTTGCCCCGAATCTGATCCTTGTGTTACTTATTAGCTGTGCACGGAGTGATACTTTACCCACACAGGAAGGACTTTGTTCTCCAAAGGTTTTACAGCACCTAGCAAGGGGGCAACGTCCTGACAAGTCTTAGTAAAATGAAGATAATTTTAATTCCACCATTGTGTTTTCCTAAGGATATGTCTGTATTTTTTTTTTCCTGTGAAAGACTGGATATGATCTTTCTCTAGTGCCTTGGAAGAGAACTGTAGTAAATGACACTTGTATCTGGCTTGCCCAAAAAGTGTGGATGCTGTGAAGACAGCTTCTGCACCCAGGCTGGCTTTGGCTTTCTGAGCAGTCCTGACAAATCCCTGGGTCGCCACAACCTCTTCTGCAGAAACAGAGTTCTGTGGGCCAAATACACTGGCCATATTCTTTCCAGGCTAAGCTGAAGCCACAGGCAAGGTGACCTTTCTTACAAAACTGGCTGCTTAGTGCATGTCGCCAGGAGGTAAATGTCTGGAGCTCATGGTAATTTTTTCATCTCTGGGTTTGAAACCTTGCATCAGCTAAAATGGAGACAGCACTTCAGAGCAAAAGTGTGCTTGCAGAGCCTGATACCCTTTAGTAACCACACCCTGTGAAAAAAAATTAAAACTTGCATTAAAGAAGAGGGTGGTGGGTCTGTAGTTATTTTAAGGATGGGCCTGACTCAATATTTCATCTTAATGAAGGAGAAACAAGGAAAATAAACTTCTTCGTGTTCTGACTTTTGACATGTTGATGTGCATTACGTCTTAAGTTTTTAAACTAGTTTGTGGGCAAAAAAGCGCTACTGGATGTAGTTAGAAATTAATTTTGTTCACTTCAGCTTAGAAAGAAAGCCAAATGTAGATCCAGAATGCCTGCCCCTAACATTGCAGGCCTACAACGGCTATAATATTTCTTTAAAATATCATTGTAAAAATAAATTGAAATCATGAGGGCACAGCTAAAGACAAACTAATTGCTAAAAAACAAGAGACGAGAAAACGAACTGTGCAACACTGCAGGAAATCAGCCAGCAGAAAACCACTTCTGCTCCTGGGTTGCTGTGCCTCAAAGGAAAGAAGAAAGCTGAACAATTAGTTTGCGTTTTACTAGGGAGAACTTTTAAAGGAAGATTTTGATTCTGTGTGTAGAAAAAAATCCTCAGGGAGTATCATGTCAATTTATAAAATTGACAACAAATATTTTCTAGGAATTCTTTACTAGTAAAAAATGCATAAATAATAAATCTGCTAACAATGAATGTTGAAAGCATTGTGAACTTACCAGAAATGGGTTTGAAAACGTTCGCATGGAAACCCCCTGCCACGTTTAGGAAAAGACTCTATAAAGCACTTCTTTGTAAGTGAGAAAAGTAATTTTATTAGGCATAAATTCCCCTCTCCTTTGCCTTCGAAGGCGGTGCTGGTCCACAATTGCTAGGTATTGCAGTGACTACAAAGCCAACATGATAAGCATAGCTGGTATGATTTCCACCGCCCGAGAATTTGGCCATTTGTCCCAGCCTTGGCAAAGCGCGGGATGCTGGGACGAGAGCATCCTGACTGAGTCTGAGGATGGGCTGTGGAGGAGCTGTCTTTACCCAGGAGGGCAGCGCCGCTGCTCAGGGTCGCCTCAGCAAGCTGGAGCTAACAGGAACCCCCTGACAGAAATAAACATAAAATCCATCATTTAGGACAGAATAACCCCACGCAACAGCCCGGCCAAAGCAGCATCTGTGCAGAAAAGGCGAAGAGTGTCCTGGTTGCCAGCACGTTGCGTGTGCCAGCCAGCAAGCCAAATGTGCTCTGGTTTGCATCGAGGGACGTAATTTCTTTTTCTCTCTCCTCAGCACTGGTGAGGCTGCAGCTGGAGTCTTTCGTCCAGTGCATGAAAGATGCTGATAACTTGGAACGAGTCCAGGCGTGGAGAGGGCTGGGGCACTTGTGCTATTGCTGTCTTCAACTCCCTGATGGGTGGTTGCAGTAACAATGGGAGCCAAGCTCTGCTGGGTCTTGTGCAGCAAGAGGACGAGAGGCACACTGCAGCAAATTTCAGCAAGGGAAACTGGAAAAAGACGTAAACAAAAATGTTTCTTTCCCAAGGGGGTTGAAGACTGGGGCAGGCTGGGCATCCCCGTCCCTGGAGATACTCAAAGCTTGGCATGAAACATTCGTGTTCCCACTTTGGGGTTAGTTCACCCTGTTTTGAGCAGGAAGGTGGCCTGGATGGCTTCCAGCCATCTTTTCCAACCTAGATTATCCTGTGAGTCTTTCCTATTCTATGGGTGCTCTCAGGATGTGCCTGGTTCTGAGCCTTGATCTTCAAGGGAGACTAAGCCTCCTGGTCACCACTTAGAACATACGGAGGAGGAAAGTGTTGTTGGATCATACCCTCCTTTACTGCTCTCCTGGGGCTGCCACGAGTTAATTCACCCTTTCACATCTTAGTTCCCAGCTGGGTCGTAAGGACAGATTTGAGGCCAGAGAAACCCAAATCAGCCCTCTGCACCCCTCAGTATGTTAAAGTGAGCCTGCTGATAGAATTAGCTGGCCAAGCACTTGAAAAATGATCTTACGCACACAGTCGCGAAGGATGTGCTTCTGCCGGCACAGGCCACAGGGTGACTGGGGAGTGTTCCTGGTGTGGATCCTGCTGTGCCTGGTCTGCAGATGTGCAGGGCGTGCTCCAGCCCACTCCTGCCCCCTGCCCTGGCCGGTGCGTGGGACTGCATGGGCGAAAGCTGTTAAAAGCCGCTTGTACCCTCGGCAGTCCCACCTGACTAAAGACATCTCGGCCTCACATAAAACCCATATTCACTTGACATTGCTTTGGTCGGGGCTTTGTCCTCCCCGCCTCGCCATTGTGCCCTAATGCCAGTTCTTGCCAATGCTTGCCTGGCTCCGGGACCCACTTTCCTTGGCAGAGTCCATGCAAATGCAGACACAGAGCTTTGGCAATGCCCTGACTTCACCTTTCTTTCTCTTTCCCCTCTTGCACAATGCAGAAAGGCATGCCTTACTCTTGAAGGCTTCTAAATGTTCAGTAATGCTGTCAGTCCCAGATGGTGCAGTGATGTTTATGGTACATGCCATAGACTGGGTGTTCCCAGGACGTGCTCAAAAAGCTGCTTCATACATTGCCTTCTGTACGAAAACATATTGCCTTCTTCAACCATACTGGTCCATTACAGCAGTTTTTCTTTGGCTTATTACAATATGAGACTCAATTGTACTGATTTGCATTTACCTATAGGTAACTGGTGACAAATAAGCTGACATTATTTACTTTTTCAGCAGGAAGACATACCCAGCTGTGACAGAACTGGCCAAATCACAATAAAGTGATTTTTAAATGTTCTTGTGAATAAACTCACAGACATATTATTTGTCTGTAAGTTTTTTGCTGTCGTTCACAAAAATATCTGCAGCTCTGAAACGCCAGCCAGACGGATACACGACTTTTGGTGCTCTTCCTGAGTCCCTGATTCCTTGGTCAGGTGCCGCGTTATTCTCCATGGCTGTGCTCCTCTTCTTTAGAAATTAGCACTCACGTAATCACAGAACAAAGACAGCCCACACATTTGAGGGAACGATTTGCTATAGTAAATAGTTGATGTAAAAAATCCCCGAGCCAATGAAAGGCTAAGGCTTGGTTACATCAACCCTTTACCAAATACTTCTGAGCTGCTAAGATGTTGCAAGAAGGTTAAGTCCAATTCATGAACAGGGCAAACGGCTAAACTTAAAACACGCTGTACTGACAGTAAATTGTGATCTGCCCAGTTAGGTGAAGAACATGTCTGTCCGGGAGAACAAAATCACTGCAAAATCACAGGTTTAGGGTTTTTCCCTGTGACAGGTTACCGTGTTTTGCTCACAGCTGCTGCATGTCTATGGATTCATCTACTGTTCGGTTTATAGTCAGCCTGAGGTGTTCAGGCCTCGTACCATCCCTCACTCACATATTTCCAAATATGCCCTCATTTCCTTGTTATCAAAAAGTCTTACAGGTTTCTAGAGTGGCACGTCATGCTGGAAACTCCACAGCTTTGGTTTCCAGTTCTCCAGCACTATTCAGGGTCTTTTTTCTCTCCCTGCTCATAATCCAAAGGGCCAGAATGGCACATACAGAAGTATGATGTGACAGTGCTTGCATGCTGGCGGGCACGCGAGAAATTCCCTGCTGGCAGGAGCATCAGAAAACAGATTTCTTTGCATTTCTGGCCTATGGTCTCTGTGCCCTACTTTATAAGGCTTGAGCCTATGCAGGATTGTGAGTAATGTTGCAATGCTGAGGCTGTGAGGCTTAAAAGAAAATAAAGAATTCTGTCTTAAAAGTGAGATTTCAAGTCACCAGGAGAAGTCCATTTACAGTTTGCATTCTGCTTAAACTCTTTAAAAAAACAGTTTAATTGTCATTAAAGCAGCGCACAGATGTAAGGCTGGTCCTTGGCAGCTTGTAAGCATGCAGCAGCAGGGGCCAAAGGGAGGATTTCTGGCGTAATGTTGAACTGGCTTTTCTGTCTCGCTGTTGTGTCAGCGCTGACCCATCTCTGGGTCAGAGGTGAAAAAGTGTGGGATGTGGAAAGCGATACTTGGGAGGAGGCTCCCTCCTTTTTCCTGCTTCCTGCTGGGATTTTCTGTGGGACAAGTAGGAGCACATTTCCACGTGCAGGATGACTTCTCCGAGCATGCATGCTTCTGGGGAGTGCAGACCTGCTCCATCGCCCCAGGGGAGCTTCCCCAAAGCCAGCCCTGCTGAGGCCCCCCTCCATGCAGCAGCAGCAGCAGCAGCAGCTGTCATGCTGCACAGCCTCTTGCACAGGCAGGCAGGCACCTCAGCGGCAGCCACCACAGCGAGAGCAGAGCGGTTCCTTTATTTGCAGCAATAAAAGGGCTGGATCCAGGCAGTCACATGAACAGAACAATAAGTAAACAAGGTCTGCAATTATTTAGTTGACTCCCATCCCCAAAGCTGAGCATAAATACATATTAGAGCAAAGCCGGACTGGTAGCTTGGTTATTCTTTCCATCCCTTGGCCAGGGAGTCGGTCACGGCGGCTCTATTTGGACCACGCGTCCTCAGCGTTCCCGCAATCAGTCATTGGGCTGGCGTCTTGGAACAAGTGGTAAGCTGAAGCAAGCTTTATGGAGAGCTGCCAATTTCTCCTCCTTGATGTTGTTATTTCAGCCCTGGCTGCTCTTCCTGAGGAACTTTCCCTTGAAATGGGTGTCTGAGATGTGATGGTTGAGTGTCTCAACAGTAAAGCACATACACAGGTTCACACTCATTGATGTCCACAGGAAGTTTGAGCTGGACATGTGTAGTAAATATTTTCCAACCATTTTCTTCTTGTATTAGAAGTGTCGAGACGCAAACTTTCCTCCAATCCTTGTCAAATTTACTTTCGTGTAGGTAGCTATATCTCCTGTCAATCAGCTTTATCTTACTTTGTGATTTCCTTCGCCTTGGTTGTCAACCAGTCACCTCCCATAGCTTATATTTCAAAAAGCATCCACCAGAACCCAGAGTGTAACTTGATATTTCCAGGAGAGATACACTTGGTGTCTAGATATCACTGAGATCATCTTACTTTGGAGACATACAGTAATTTTTTTTTTTTTTTAAAAGAAGTCCCAGATCCTCCTCCACTCTTTGAAATGTATTCAAGGGCATGTCTCACCATGTGTGCACTGCAGCCAGACTCGTGGCTGTGAAACACTGCTTCATAGAGCGCTGGTGCAAACATTTTTCATATGCAGCCTGGAGCACCTGGCAGTGCTGGGGACAGGCGGTGGGTTGGCCTGGGGACCTGGGCATGCAGGCATGCCCGCTGGCCAAAGGCTGTGGGAAGCATGGAGCCGAGCCAGGGTCAGCCACGTGGGGCCATTGTCAGCCCCATCGAGGGGGCTGCCTGCCCCACACCATCAGCCCTCACACCGAGTCCTGCCCGGGGTCCCTGGCTGGTGCCAGCCACCCCAGGACCCTCAGGCTTGGCCAGCCTGGTGTTGCACACTACTTGAAGAGCTCCGAGTCTACTTGCTTCTAATAATATCTTTGCAGCAGCAGGTTTTGGAAAGTGGCTAGAAAGGGTTTGTGTCAAGTGAGGATACAAAACGAGGCAAGCAAGGGCCCGACGCGACAGGAATGGAGCCGTATTTGCAGCAAGTCCCAGCTCCCCGGGGTTGTGGCAGTCCCTGCGTGCCCCCTGCACCACCCCTGAGCCACTGCTGGGGCAGCCTGAGGCTGTCAGGGCACCGCAGCTGAGTGTAAGGGGGTGCCAGCCAAGTCTCAGAGCCATTTGTGTGTTCCTCTTTTCCTCCCTCAGCTCCTCGTGCTGCCCCAGTCCTCCTGGTAGCTTAGAAAGCCCCCAGCATCCTGGACGAAAGCTCAGTACTGCCCTTTCCAGCACGTGCAAGGGCAGGGCTTCTGATTTGTGCAAAGGGTGGCATGGTGCTACTGAAAGTAGCTTGAGCATGAGGCCAAGTGTATGTCCACCAAGGACTTCACCAACAGACACCCTGTTTCTTCTCTTTAGAGTCTTTTTGCAGTGGGAGTAGCTCTGTTGTAGGTGTGCCTTCTGCTAAATTCGAGATCGTATACATACCCCAAGCATTAATTAGTACCCTCACTTGTAACCATGGAGTGTGACACATCCGACCTCCTTATAGCTCTGCATGGCTCCCGCAGAGGGGCTGGGACAGGCTGCTGGAGGAGGGGATGCGGGCTGTTCTTTCTGCCCGCCGGCCCGGCTGCTGCCCAAACAGAGGGTTGGCAGAGCCGCTGCTCACCTAGCTGCCTGCTTGGGGGACGCAGCCCCCATGTCCTGGCACTGCTGGCACCGCAGCAGCTGCTGGTGACACAGACGGGAGCCCCAGGAAGACCCTTGCCTTGAGGAGGTCTGGTGAGGGGCTGGGGGGAGCCTGGTGGTGGGTGGATTTTAGCTTTCAGTGTCGATGGAAATGTGCCTACCAGCCAGATTTGGAGTCTGCACACCTATCTAGATTCAGCTGTGGTGGCTTACTGGGAATATACTTCCTGGAAAGTGTCTTCAAGCATAATCCCCACTGAAGTCAGCTTGGAAAAACTCCCAGTGACTCTAGCAGGCATTGAGTCATACCTACAGTCACCTCCTCTTCCAGGCATCCTGCCCGTGCCAAAAGCCTGCTGAAGCGAACACGGACCAGCAGCCTTCAGCATCCACTCACTTGGCCCCCAGAAAGAAGTGCCAAGGACAGGACCCTGGCCTACCGCTGGAGCTAGGAGCAGGTTAATTGCCCAGGCTTCCTCTCCTGCGTTTTGTCTATGTGGGTAGCAGGGAGTGGAAACAACTGCAGCAGCATCGCTACAGGCTGGCCCCTTTGCAGAAGGTCAGCTCGGCCCAGAGGAGGTGAAGGTGATCTGTAGTTGTTAGGTTCAGGCAAAAGTAAAGACACCAAAGAGGAAGAGGGGGAAGGGGAGACAATGGGTCTTATTTTCATTACAGTTATGAAGAATGAGCACAATGAGTAAGTGAGACACTTCATAAGTCAATATAGTACACACACGGCTGCTCAGACTTAAATTTTGCAGAAGCTTAACTGTTTGCTTCCTGGACTTGAGAGTTTGTGCTGATGAGAACAGCAAGCATCCCAATTCCACATATTCCATGGGAACATGAACAAGAAATGAATCACATACTTTATGGGAACATAATGGCATCTAAGTAGATACTCGGTAAAGTTTCATAAAGCAGTTATTTTCACAGAATCACAGAACCACAGAATGTTAGGGGTTGGAAGGGACCTCTGTGGGTCATCCAGTCCAACCCCCCTGCCGAAGCAGGGTCACCTACAGCAGGCTGCACAGGACCTTGTCCAGGCGGG
>Ga0065711_1049801_pt1 | contig 11124 bp, 5 predicted proteins | sample Hoacrofraction12_FD_59098 | JGI IMG/M metagenome (GOLD analysis project Ga0065711, IMG submission 59098) | Hoatzin crop microbial communities from Cojedes, Venezuela - Epithelial fraction 12 v2 (version 2) | ecosystem: Host-associated > Birds > Digestive system > Esophagus > Crop | place... | reverse complement strand
TATTAGGAAACATTTCTTCACTGGCAGAGTTGTCAAGCACTGCAACAGGCTGCCCGGGGAACTGGTGGAGTCACCATCCCTGGAGGTATTTAAAAGATGTGTAGACGTGGTGCTTAGGGACATGGTTTCATGGTGGACTTGCAAGTGTCAGGTTTACGGTTGGACTCAGTGGTCTTAAACAAATTTTCCAACCTAAATGATTCTACGATTCTATGATTGTTTCATTCCTTTAGATAAACTTAATCATCGACATCACTTCCCATTCACAATACGTTCACTATCACTTTGTGCATTCCAGCTGTATTTATGTCTCCTAGCATAAGCTTAGAGAAGGCAGGAACATTGTGGGGCAAGCACATCCATGAATTTACAGAACACCACCTACTCTATAAAAAAAAAAGATCCCCAGGAAAGCTCTGATTGCCATGTAAATGTAAAGCTGAGTTTTAGAAATTCACAGAGAGAAACAAGCTACTTCCCAACGCTTACCAGAAGGTAAGAGTATGCATGCAGATTGGTATCGCAGAGTAGCCCCAAAGCATCCAAAAGGACCTACTCCTCACTTTGACAGATGCTCTTGAAACACAGATGAAGAAAGTGGGCTCACTTCAGGTGTCCGTTCACGGACATTTGTAGCTTGCTGGGTATCCAAAATATTTGAAGGGGACTGACAGATCAGAAAAAGGACTTCCAGGAAACTCACGCCTTTCCAGGGCAGCAGTTTGAGGCTTGCTACAATATCGCACAGAACTTACAACGTCACTGGACTATTACTAGCGAAGTTCAACATCTCAGTCCCAGCCCTACTCTCAGAGAGCCTCACAGTAGGATTTTTCAGCCCCTTTGCCTCTGCCGCTGGGGAAGCTGGAACAGACTAGCTTAAGTAGGACAACTCTAAATGCTTTTGCATCCAATATCAGGAAGAAGAATTTAGATCTGTTTAAAAGGTAAAATAAAACAAGAGTATCAGAATCTTATGTATCACCAGTTGGCAAAAAAGCACTTAAAAAGGGTTAACTTTTCCTCAATGTAAAGAGGAGACTCAGTCACAGAGGAAAATGACTTTTCTTCTGATGTTATCTAGCTAAGAATGCTTTGTCCAGAAACGTATGCTGCTTCTATAAATGTTCAGGCTTTAGAAAATGAAGCAACTGCTAGGTGACCAGCTAGAAAATCGTACAGCTAAGAACCAAATGCAGTCCTACGCATGGCAATGAATGCCACAGGTTCATCTATGAGGCATCTGCCCACAGAATAAAAATTTTTACAGAAAGCTGTACTGTAGACCCTCTTTCAGCAAACATACTTGGATTCAATGACCTGGAAAAAACAAGATAACTTTGACAAGTAAATGAGCTATTGATTGTGTAATCAATGATACTAACAATAAAGATGAAAATAAGCAGCTCCTAACAGAACGTTTATGCATACAAACGATAATTATTAATAAAAAGTCTTTCCTACACCCCTACTGAGAACACAAAAATAAAATAAGAGTCAAAAGAAAACAAATGCTGCCGCCTAGGGAGCAAGAGGGAAATCCGCAAGTTCAGGGCCTTCGTTCTGCCTTGTCTCCCGCCGGTTTCAGACCATGGCTCTCCGGTCAGACCTCTCCCTTCTGCTCTTGCTCATGTTTCTGTGCCACCCAGGACAAACAGAGCGGCTAGGTACAAGAGCGGGCTAACACTGCACTGGTACCGAAGAAGTCTCTCCTGGGTGACTGTTAATGGCCAGCACCTTTGGAAAGATGTTCTCCAATAGACAAGGGTGTTCAACAGCTAGCAATATTTTTTGAGCCTTAAATGTTTCAGTGGAAGCATGGTGGGTTTGATACATTTCTATCACACCCAAGAGAACTTCAGGATCCCCAGTCCTGAAAGACTCTGCCAGCAATTCAAGCAGAGATGCTTTCCTCCTCATTCTCTGGTTGAGATAACCTGCAAACCCTCAAAAGAGCACCCGAAGCAAAGGAGCTGAGCACTTCCAAACTACCCACAACTAAGCTGGGAGCTGGAGGCCGTCTGTCCCAGAAAACACATCCACAGTGCCTGCTGGGCCCCTGTGCATGGAGTCCCGGGAACATTTTTTTTATGTATGTTTCCTGGACAATTTTTAAAAATATTTTCACAGGAGGGAGAGTCAGGAATTTAATAAATTAAAAAGCTTTTCTTGTAGCTCAACCAGGAACAAAACCATTCATATCTACTCTTCACTAGAAAAAAACAGTAAGACATCTTCTGACCTTCGTTTGACCTAGATAGGTGGCTGCACATTCTCCTCCCAGTCAGATGAAGACTATGCTGATTCTGGGAAGCTAGAAAATACCATAAAATCTTAATCAAACAAAATATTATCCAGCCATCTGAGCTCAGACACAGAAGAGATCCTTTCATATCTTGTTTCACAATCATGCCATGCAGCTAGTATAATCCCTTGTTAGTCTTATGCAGATGTAATAAGCTAACGAGAATGCTTGGCATAAGGTTTGTTGATGTCTAAAGGTTACAGTAACATACTTCTATGTTACTGATTTTAGCTAGTTCATAAATGTCATGAGTAGACGCCAGTCAATGCTTTGAGCAATCAAAATGGCATATGGATATTAATGCACCTGATAAATCAAACATGGTTGTCACCAAACACTGGTAAGTAATCCTGCACTAGTAAATTTTTAATTTCAAGGAGACTGGGATTTTGTCAGTCCCTGTCAGAGCCAGGCATGGCATGACTCAATCCTATACACCAGTCTCTCTGTTAAAGGGAAATGCATCTCTTTGGTTCAGCTGCATATGTATGTTTAAACAGTTTGAAGAACAGCAAGAAGCGTAAAGCACAATTTAAAATGCAACAGGAGAGAGCAAAAGGAGAGTTGGGCAGTATAGCTACAGCAGTTGCAACATACTTTCAGAACAGTTCCATCCGAAAACCTGTTTCCTTGAAGGGTGAGTAACTGTACGATACATAAAAATAAAAGTAAAATTAAAAGAAGTTTACAAGAATAAGCAGATTCTGGGCAACTCCTGCTTGCAATGATTCTGTTCATTTATCACAATAAGAAGAGTGACGTAAAAAGTTTAAAAGAAAAATAATCTGAAAAGAAATACTTCTGCCTTGGTGTAGTGGAAAAGTTCATGCCACCCGCTCCAAGGAGCTGTGGGTAGCAAGACTGAGGGGGTTGCTAAACCCAGTGCAATGTGGCTATGGACTCAGCGCCTGGGTACTTAATCACGCTCTGAGCCTGCCTGATCACCTTTCCCTCCAAGTAACACACTTCTTGAATCTAATGACTCCAGAAATAGGAAGGATGGGAACACAGTCTGGCTTCAAAAACCTCCTTGCTGGGTGACTTCCCTGAGCAGCAGAGACGAGTTGCCAGCAGTGAAACCATTCCTACAGCCAAAGAGGCAGCTGGGTGACAGTTTTGGGAACAACTAGATTGTTGTCCAAATTTTGGACAATCAGAGCATGTGGAAGTCACCAGTGTTGACCCACTGTAGCCACTGATGCAAGACCCACTGGTTGTCTTTCCTTCTTTGCACTTAATTTTGCTGATTTAGCACTCTGTCGTCTAGACAACTTCCTCCCTCACTTGTATGTAAAATGGACCTCTAACAGCACCACTGAAGGCACTTGGATTAAATTATAAGAGGGACAACTCTTTGTACAAGTAAGCCTTATCCTAGGGCTTCATTGGAAGTCTTAGAATCCCACCCTAGAAGTGTGAGTCCTACTCTTCATGTGAATAAGACCAGCATTGTCCTAAAAGTAATGTACAACTTTTTAACTTAAAACAAAAATTAAGCCTATCATACCGAAATTCACCATCTTCTCAAGCTATAAATCTTCATGAACAACCAACTGGAGTACATTACTGGGTTTCTTCTGAGTTTGAGAAAGGATGTTTTTTGAGTGAGAATGAAGATATGATATGATTAGGCCTTTCTAGCTTTGTCCTACATGCACAACAAAATTCTGATTTAAAACAAATATTAAGTCCACCATACAGAACTTCTGAGACATCAACTTCTTGATCCATAAAGATTCATAAACGCCAAAATGGAGTACAACACTGGGTTAGGGTTTTTTTTTTTTAAATTGGGAAAGCACACAAGTCATGCTCTACACTCAGCTCTAGAAGGATCCCGTTGGCAACACTGAGAGTCCTTTATTTTTCTGCATTTTAGTTTTCATTATTGCAAAGCACATCAAGAAGATGGCACTGCACAAGGCAAGGATATAACTTCATAATAAAATACACTATAAGAAGTGTTGAAACACTGCTTAAACATGTATGAAATGCTCATCAAGATTATTTCTCACCATGATAAGGAAACTTTTGCTCCTACATAGTAATCCTTCTCCCTTGGTCTTCATAGACACCAGTGCAGAAGTTTCTGTGAAGTGGTGTTCACCTCCAAAGACTCTAACGTGTTCTAGACATTCCCAAGCACACAAACCATTCCATCCACCTTCTCTATAGATCTCTGTTGAATGAGAGGTATCTCTTCTTGGGTAAGATTAGAAGGAAGTAGGATCTGTGACATACATCTGCACTTCTTCACAAATGTTGCTGTCAAAATTTACCTCTCAGAATTGCCATTTTAATGTACAGAAAATGAAGTATAGATGTTGGGGGCAGATTTGGTGAGTAACTACATGCAGTGCTGAATTCACCACTTTTCAAATATGCAGAAAAAAAGGAAGATTCAAAGTCAGCTCTAAGGTTGTACCTTAAGCATTTATATGCTGGGAGCAGTGCTCTAGTGTGATTGTCAGCCTACACACTATTTTTATTTGGATTTGCTTCATTTAGCGGTGTTTACAAAAACAGATATTTTTTTCTGAGTTTTGCAAAAAAAATGCAATGCTATGCGCACTTCTGTCAAATACTAAAGGAACATTTCCACAACCAACAAGACTATAGTTGTTAAAGTTCCCTTGTAAGCACAATTAGTTATCAAAATAGAAATACAAAAAGAAACAGCTTATGGTTTCCAGCCACTTCTTAACTCATAGCATAGCACACAACTGCTTTGCCATTTGGTACGATTTGAAAAAGTTAAAATTTCCAGATTTGGATGTGGAAAGAACAGCTGGGAGCACACAGGAACTTTCTCAAAGGGATTTGCCACCAACAGATTAACTGATTTTGCATCTACAATTGATACCTTGTTGGGAGGCACTGGTCATTTTTCTTTTCCACCCACATATTCATGTCTCCACATGACTACTTTATCCTAAGCTTCCAGCCCTCCAGTTGTGCCACACATGACATCCTTCCATCAATGATTAGTCTTCGCATAAAGGAAATGAAAGCAGGCATGTACTGGAAGATAAGGATAGTTTTGACTATTTAAAGGAACTATGAGACAAAAGCATTATTGTTTTTCAAAGCCAAAGTCACTGACCTGTGAATGTCCATCAGGCATTAAGTGTGCCATACACCTCTGCCTGCACTGCTGCTGCCCAGCAAAGCCTGACAAAGCCATTGTCTGGGGCCAGGGCTAGAGCTGGCTCCTCTTGGCTTGGATCAAAGGTAGAAGCCACCCGCGTATTACCAACGCATCGCAGGACAACCCAAATACAATTCATTTTAAGCAACATGCAGAAAACAGAGGTGTTGAGCAGAACAGTAGGGAACAAACATAAAGAAGTCCAGGTCATGTTTCTTACCTTATGATCTTTCTTATCCTATGATGAGGGAGGTTGAGGCACTGGAGCAGGTTGCCCAGAGAAGTTGTGGATGCCCCCTCCCTGGAAGTGTTCAAGGCCAGGTTGGATGGGGCTTTGAGCAACCTGGTCTAGTGGGAGACGTCCCTACCCATGGCAGGGGGGGTGGAACTAGATGATATTTAAGGTCCCTTCCAACCCAAAACATTCTGTGATTCTATGATTCTATCCTGTTTCATTAGTGTACTATGGCTATGTTTATGAACACTGTTTCTAATACAGTAACGGTACTTTGTTTAAACAGGCAAGCTTATTTATTGACAGGCTACATAAAAGGTACACTTCAGACATTGCTTCCATTTGGACCTCTCATTTTCTTGAAAAATGCCCGTCTGCCACATCAGCATCTGTCCATCTTGAAAATTTGGACATCCTTCTTATTCTCACTGCAAGCAGAAAAAAAATATCTTAGAAGAAGCACTACACTTGAATTTAACAGAGACATTTTGCAAAGCAGACTTTCCCATGTCTTTCTATGTATTCAATTAAAAGCAGCAATGTATTTCATAGCATCACTTATGGCAAACGTTACAGCAAAGTAACTGTGATGCAAAGATTTATGAATCACACACATAGAGTGAGTAACTTACCAGAGAAAGCCTCACTTCAGGCTTTGTTACTTATAAAAATCTGATAAAGCCATCTGCAAATCTGAGAAGTATCAAACCACATGATAAATCTCATGAGGACTAATGTGTCCATTACAATGCACTAACACAAGTCAAACTTCACGGTCCCTGAAGTGGGAAAAAGTTCTGGTGCTTACAAAATTTCCCCCCTTTCACATGGAATCTCAGTGTGCATCCTGCTGTATTTCTACATCCCAGGCTTTACTAAAATTTGAATGTGTGGTTCTCTGAACACTGGAATCTTCTTTAAGGAAATTTTAGCCAAGTGTCCCTTAGTTTGGGAACATTAGATTTTTTGGTGGGAGTCCCATACATGGCACTTTGGGGCACTCCATTTACAAATCTCAGTTTACCAAGCAAGTGCAGATACGAAAAGAAAGTGACAGAATCCAGACTGCCCTAGATCTTCTGTTTGCTTCCCTATCTTAATAGAATCAAGCTGCTTTCCTCCTCATGAAATTCTGGAGGCTTATAATTACCCAAATGCAGGGACAATCTGTACTAATAGTTCTAACAGGGATCTCTTAGCCAGAAGGTAGTGGAGTGGATTAGGAATAGCAAAGGAAAAATCAAGCCCAGGGGATGTAAAACAGATGTAAAGATTTAAAGAAAAGTTCTGGCTGAAGGACAGTCCTTACGCTAAACTCTTCAGAGGCAGCTCAAGCTGCTGCATCTGTTTCCAAAGAGCTTGTGGTGCTGCCAGACTAGGTTTCAGTTAAGATCAGCTGTTGTCACTGCTACTGGACGCTAAGAGTGAAAGAGACGTGGGATTTGCATTTGAGCATCCACACAAGAATGGAGTAGATCCAAGCGTTAAAAACAAACAAAAAAAAATAGCAGGGAGGAAGACCGCCTTTGGTTTTACAGTTAATGAGCTGCACTGCAGAACCAGGACGGGCAGGGTTTGTGATGCACCTTTGCTCCAGGTGTCTCATGTTATCGTGGATCAGCCATAGCAACCTCTCCTGCAGTACTCTTCATGCACATGAGGCTCTCCAGGTGCCCACACAGTCTTGCATGGCTAAAAGTGCCCATGGACGGTACTACTTTGGCCGTCAGGGAGGTACAACTGCCTTTAAAAAGTCGTTTAATGGACTTAAACACGGGCTGGAAGTGACCTGCAAGTTGGCTGCTGAGAATCATCTATGTTAACTTAGACCTGACTGTATTGTAATTCACTATGGGGTATGCCCATATAGCTGTTTTCATCTCACCACATTACACTGTTTATCTCAGCAACAACTGGTCATGCAGCTTGTTAAGAAGGGCAGAAAGATCTCTTTGCTCTCCGCTCCTAAGGAGTGTGATGGACTGTACCTTAGAGTCCTTGAAGTTAAGTGACCATTGCTTATGACTATATTTTACAAAGCTGAAATTCTTCCAATAAGACAAAGTGTTTTATCCTTTTTGTGTTCATGCCAAGTCAAACACTTTAGAACAAGTCCAGACTGACCTAGAAAACCACTGAGTATGCCAACTACTGAAATATTAAAGAAAAAAATCAGGATAGTATCTGATCACCCTGTACCCCTTTAGACCAAAATGTATGTTTCTGAGCATGTAAGATGCCAGCAAAAAAAGATGGTCTGTCTTGTGTATGTAACTGGATTAAATCCCATGATTTACACAAAACATGTACATTACATCTCATACTAACAAGACGTAAGCCCTATCATGAACTACTTAAGGAACTGAGTGGAAACAAACAGCAGGTTTGCTTGGAGAACCCTTTGTGCTACATGCAATGCTGTATTCAGGAGTCTGCCATGCACCCACCTGGCACTGAGGGATCATGCCTAAAAAATGAAACAACATAGAAATGTAAGGCTGGATCTCAAAGCCCATCATTCTGCTCTGAGAAAGGATCAAACACACTGTTTAGGTCGTGAGACACTCTCCTGCCTTTATCTCCACGACATGGACTTGCACTCTCTATGTGTAAGACTTAGCACTTCTCTTTGACTTTTATTGTACTGCTTTCAGTCCATTTCTCCAGATCCCTGGGAATTTTGATACTGTCCTGCAGAGATCATTGTATCTCGGGTCATTTTGCAAAACTTTATTGTTTTGTTTTCAATATCCAATTTATTACAAAAATACTGAATTATATACTACACCTAAAGGAAATCTCACTTAATAGCTCTTTCCAATTTGACTGTGAAATACTGATTACTGCTTTTAAACCACAGCATTACAAACTGCTGTGGCTTCATGCTTTCACAATTTCAGCCAAACAACTATTTGTCTGCTTACATGACTGTCAATAGGAGCTATGTCAAATGCCTTATTAATGTCATGGAGCAATACTTCTGTTTCTTCCTACTCTGCTAGACCAGTTATCTTGCCAAACAACTAAATCTCATTGATTTGATGGGATTATTTCTGACAAATCTGTATCAGCTTTTCTTACTCTATTTTTTTATCTCTAGCTGTCTACAAGTCAATTGCTTCATACCTTACTCCAACAACATTCTAGGCAGCAAAGATGGATAGGCTCTTAATATGCAACTTGCCAGCACCTCTCTTCTCCCCTTTTCACAGATTGTACTGTGTGTGCCCTTTGATTCCCTGGTGGTTTTTTTTTATCAGACTGTAGGTTTACCAATTCTCTTTGCAATTTGTCACTTGCTTGGGTAGTTTGTGATGTACTCTGGTGAAAACATTAACAAATTCTGCAGATCTGCATACTTTTAAACATACTTTGACAGAGTTTGGCACTTTTCTTTAAAATATTATTTTCTTAAGTGTCCTTTGACACCTTTGACACTTCCTTTATTTTGGCCTACATTCCCTCTATCTTGGTCATTTGAGTTTCGTAAATTATCTGGTCACAATTAATCTTTCTCCACCCCAAAGTCAGAAACACCTTCAGCATTCCCTTTCTTGAAATCTACTTGTAATTTTGTAAATGCCCATCACTGCTGTTGTGCTACTCCCTCTTCTTCCATCTACTGGAAACAGAAACTCTGTTATTTCATTTATATAAATTCCTTTCACCATCAAATCCAATTGACAAGCAGTTCCTCTCAGGTTGTACTGAGAGGATGCTCTACAGAGGTTTCCAGTCAATTGTAATTGGAGGTAACAATGCTCATCAAATACTGATTTTCTGTGTTTTCAATTTGTGTTAAAAAGTGATTAAATTATTAAAGAACAAAATACTCTCTCTCAAATATCAGGAAAACTTTTTCTTGAGTTTTAGACAATCTGAATGGCAAAATAGTGTTTTCTCCTAACATGTAGCATTCTTGCTCTTCTCTGTGAAACGAAGTACAGGAGGTTGGATCTTGAATGTAAACATTTTGTAGTAAAAGCTGCATTTTGGGTGGGATTGTGCATGTTTTCTGATGGAGAGTGTGGAAGAGTCTGCCAGCATATTCAGTGGCAGTGTGGCACTGTATGAATGTGGCAGGCAACCCCCCTCCGAGGTGCTGCTCTGTAAGGATTACAAAGGCGAGTATTGGCACTCACAGCTGACTGAATCTGGTCTAGGCCATTTACAGTGATAGAAGGGATGGGATCTTCGAGTCAACAGGTAGCATGATAAAAACTGTTGCAAGGGATTGATAGTTGAGGAGACACTGCTAAAGCTGCAGTTTAACAGAGCGTGAATGATCTAAAGCCAATAATGTATCGGTTAATTGGGATGTGAGGGTGAATAATTTGCTGGCATATAGGGGAGGGAAGGTTTGGATGTCAATTAAGTGACTACCTGTTCGAAAGGCAGAGCACGCACTCGTTTGAGTAGGTCTCTCCGTCGGTCCCACAAACCGGATTGTAGTTCCTCGGACATCCAGGCACACCATACTTGTGGCAGGCCGGCTAGGGAAGACAGGTACATAAAAAGTCTGAGACCCATCATTTGAAGCAGGTCTCTAGTCAGCTTCTGAGAGGTTCTGCAGAATACTGGCACGCTCACACACAGGAAAGAGTGCTCAGCAGGAGCTGGCACAGCGCTGTGAAGTGCCACATTATATTTCACGCTCCTGTGGGCATTTGTCGCTCGAGGCTTGGCTTCTACTGCCTGGCACGGCTTGGGCTGCGGTGTCAGGACACAGGTGCACTACAAAACGCAGCTCCTTCTGATGTCTTAACGTCAGTGGGACACACGGGTGGCAAGTCCCCACGAAGGACAAATGCAGATCGAGCTGGTAAGAGGTGGGGATCAACCAGAGAGTACGTGCTGCTGACCTTGGCTCCTGGGAGCCCTCAGCTGTGGGGAGAGACCCTGTGGGGCACCTCCTGGGGCTCTCCAGCTCTGGGGCTCTGGACCCAGGCCCAGGGCTCTGGGGAAGGGGCTGCCTGGCACCGGGAGACCTGGTTGGCTACGTGGAGGGCAGGTGGGATGTCCTTCCCAGGGACAAGGGGGAAGCCGCACTCACCGGGATGCTGGCAACGGCTCCAGGACACGAGAGGAGCCCTGTGGAGAGCAACCGGCGTTAACGGTGTCTGGATCTGCCCGGATTTACCCCGACCACCCCTGGGACCGGCCGGCGTCCGGTACCGGACCCATCACCGACCAGCCCGTGTCCGGTACCGGCACCCCTCGACCAGCCGGTACCGTTCTCCCTCCTGCCCCCGGATGGTTGATGCCCGCTACTGGCTTAGAGTCCGCAGCCGCCCCCCCGGTGTCCGGTACCGGTTCAGGTTTCCCCTTCCTCGGGGATGGGACCGGGCGGAGCACGGCACCGGCCCGGTTCCCCCTTCCCCGGGACCGGCTCGTTGCCCCCCCCCATCCCTCCCCCGCCCCGGCGCCGTGCGCCCG
>Ga0065711_1049802_pt1 | contig 11125 bp, 4 predicted proteins | sample Hoacrofraction12_FD_59098 | JGI IMG/M metagenome (GOLD analysis project Ga0065711, IMG submission 59098) | Hoatzin crop microbial communities from Cojedes, Venezuela - Epithelial fraction 12 v2 (version 2) | ecosystem: Host-associated > Birds > Digestive system > Esophagus > Crop | place... | reverse complement strand
CTCTGAGGGTGACGGAGCATTGGAACAGGCTGCCCAGGGAGGTTGTGGAGTCTCCTTCTCTGGAGATATTCAAGACCCACCTGGACAAGGTCCTGTGCAGCCTACTGTAGGTGACCCTGCTTCGGCAGGAGTGTTGGACTAGACGACCCACAGAGGTCCCTTCCAACCCTTACCATTCAATGATTCTGTGATTCTGTGATTCTGTCTTGCAGCTCTGTGTGGCACAGGGACCGGGTGATGACCTCTGTCTGTATGTCCTGCGATGACCCTGGCTTATTGTCTTTCCTCCTAGGGCAATCTGATTTCTTCGCATCTTCCTTTTTATGTGCAGGGGCAACTTCTGTGACTGCCTCCCGGGCTGAAGCAGCTGCAGAGCCGGTTTGGGGGTCAGCGCCAGTCGCAGTGCCTGCAGCTTTGCTTCCCCCTTCTTCCCCTTTAGAGCACTGAACAGTGATGTACGGGGCTCGGTAGGCGTGGGCCAGACCGCAGAACATTACTGTGATTTGTGTCTCTCTGAAGTTCCCAGGATGACAGCACACTTTTTGCAGATATTTTGCTAGTTTGTCGGGATTCTGCACTTGTTCATGGTGAGTTTCAAAAACACTGGGGTTGCCCACTGCCCTAGACACCTTCCACTCACAGCTATTGAGCTCCAGTGCAGGTCTCTGCATGATGTTGTTAACTACTTGTTTAACCCTAAAGAAGAGAGAGTCAAAAGAAAATGGACCCAGGCTCTTTTCAGTTGTGCCCAGTGACAGGATCGGGGGCAACGGGTACAACCTGAAACACAGGAGGTTTGTTTTGAACATCAGAAAACATTCCTCCAGAGGTCCCTGCCAACGTCACCCATTCTTTGATTCTGTGATTTACCCTTTGTGCCTAAACAAACAAGCTGCAGTATCCTGAATATGCTAGGAGGCTGTGTGACCGAGATAGACAGTCTGCTTTATCTAATAAACCTCACTTTCTAATTAGTCATAAAGATGACTAATTTATGGTCAAATGAAATGATACCCAGTTATGATTGCCTAATATGAATAGTGGTGAGCTAATTAGCTCAGATTCTCTGTCCTTTTGTTTTTATTTATGTTAATTAAGAGCACTTGCACAGCTTACATGCTTTCTATGTAAAAGAAGGAAATATAATAACATAACTGAATTTATTATCTGTTATTAATTTGTTGTCTGCCCAATAGTCCAGGGTTTTTATGTCAGAATAAATTATGATAATATTCTTATACTTCCATTGCACTTGGAGGAGAAATTTCAGACTCTGTAGGGGATAGTGGAGTTATCTTTGCCTTCAGGATAAGTAGTACACAGCCATTGCAGCACAGACATCAATGCACAGCATATTTTGAAGCTTGGGTTTAAGCCAATGGCAGGACTATTTCATCACTGAGGGTCCCTGAAATAGTTAAAGGAAAAGTAACTGAGGCGTGTTTGACCCTGTTTCATATTCATGTCTCTGAAAGGTATGTAGATGTGCCCATAGAGAATTACAGACTTACACTGTATCATCCTTACCACCTACAATAATTTCCAAATACTGCTAAGCAATGACTTTCTGTATTTACAAATGGTTATTCTTTTCTGCTTGTTGTCTCTGTTCCTCTGCCCTCTGATGTGCTGGAAACCCATCTCAGAATTTGACAGTTAGTTCCATGGAAAGTATGTTAAAATAATATGGCTATTGAGTTGTCTAATAAAAAGAAAACATCAAAAGTTTAAAAGCTGATATAGCATAGTCATCTGCTTATTTTATATAAATATTTATTATTGTAATGAAATTACTTGTAGTGCGATGAAGGATTTTGATATTTTTTTCTCTGTCATTTATAGACAATCAAGGAAACTAACAAAGAAGCTAAGGAAAAACACTTATCGCAGAGAGTCAAATAATTTTTAAAACATGAATAATTTGATCCTGATAGAAGTTAATTAATGTGAATAGATTATCTGCTTTAGGTTTGTTTAAATCCTATACAATGTGTTTGACACAGATCTCAAATGAAGTACAAATGAATCAAGCTACAGCAACAGCAGAACAGCATTCTTTGGAGTTTGTAACTTCTGCAAGTTCTAACAGATCCTATCTGCAAACAAATGCAACAAATACATCTGTTATATCTGACAAGCACAAATCTTCAAGTAAAAGCACATCTTTAATTTGCTGATGAGCGACAACGAATATTGGATCAGGAAATCTCATGATAGCTTGAGTTATAAATTGATGTAAAGGTTGGAAAGATTTTAGGGTTTCAAATATATTACGTTAGGGGTGAATTAATGGTCTGGAAAGCAGACACTTCACTGTACGAATTAACGTTGGTTGTCTAACCTTGTGATGTGATTGGCAGAGCAGGGCAGGAGTGTTGTAATTCTCATGCACTACAGAAGGCATGGTGTTATCCAAATCCCAATGGTACTCCACTGAATTGATGAACTGACCAAGAAGGCCTAATTAAAGCTGTTCATCTCAAATGTATTGATGTATTACATCTATTACAGTTTAGTTCAATAGGTCTACCCTATGAATGTTGCCATGCCTGTAAAGCAAACTAAGCAAACTGCATAAATAATGCTGGAAGGAGAAGAGACACCCATGGAATCAAGGCTGAATCATGAAAAATGCAACAAGCTGCCCTGTGATATTATTTTCATGTAATTTTATATAAATAAGAATATAGTTTATGTTTTATCAAATGAGAAACAAGACGAGTGCTGAGACTGAAAACTGGTAAGTATTTGGCAAGCCTGAACTTTTAGACTCTGTTATTCAGAACATAATTCCTTAAAATCAAAAGGTTCTTCAGAGATACCTTCTCTTTCTATGATTAAAATATCTCTGAATAGTAAATCCATTATAATGAACAGGAATTCTAGTTATACTGCGTTTCATTTATGTCTGATCTCATTGGCTAAGAAGTTGTTACAACTTTATTGTATTAACCATTTCCACACGAATATGCAACTTCAAAATCATTTATAGTTTAGCTGCAGAGTTTTAGCAGAAAACTGATGTAGAGAATAAGTTGACATATTCAGTTGCTGAGTAGCAAATTCACCAAAATATATAAAGTGAGAGGGACCAGTACTATTCACAAAATGAGACTGAATTCGTCTGCTTATCTTTGTCTACAAGAAGTTGGATAGACCTCATTAAAAATGTCAAATATCAAACTTCATTTTGATAGACTTCTAGAAATGTTAAAACATTTCTGTTTACAGTTGAAAATAAGTATAAATTATTTTCTTGTTTATAATTTGGCATATATCTAGAAAAAGAGAAGTAGTATAAAAATAGTTAACCTGAATGCTAAAATAAAAGCATTTCATTTCACATAGACCAAACTAGTAGTGACTCTTTCAGGCTTAATTTTTGTATTCATTAATTTAAAGAATTTACATATGAAAGTTTTTCTCAAACTAAAGTAAGTATTTCGTTCTCATTTTTGACCTGTCAAAATGAAAAACTCATGATTTTCCAATCTCTGCTGGACAGTGTGTTATAAAATTCTAAGTATGTATAACTATATCTAATTTGGGTGAATTTATAAGTCTGTCTTAAGAACAGGATCCACAAACATACCTGAGAGAAAATTAAAAAAAAAATCTAATAAAGTTTATGATTTTTAATTTTTTCCCCACCGCTGAGGTATAGCTTTCTAACATAACAAAGAGATGTCCCACAGAAGTAAGTTCTAACGCTGTGCGGAGAATGGATTGAGAGCAGCTCTGAGGAGCAGGACTTTGGGGTGCTGGGTGGACAAGATACTCAACATGACTTGGCAAAGTGCGCTTGCAGCCCAGAAGACCAAAAGTATCCTGGGCTGCATCAAAAGAAATGTGGCCAGCAGGTCAAGGGAGAGGATTCTGCACCTCTACCCTGCCCTGGTGAGACCCCACCTGGAGTACTACGTCCAGCCCTCAGAGCAGGAAAGACACGGGCCACAGAAATGATCAGAGGGGTGAAACACCTCTTATGTGAGGAAAGGCTGAGCCTGGAGAAGAGAAGGCTTCAGGGAGACCTTATTGCAGCCTTTCAGTACTTGAAGGGGGCCTGCAAGAAAGCTGGAGGAGGGACTTCTAAGGATGGCATGTAGTGATAGGACAAGGGGTAATGGCTTTAAACTAAGAATGGGTAGATTCAGACTGGATATATTTTTTACTTGGAGAGTGGTGAGATACTGCAACAGGATGCCCAGAGAGGTGGTAGACACCCTCTTGCTGGAAGTGTTCAAGTCCAGGTTAGATGGGACTTTGAGCAACCTGGTCTAGTGGAAGCTGTCCCTGCCCCTGGCAGGTGGGTTGGAACTAGATGATCTTTAAGGTCCCTTCCAACCCTGACAATTCTATGATTCTATTATTCTTGAGTGTTTGGGGGTATGTACTTGAAGTAAAAAGTAAGTTATAGTAAAATCATGACTAATACACCGGGCCCATTGATTTTCCGTAATTCACTCCTACCTGTCATACACAGAAGTTACAGCCCTATGTACTGGCAATTTAGGATCAGATTATAGGTGACACAACATCACAAGCTAGGGTCTATAAAAAACTGAAGACCTAGGAACATAGCTAGATTCTATGTTTTTTAGGAGCCCAAAGTTCTGTATGATATCTCCTGGGACTCAAAGGTAAAATATGGCCCCTTGTGAACACAGGTCCCTTTTGCTTCCTGAGACGTTCAGCTTTCTGATAAGCCATGTTTCCTCTCATATAATGGCAGTAGTATTAGCAATTATCTCTTTTGGTCTTTCACTTGAAAAATATCTGTGACTGATGGACTGCAGGTCCTCGAAGATCAACCCACTGAACCAGTGAATCACAGGATTGCTGAGATTGGAAAGTACCTCAAGAAATTTTCTAGTCCAACCACTCTGCTCAAAGCACGGTCAACTGCAGCAAGTTACTCAGGGCCTGTATCAGGAAGTTCACGTTTATCACACTCTTTGGCTAGTGTGTGCAGATTTAGAATTTGTTGAGCTTGTCTAAGATTGAAGTAAGTCTCTGTAAATACAATCTAACTGTCTTGTGGTTTCTGTAAATAAAATGGCTACTTGGAGAGCCATATGTAATTCATTTGTGTTACCTGGAATAGCCTAATTACATTAGTTCTCACTTTGTGGAGAGCAAAAAGAGGAAGTTACTTCTAATTAAAACAATCAAATTAAAGGATGCTAAGAAACAATAAATTAGTTATGATCTGGACTGAAACAAAACACAAAAATACCCCCAACACACACATGGACTAAGAAATGTCAGTTTATTTTAAAATTCCAAATAATTCTAGATAAACTTGATTGCTTCATATTAGGAATATGAGGTGACTTTTTATTATTCTATGAATAAATACAATTCAGTAAATCTAACACACATATTTCTTTTGAATCAACTTTATAAGTTGTATCTGAAATTGTATCAGCCTGCTTTGGACAGGTGCACTTGTGCAGAGAGAGTACAGAAAACTCATAAGAACACAGTAATGGCAAACTTCAGAGGTGTAATATACAGTGCATTAAGCACTACATATTGTCTTCTTCACCATAATTATTAATTGTCTAGAAGAGGAAGTACATAGGAGATTTATGAGGTAATGAAACACAGAAATTATACTGAAATGGGTAAGAGTGATAAATGTCATGGACATCAGATAGCAGAGACAAACGACACAAAATAGCTAAACAGGCTAAAGAGAATCTAATATAAAGCATGTCTATAGAATATATAGGAAAGGAAAAGGAAAATTCTTAATGACTACACTGAAAGAGACCTTGGAATGTCAGTGAATAGCCATGCCCATTTACAGATATTGCAATGTACACTCCATATGTGTTTGAGCTGTATATATCACTAAGACAGGACACCTTTTAACTATGTCTTCAGTTTTAAGCAGAAGACCTGACCTGAACCTACATGTAGAAAAATCCTGTCACTCGAGTGGGAGTAATTCTTTCTTTGTCTTTAACTTTTTTTTTTGTTGTTTTAAATGATTGGCTCAGGATGGCTTTTGTTGTGCTTAAGACGTCAATCTGAATTTTAGTGGGCTGTGGGCTCTGGTCATTTATAAGGCTTTCAGTATTGAAGTATGTCTTTATAGTCATGACAAAGACTTTTAAAAGGGGCTAGCAATTTTGGTACTTCAACTTCTGAGTACCCAAGTTAACATATTTAAATAAGTACTTTTCATATAAGATTGCTTGAAATCTTTCTGGATAAAAGTCTCCTTAAAATCACTTCAAACTGAGACCAAGCTCATACACTACCTGCCTTCTAAAGAGTTTACATTTTCAGTTGGCTCCCTCCCTCCTCATCTTGCTTCTCACCTCCTTCCTCCCCTTCCTTTACCATGGCAGTGATGGTGACAAACACTATTCCACTACTGCAGTATCTAGTGGGAGTTTTCATCTTGAAGTCCTGTCTGTGTTATGAATGGAAATAATACCTTACTCCTTTTCAACATTCTTCTAGAAAAACATCTACTCTGTAACACAACTCGATGGTTCCATTCTTCATTCAGCAGTTCACGTGGAAATTTTGTTTTGAAATGTTTCCTAAATGGCTCAGTAGGGGTAAGGACGCTTAGAACTACACTCATAATTATTAATAGAACTGATTGCTAATTTTTCGGTTTTGTTAGCTGGATGTTATAATTGTATTTATATCAATATTCAAGCTGTGCCTGTTCTGAACAATCCTACCTCCAGCTGAGATCACAGAAAATGATGCACAACCTCAAGCTAACACATTCTTCATCTCCATATCAAGTACAACGACGCTACAGTACATGCTAATGTAAAATTACTCAGAAACATTTTGAAAGGTACCATCTGCCTTTTCTTTAAACCTTTCAAGATGTACTAGTACAGAAAGGTGGCTGGGAAGGAAAAGGAGAGAGAAGGCTGAACTAGAATTTAATTTTGTTGATTTTTTTTTTTAATTTGAAACCTAGGGCTTTCATGCTTCTAGCCTTGTCTAAAAAGCCACTCACCACATGACCCAAATTTAATTTAAGCTATTGATTTAAGCTTTAATCAATATATCACTTGGAGGTGTTATGCTGTGGTGTTGTTTATATATTCCATTTGAACTGGTTTTCACTTCTGTATAATAATGCTTGGAAAATAAGGCTGTTATGAACATTATAACTGTCACCTGTCATGGACAAATAGCTTCCAACGTGTGGCCAATTAGATTAATATTTATGTTTATTCACACTTATTAGAGTCTCTCAGAACTAAACAGAAAGTTGTTCCCTTACATGTTTCTCCTTCACAAAACATGAGTCAGGAAGTCGCTCTCATTGCCCAGCTGCTCAGTTCATTCCCTAAGGATCCTCTTCAAAAAGGGGAAATAAAACACCACTCTATCAAGCGGAATAAACCACCATGCAAAAGTCTGATAAGAATGTCTTTCAGATAACCACAGTTACACAGAGAGCATCCATTTTATATTGACAGTGATCTGGTGATGATCATAGAACAAGAATTAACCTTGCTTTGATAAAGGATTTTTCTTATTTGCATTACAGGTCAGCAACTGAATGATATCTGTCAAGCTGTATACAATCACATCTGAGTAAATAATGATTTCTCCATGTCACGCTTTGCTTAAGAGTATTTTAATCTGAGAAATGCCAGCAGCAAAATGCCTATTAACTGCTTCCACCCACTGTTCTTAGATCTGTATTTTTGCTTTCTGGGGTGATGGGGAGCAGCAGGGACACAAACCATTTATCCTGTTTTTGTTACAGGCTTCACATGGCTGTGGGTGAGAGTCTGCTCGGTCATATCACGTGGCACAATGCAACACAAGACATTAGAACATGCCATGGATTCATCTTGCTTAAGAAATGTAAGGTGACATCATGGCAATTTTTTATTTATTGAAATAGGCAGCCACTTCTGCATGATGCAAAACAGAACTACAAAAGTAAATTAGAAAACAAAATCAACACCTCTGAGTTTCCAACCACTGTGCTACAGATTTTTCTCATATTATGAAGATACTCAGTGCTAGAATAATGATAAGAAATTGTCAGCTATCTAGTCATGGATGCTTCTATCAGTCTCAGTTTCATTAACAGGCAATGAGTGCCTCTGGCTTACAGTAAATCCATGTGGGGAACAATTACATCCCTTTCGCACTGGTGCCCAAAAGAACTTAGAGAATACATGTGAATTGCCAACAATCTCTCAAGAGATTCAGGTAACTTACTGAAATACTTAACACTAGCTCGAACAATGCATATTTATTGCTTCCTAAAGGAAAATCTCATTCCCCACGGTAAATACATTTAGGCATATTAGTAAGTGGCCAAAATCAGAACTGTTTATTCTACCAACTAATCCTGTGGATTTCACTGCAGTGGGATTCAGCCCTGTACCATCCATGATTAACATTTAGCTCTGCAAAATAAAATCCCCAGCTGCCAAAGCTAATCAAAGTATAATATATTGCAGATTTTTTCTTCAGTCCCAATGCATCAAAAGTAAATATTAAAATAGATAAAATGATTACAGCTATCTTAGAATAGGGTAGGTGGACCTGTGTTGCATGTAATTTTATACAAACCAAGTTGTGGTCCATTTAATTTATCTTCATGAAACTTCTCTTTACATTGAGCAATGCTTGAATCCAAAGTTAATACAACTGACACCAATGGCATATACTTTTTGGACTTTAGTCTTTTTCAGACAAAGACTTGTTTGATACTTCTTTAGAAAACTGTGTGCTAAACTGAACTTCGTCAACCAGATGTTCTCTACTTACTGAGGTGCATGAGTGAGAATGGCATAATAGACTCCAGAGATTTATTTGGTTGTCCAAATACAAAAATACCTACTGCCCTTTGAAAGCCCCTTAGCTACGCCTCCTGGCCTCCAGCTGCTGCTCCAGGAATTCATGAATCTCCATGGCAGCATCGTATAGGTGTCTAATACCTATACACAGGTATTCTGAACTTCCTGTGTCATAATCACCAGTTCAGATGCCTTAGGACGTCTCAGGTAGCTCAAGATGCCTATGTTTTAGGGTATAAGTCATAGATCTCCATTGCTTATGTTGGGTATTTACATACACAGCCTACTTGTTGATACATAAAATGTGAATGGATGTTTGAATTTGCTGTTAAACCCGCATATTCCTCTGTACAGGAAAGCGTATCCTTGTAAATGCTATTGTAAAAATGTTTAAGGCTGACTGAGGAATGAGTTATTGCCTTAACACCCCAGCAAGAACTGTGGTATTGAGGTAGTGTAAGGTAGTCTTACTACGAACAAAAACAACCATTTGAGAATACTGGCAACTTTTTGGTCTCACTTTTGCAATGAATAATCCAGATGTACTTCTGGAAAATGCTTGCAAGGAGAAAAGCATGGAAGAAAAAGGTAATATATATAGTAGTCTTCTGCTCTTTCAGGAACACCAAAAAGAACCCCCACAACTTACGAATTCAGGCCAAAACTCAATCAAGCTTGTGTAGTTTGATTTGTACATGTTACACAGTGCTAATTCTTATTTCATTCCAAGTTTATTTGGGCCTTGATGTAGCTGAACACATAATCTCTTGCTTAATATTTTACACATGATTTGGTTCATTGCCCAATTTGAGACTTTTATATCAGGTGAATCTCACCTAACTGGCTACATATTCAGACATCTAATGGTCTGTATTTACGCTGTAGATGGCTATATAATACACACAGTTTGGTGTCTAAACCCCCTTTATAGTCAAGGAGGCTCTAAAACTTGGTTTTATTACCTAAACATTGGCATCTAAAGCCATTGCAGTTTTCCCAAGTTACTCTGCCGGTCCATCCACTGACTCTTTAGAAGATCAGGAATCTTCTGCATATTCTATGTCTCATCAGCAGGTAACTTACAGATACCTCGGCTACACCTGGTTATTTCAAATGGCACTAGCTATTTAGGTGAGGGCAACAGAAGAAGCAAATCAGCTGAAAAAAGAAAAAGTCGTCGGAGGGTAACTAAGCCCTTCCATTTTACAACGGGATTAATCCTCCTTTGGAAACATCTGTCTCTTGCTCTGAATCTGTGAGGAACATGGTCAGCTAACTTAGTCTTAGCTGTGAAAGCTTCAGTGACCTGAATCACTCCCTTAGTAAAACATAAAAAATCTGTTGTCTTTCTGCCAGTATTATTTTTTTTTTTCTCAGTGGAAAGGACTTTCGTTTTAAGTGATCAAATTGCTATAGCAATTCATGAATAAACATTAGTGCCATCTGGCAAGTTTTCAAGATGAGTTGTTTTACTACACAATCGTTGCACTGGTTTTGATACAGCGACCTGCATAGTGTTATTTTTGACCCAGATTAAGTGAGCAGAAAAAGTCCCCAAAATTACATTACTCATTTACCTGAGAAAGCATTTTTGTAAGACAAGAGAAGATAATAACATTATATCATGGTCTGAGGTTTGGTGCATTAGAAATAATAATAAAAAATGTTCTCTGACTATTTTAAACTCTTACATGGTATGAATACCTTCATTTAACTGCAAAGGTGACTTCTAGCATAAAATTTCAAAACTGTATTTGAGTAGATATGGGATTTTCTGTAAATATCAGTGCACTACATTTCAAAGTGGCAGATTTTTCTGTGGTAAATCATATTGTAGAAGGAAGGAACTGGACCCTGATACGATGAACTTCACTAAAAATTATCTTTTTTCAAAAAAAAAAATTAAGTTTTGGCAGTACAGTGTATACTAATGAGCATGTGATCCATAAAGTGTTAAACTCACAGGTACATCTCTGCAAATAGGTTGGACACGATCCATGAGTTTAAGAGAGAAATCATATTTTGTCTTTGCTGTGAGGAAGGTCTTATCCATGGCTAGTTTGGATCTACTGAACAGAAGAAAGACTTCTGGAGTCCAGAGGTCTTTAGTGCCCAGAGACAGGACAAGGGGCAACGGGCACAAACTGAGCCACAGGAAGTTCTGTCTGAACATGAGGAAGAACTTCTTCCCTCTGAGGGTGATGGAGCACTGGAACAGGCTTCCCAGGGAGGTGGTGGAGTCTCCTTCTCTGGAGATATTCAAGACCCGCCTGGACAAGGTCCTGTGCAGCCTGCTGTAGGTGACCCTGCTTCGGCAGGAG
>Ga0065711_1049797_pt1 | contig 11125 bp, 9 predicted proteins | sample Hoacrofraction12_FD_59098 | JGI IMG/M metagenome (GOLD analysis project Ga0065711, IMG submission 59098) | Hoatzin crop microbial communities from Cojedes, Venezuela - Epithelial fraction 12 v2 (version 2) | ecosystem: Host-associated > Birds > Digestive system > Esophagus > Crop | place... | reverse complement strand
TGGAAGGGACCTTAAAGATCATCTGGTTCCAACCCCCCTGCCATGAGCAGGGACAGCTTCCACCAGACCAGGTTGCTCAGAGCTCCATCCAGCCTGGCCTTGAACACTGCCAGGGAGGGGGCAGCCACAGCTTCTCTGGGCAACTGTTCCAGTGTTTCACCACCCTCATGGTAAAGAATTTCTTCCTAATATCTAATCCAAATCTGCCCTCTTTTAGTTTAGAGCCATTCCCCCTTGTCCTATCACTACACACCCTTGTGAAAAGCCCCTCTCCATCATTCCTGTAGGCCCCTTCAGGTACTGGCAGGCTGCTATAAGGTCACCCCGGAGCTTTCTCTTCTCCAGGCTTAACAGCCCCAACTCTCTTAGCCTGTCCTTGTAGGAGAGGTACTCCAGCCCTCTGAGCATCTTTGTGGCCCTCCTCTGGACCCGCTCCAACACCAGATATACCATAGCCCACTATCCAAGGTGCAGATCCAGCTTTCACTCATGCTATCTGTTAAAATTTCTTTAAAAGTTTTTTGAGTTTAATTCCTTACTGACACACTCGATGCGATTACAGCTGCTGCTCTCTCTGTGCCATTGTCCTTTTATGTCAGATTAGGTATCAGCTACCAGCTGGTATAAAACTCGTATGAATGCCATACCATAGGCACTCAATAATTCAATGGAAGTGCGGTCGCGTGCCCACACCTGACTGGCACCAAACCTGTATGCTTGGGGATCCACTAGTGCACGGATCCAGTACTAAAAATGATGGGAGCAGCCTCACACATGCACTGCACACACCCTAAAAATAAGGGATGCTTTCACTGAGAAAAAGTAAAAAGTTCAAGCAGCTGTTTCATTTCTTAGGATCTCTGTCCTTGAAGTCACTCTGGGATTTGACCAAGTTAGTTGTGTTCTTTCACAAGGGTGAAAGGCAGAGTGCGTAAAGGTCTTGGCTGAGAAAACTTAGCCCTAGCTTCTGGCTGAGATTGCAAATGCCAGACCTCCATCAGTATCAATTTTGTATAATAAGAATAATTAAAACTTCTTCAGCACAGTATCTCCTTACCTCCCTCGTTTTCTTGTCAATCACTGTCATGTTCTCAGCATTTTTAAAGCAGTCCAGATTTTTACTGTGAAGGAATGGAAGAAGTAATGAGAGCTCACAGCTCATCTTGTTAGCTTTTGACCTAAAAAACACAAGGCTGTTTGGCATTTTATAAGAGGACATTCCACTCACAGCTAAACAAAGTTTTCCTGTTTCAGTTATCAAAGGGCTTTTCAAAAGCCTCCCATGTTCTTCTCTGTGCGTGAGTGGATACTCAGGCTTGGGAAGACACGGTGTGCTATCAATTTCGGTGGCAGTGTTTGAGGGAAGAGTGAGGAGAAGAAGGGCGAGAGAAGTGGCATCATCACTGCTTTAAATCAGTTCTTGGACTCCTGGCTGCTTGTGTGCAGTCAGACTTCTAAAAGATACAATTGCTCTGTGCACTGCTTAGCATCTCCACCGCTTTAAGATTGATCTTTGTGTATGAAAAAAATGGCATTTTTCATATACTCCAGTTTTGCACTGTTAATTCGTCTTGGAAGACGGACATGTCTATCCCAAGCCACCCATGACCAGTTGACAGAAGGACAGTGAGTGGTATTTTCATGTGCTGTTGTACCAGTATGGACTTCCTTCGTCACAGAAGCTGCAGCACGTGTTGACTCAGTAGAAAAACAGAGCCCGTAATAACTGCAAAGGCTTCTACTCATTAGAGTCCCAGCTGGTGTTAATGCTTGTCTTAGTTCAACTCAGCAGAATGACTGGAGTTTAAACAGCATGTGCATAGATGTTCTCACTACAGCAAATATCTATCCCTTGACTTCTCTCAAGACGAAAACAGCACTGCTGCAAGGCAGAGACAAGACACCTGCAGGAAAGAGTAGAGCTCGTTCTGCTGATAAGAAGATGCTTTCTGAGACAGAAGCAGCCCCTTCTCCGGGCGTGCGTCCTCTTCAAACGTGTCACAACGTCCCTGTTACTAAAGTCCATCCTGTGAATCCCTTCCTTGCTGATTTTGGCAGAAAGTTCATCCAAATCGAGTAAGTGGGAACAAATGTCTGTTCTAAGAAAGCAAGATCCCACTGGGAAAGCTGAGCATAGCCGCTACAACGTTCCACAAGAAACATCATCATCCCGCATCCCTATTTTCCTTGTCAAAGAGTTTGCAAAATTCTGTACCTTGAGGAAGCAACTGTAAATTGTCGATGTCCAAAGGCACTGCATTTCCAATCTGAAAAATTCTTGGCTCTTTTATCCCAATGATGTCATTTAGCTTGTTCTAGCTTCTTTCCTCTTTCTCTGTGAGATAATATCCAGAACAGACTGGTTCTAGGAAGGCGCAATGGCTATACTACTGGCATATAGATTACGCCTGAGTACACACTGCATCAGCTGGGTCCGGTGATGGGCAAGACCAGTAAGGAATATAATCCTGTCCTAGAGACAAACAGGAATCACGTCTCACTGGCAGAAGGGAATGAAGAGCAACATAGCTCGGTGGTCTCCAGCTATTTGTCAGCGCGCCCATCAGACTGTGTAGCTGCTGAATATGCAGCTGTATAGCCAGACGCTACATTTTCAGAGTCAAATTAAACTAAGCCACCCTGAATAAGAAAGAGCATCCAACCTGCTTTACCCAAGCCCCTGCTACATTCTGTAGAGAAAGGATGCAAGACCCGCCTGGACAAGGTCCTGTGCAGCCTGCTGTAGGTGACCCTGCTTCGGCAGGGGGGTTGGACTAGATGACTCACAGAGGTCCCTTCCAACCCCCACCATTTTGTGATTCTGTGATAAAATACCCAACTGTAAGAACCTGATGAAAGAATTTATGATCTGTTTTCAGACACCTGCTCCATTTCAGCCCTTGAGGGATCAGATGTCATACTGCTGAGACTTCAGTGGCATTAGGAGCTCGCACCAAAAGGCAGTGAAATACAGTCTGGTGGAGCATTGTAGTGTCTACCTTCCAGCTGGATGCAGAACTACTTCTCGGGCCCCTGGGCTCACTGCGCTGTGGGAGCAGAGTTAGGTGCCTTGGCATGCAACACAAAATGGTCTCCTTGGTGAGGAAGAAACCACTCCAAGTCACTATGCCAAGTGGGAAGCTGCGTGCAAGATGCTGGAGAAGCTGGGGACAGGAGCGCTTACTGCCGTGAGACACTCAAGGCATAGAGTTCGGGCATACAAACCACTGCGAGTCCTACAAAGCCAGAAGGGTTTATGTAGATGGCAGAAAAGATCTTCACAGGGGACTGCGATCTGCGAGGCAGGTTTTTATAGGCAAACAGACTTTTGGATGGCAGGGTTTTGTTACTACACAAAAAATTAAAGTCTTCATTTTTGTAGATGGAACCAAAACCATGTTAGGAGTTGAATTAGGTTGTAAGAGTAAGGCCATCAATGGATATAATATCACAGATGTGAATGAATTTGGTCTTGATAACTACAGACCTGCAATACAGTTTTAGGACATACTGTCTTTATAGCGTGGCTCTGTTTAACAAAGCAAAAAACCATTCTTACCAAGATGATACTAGAGGATGACCTTCCCACACCTCATCTATTTGTATAGAGGGTCATCATGTTTAACAAAGCAAAAAACCATTCTTACCAAGATCATACTAGACGATGACCTTCCCACACCTCATCTATTTGTATAGAGGGTCATCATGTGGAAAACCAAAAGCTAACCAGAGTTTGCCTCCTCCGTGAAAAGGCTAAGGGCTAAATCACTGACATAATTTAACCTCACTTTAGGGAATCAAAAGATAGAGCTTGCAGTGATTGCAAGTAATTAATCCCCCAAATCAAGAATTCATTAATTTAACCCAAATTACACACAGCTCATTTTTTTAGCAATTTATTATAATTCAGATTGACAGTGATGTAGCTCAAACCTTTTCTCTAGGAAAAGGCAGTAATTCATCCAAAATGGATAAAACTGAGACTAGTTCGAGTAAAAACTGTTGTCCGGTATCATCAAGGTGGCAAACAACAAAGAGCCTGTACAGGGAAGGCCAAAGGGTTAGAGATGACTCAGTATGTCACTGCATCATTGCAAACAGGAAGAGGCTATTTCACAAATCATGGGTCATTTCCATAACTTGAAAGCCCGTGTGTATACAAACAGGTCATTACGGTGAGGAATCACACGCAAGATTTTCCATATTATTAACCTCAAGCAGAGCGCAAGTGCTGGGCACACTTAAATCCTGTAGAAAGCTCTCTACAGTCTGGTGCAGACTGGAAACTGTTCCGAAGAGCCGCAGCATATGCTGGTGTCTTGAATACACCCCTGTGTCAGCAACAACCTTGTCTTATCCTCCTGACCCTGTTCCTCTAATCCCTTAATCATTCTGCCATTTCTCTGCTTTGAAATACATCAAGCACCCTTCTTGCACTGCGGACACGGTTTTGGAAGCTGGCTTGAAAGGCTCGATCCCTGCAGAAGAGGAGGATGCAAATCCTGCTCGTGTGTTTAGTATCACCTGTGCTTTGTGGCGGGAAAGCCAGAGGTTATCCGCTGTTTGTAGCAATTATGGAAGATACCTCTTCAATCTTTTGCTTGAGGTGGTCATGAGGTTGCTCTGTTTCTGCAGAGAGGAATGTTACCTGCTCTAGTACACACCAAGGCCTCATCTGCTCTATGCTCTGAAATAGTTCAAGATGAAGAGTGCCGGTACTGATTTTTTTTGAAAATTAAAGAAATTTAGGTAGGAATTCAGTTTTGAAAACATAGATTCTGAGTGGTAAATAAACTGAAATCAAGGTCAGGAATTTTTGAATTTTTGTTCAAACCTTTCAAAACAACCTAAATATGTGCAGGAGAATTCTGAACAGAACATCTAATACAGGATAGAAATCACTATGTATTAGAACATGACAAATTTTCCACCATCACTTGCTACTACCTTTTGTTATGTACAGCTTCCTAACAGATCTCCAGTCAACAACAGTCTGAACTACTTATACTTGTGCAATTGCTCCCATGTGGAATTCCACCGATTTCAGAAAAGTTAATAACTACCTACTAATTACACAAGTAACTGTCACACTTTATGGCACTGGATGTGAAATCAGATCTATAAAATCTATTAAGTGCCTACAGACCTTTAAAGACGAGGCAGAGTATTACCCAACAGTGGTAACGCCAGCCTGCAGACACACTGGGGTAGATGTGTCGCAGCTAGATGCGTAGAAGTCTAACTTTGAGCTAGGCTAACCTCTGCTCCCTCTGTAGTCAACAGAAAGGAACAGACATCTCCAGAGACAAATTAGTCTCCCTACAACACAAGCACAAGAATTGAGACCATTCCTGCATAATAGTTACTCACATAATTAACTGTCTAGTCATTACCTGTCGCACATAGTTGGACTCCGCATGAGAATAATTATGCATGCACAAATAATGTTTGGGATCAGGCTCCAGCTAGTTTGTGTTCTGCAAACTTAGATTCTTAAATTAGGATGAGAGGTATTGAAATCAACCTTGGGACGCGTGCAGTCATCGGCACAGAGCGTAAGGAAAGCCTCAGCACAGACTGGGCATCAGTTAGGTGTCTGTGCTTCGGGGAGATGAATTCCATTCACTGTTAGCGTCCTAAGATTCAATCCTTAATAAATGCTAGAACGCTGACAACTTATTCACAGAGTTACCGCTTCCAAATACTTTGGTCCTAGACTGAAGTAGATCCAATCAACAGCAACAGCATTTCAAACCTGTCTTCCTAAATTTAATTACAGTATTTGGTTATCCTCATCTGGAAGAACAATGTCAAACCAAAATAAACAGTGTGGAAAAGCTCAAATGAAAATCTTTGTTAAATACCTAATTTCTTATAATTACTAACTTAAGATAAATAAGGAAATAAAGGCAGTGCTAAGGCCCTCACGCTCAATATTCTGCCTGCAGAGTGTTTGAACATTAAAGCAAAGCATCAATGGTCTTGCAGCTCCCCTCTGCTGGCAGAGCCCCACGAGCACAGAGCCCCAGCAGCTGCCGCAGCCTCTGAGCTTCAAAGCTCGCAGAGATTGACACCCTGACACGCACTGTGCAGCCCGGTGGAGTGTCTGGCTACGCTGAAGACTTTGGTGAGCTGAGGGTGGTCGGGAGGCAGAGGGCCTGCAAGCCCCTCGCTGCCCGTCAGCACAGCCGTCTGCCGGGAGGCTGCAGTGGGCAGCTCAGCCCTTCGCTCGCTCCCCTCGCAGCTGCATCCAGCCCGCGTTTAGACTGACAGCCGCATCCCTAGGACAGTCTGCGATGGGGGAGAAGATATGAAGAGAAGGGTTTATGATTGCTAACACGATCTTTGCTGCTCTGGTGGCAAAACAGATCATAGAATCATAGATTGGAAAAGACCTCTAAGATCATAAAGTCCAACCATCCACCCAACACCACCATGCCTGCTAAACCATACCCCAAAGTGCCACATCTACACGTTTTTAAAACACCTCCAGGGATGGTGACTCTACCGCCTCCCTGGGCAGCCCGTTCCAATGCCTGACCACTCTTTCTGTGAAGACATTTTTCCTAATATCCAATCTAAACCTTTACTGATGCAACTTGAGGCCATTGCCTCTTGTCGTTATCACTAGTTACCTGGGAGAAGAGACCAACACCTGCCTCACTACAACCTCCTTTCAGGTAGTTGTAGAGAGCAATAAGGTCTCCCCTCAGCCTCCTCTTCTCCAGGTTAAACAGCCCCAGTTCCCTCAGTCACTCCTCGTAAGACTTGTTCTCCAGACCCCTCACCAGCCTCATTGCCCTTCTCTGGACACACTCCAGCACCTCAGTGTCCTTCTTGTAGTGAGGGGCCCAAAACTGAACACAGTACTCCAAGTGCAGCCTCACCAGTGATGAGTACAGGGGCACGATCCCCTCCCTACTCCTGCTGGCCACACTATGCCTGATACAAGCCAGGATGCTGTTGGCCTTCTTGGCCACCTGGGCACACTGCTGGCTCATGTTCAGCCGGCTGTCGACCAGCACCCCCAGGTCCTTTTCCACCGGGCAGCTCTCCAGCCACTCGTCCCCAAGCCTGTAGCGTTGCATGGGGTTGTTGTGACCCAAGTGACCTGGCACTTGGCCTTGTTGAACCTCATACAGTTGGCCTCAGCCCATTGATCCAGCCTGTCCAGATCCCTCTGCAGAGCCTTCCTACTCTCTATCAGACCGACACTCCTGCCCAACTTGGTGTCATTTGCAAACTTACTAAGGGAGCGCTCAATCCCCTTATCCAGATCATTGATAAAGATGATAAAAAAGACCAGACCTGAGCCCTGGGGAACATCACATGTGACCAGCTGCCAGCTGGATTTAACTCCATTCACCACCACTCTCCGCACTTGGCCATTCAGCCAGTTCTTTATCCAGCAGAGAGTACACCACAAACCCTACCAGAATGTTGACTGTGTAAGCACGTGCATGCATTCATTTTATTAAAAAAAAAAGGCAAATCTGATGTTCCTGTTTTGAAAATCAGGGCTCCTTTTATGATTTTTACCGTTTTCTAAAGAAATCACACAAAGCCACTTTATGCCTTGGATTTTACAATGTGAACATCTCCAATGATGGGTATGGATGGATGGATGGTGGAAATGCTGGATAATGGCTATGAAAAAGGATGAGTAGTTAGAACTGTTTCAAGATTCAAGAAGTTATATTTTATCTACAGATGGCTTCCAATACAATGTTTAATAAATTGGGAGTTGGCTACATTTATTAGTGAATTTAAATGGGGGGAACCCTATAGAGGTACTGTTAAGAATTTGACTCTCCTCTTTAAAATGTGGTCAACTAGTTTTCCAAACGATAATATTTTTTAGACAAAACACTGTAGGCAGAACATTGTAAGAAGGATTGGGTTTGCTGAGCTTGCGAACAAGTTTTTGCACTATTGCATTTCAGTGGCGAGTGGTTGGTTCCCAGCAATACTGTGGTTCTGCATCTTCATTGGGTATCTGCAAAATCATAGATTCGTGGAATGGTTTGGAAGGAACCTTACAGATCATCTCGTTCCAACTCCCCTGCCATGGGCAGGGACACCTTCCACCAGACCAAGTTGCTCAAAGCCCCATCCAACCTGACCTTGAACATTTCCAGGGATGGAGCATCTACCACCTCTCTGGACAACCTGTGCCAGTGCTTCGCCATCCTCACTGCAAAAAAATTCTTCCTTATGTCTAATCTAAATCTCCCCTCTTTCAGCTTGAAGCCATTACCCCATGTCCTATCCCTACACACCCCTGTAGAAAGAGTCCCTCTCCAGCTTTCCTGTAGGCCCCCTTCAAGTACTGGCAGGCTGCTAGGTCTCCCCGCAGCCTTCTCTTCTCCAGACTGAGCAGCCCCCACTCTCTCAGCCTTTCCTCACAGCAGAGGGGCTCCAGCCCTCGGATCATTGCTGTGGCCTCCTCTGGCCCCACTCCAACAGCTCCAGGTCTGTCCTGTGCTGAGGGCTCCAGAGCTGGGCGCAGGACTGCTGAGGGGATCTCAGCAGAGAGGGGCAGAGGGGCAGAATCCCCTCCCTCGACCTGCTGGCCACCAAAATGGCACTTCTGTCTTTGAAGTATTCGAGGCAATTGGCTGTGGAGATCTATTTATCCTCAAGTGTCATCAGTTTAGGAAATGACAGGTGCAACTTTAATATGCAAACGTTCAAAAATATGAAAGTCAGCACAAGGAGAGAGTTTTTCATCTACCGTTTTAGTGTTATTTCCCTTCCCTCTCCAAAGATTCAGTGGAAACAAGAAGAAAGATTATCCCCCATAAATAAGAGATGCCAGTGTAGACCAAGGGCAGACACATATTCACACAGATTTCCTCCAGCGCAAAACACAGTCTTTGAGGTGTGAATGATTTGCCTACTGAATGTATCAGGAGAGGATCCAGGACCTCTGATGTCTGAGATCATTAACTCTTGTGGTTTATTACCCAATGTTAACATTTGTTATTCAAATTCTCCGGACTTATCTAATGTGGATACATGCAGCTGTAATACGAAACATGGAAGAAATGCGTACTAAGAAATGGCATTTATGTGCATGTGCATAAAAATGCTCATATTTGTACTAAATAGAGAAATGCAATTAACTGAGTTACACGGAATATGCAGGGCTTCTCTGGGGCTGAAACACCTACTACAAAACATGGAAATGGGTCAGACGTGTTCTTCCCATCAACACCTACTCTGAAGGACCCCTGGAAAAAGCGCAGAGCCACCTTCACATTGCGAGCTCACCGGGGCCTTCTTACTCAGCAGAGGGTTTCAAAACCCCAACGCAAGATTACCACGATAGGGCCACGGAAGAATATCTGATCACAGTGCTGCTAAAGAGAAGACCAAGTCACGCTTTGTCAAATTTAGCAGGTCACACACAAGACTCTACAAAGCTATTTCTTGGACCTTGTCCACATTAACGTCCCCATTGTTACAAACTGTGTAAGGACCAGCAGCATTTTTTCCCCCAGAGTCAGCTGTGTTTTCATAGTTCATCTCCTGGCACACCAAGACCCATCCAGGCCTTCTGTATCTAAAGACCGCGTGTGCTGAAGGGCCATATCAGAGCAGCTGTTTTCAAACCAGAACGGGAATGAGCTTCAGGAAGGAGGACACAGAAGCCATGAGAACTCAACGGCACAAAGGCAGCACCTCCTGAGACTGGCGTCCCCACACCCTCCTCCACCCTAGGGTGCTGCTGTCCCATCACCCAGGGTGGGGTGAGTGGGTGGAGGGCAGCATCTGATCCCACCCCTGCACCAGCTCTGGAGCTGTTCAGGACATCCCAACAGACAAGAAGGAAAGGTAGGTTCTTTCCCCCAAGCCTTCTTCTTCCTTCCTTACAATGATGGGATGCAATAGCTGGAATTCTGCAGCCACTGGTATCACCAGCTCCACACAACTCAGCAAATGGGGAATTATCTTAGGGCTTCTCACACACAGCAGGGAGTAACCTACAGATTGAACACTGAGTGCGATGTACTACGCAAGGGTGACAGGGAGATACCACAGAAAAGCAAAAAACCCAAAGTCTGGGAAACCTGTGTGTTAGCACAAAGCCTCCCTTGACACCTATGTATTAGCTAGAAAGAAAATGGTGACCAAAACCAGATGCCATTTGTGGGTGGTGGACGTGAGCAAAGTAACGCCTTGCATTCCCTGCCATGTCATCGACTGCTGAGCAGAAAGTCTGGGGTAGACTGGGGCCACCAACCCTTTGCACTCCACGGAGGTGAACATCACCTGGAGGCCATGCACATAAAGCACTACGATGGCATAGGGAAAGTTTGGGCGCGCGCTTCCCTTGGGAGGAGTAAGACTGGAAATCCACTGCACCCACGAGGCAGATCCAGCCCCACCAGAGAGCAGGACTACTACAGGGAGGCAGGCGTATTCCAAACCCAGGATTCTTGGCTGTCATGATGTGTGCCTAAATTTACCTTGAGATAAGCGAGAACCAACTACAGCGCAAGGCTGGGATATCCAAGATGCCGTCAAACCTGCGTGAACGAGGCTGCAACGCCACTCCGAATGAACGGCAGCAACGCTCCCCATTCCGGAGAGCCGCAGCACTTCAGTGCCGACAGAAACTTCTGAGAGACCCCACACATACCTGCTTCCATGGCCAAGCGTGTCACATGCCTTGGTACTCCCGACAAGGTTAATCCACAGCCAAATAACCTTCTCAGGATAGAGAGTTTGAAACACAGACACGATTAGAAATTTTAACAAAACAAGATGATTCACACACGCTGTATTTTCTGGGGACCAGACTGTCACGTTCGATCTGTTCTGAAGAGGGAACAGCTACTCCTTCCAAGCAGTCTGTTGGCAACACAGAGCTCCTCTATTTTTCCATGATTCCTCTGGCTTATTAGTTTATATTTTATAAACTTTTAATTTATAAATCAATATATCAATGTATATGATACATAAGGTATGTAAGTGTATTTAAATATATATTTATACACATATGTGCCTATATCTCCAGGTATGTATTTATATATTTACACTATTGTTTTGGTTTCGGCTGCCGCCGGCAACAAAAGCGCCACGCGGCCGCCCCTCCCCCCGCCGGCGTGCGGAGGAGAAT
>Ga0065711_1013048_pt1 | contig 11125 bp, 6 predicted proteins | sample Hoacrofraction12_FD_59098 | JGI IMG/M metagenome (GOLD analysis project Ga0065711, IMG submission 59098) | Hoatzin crop microbial communities from Cojedes, Venezuela - Epithelial fraction 12 v2 (version 2) | ecosystem: Host-associated > Birds > Digestive system > Esophagus > Crop | place... | reverse complement strand
TGGAGAGAGGAATGAAACTTTGGGGGGGGGGCCGATGCTGAGCTGGCGAAAGTAAGCCTGAACCTACACCGCAGTGATCCGGGCGCTCAGTGGGGAGCATCCTCTTGGTTTCGGACTCCGTGAGAAAAGCCTTTTCCGCCGTTCTTACACCTTTTCATTTCCCTTTCCCTCTACCCATCCCACTTTGTTGCCAATCTTAATGTCAGGATGTAGGAAACTCTGTGTTACGTTGTGCTGAACTAACACGTAGAGTTGTGTCACGTTCCTTTTAATCGTTAAAAGCAAACCTTGTGAGGCTTGTATCCTCTCTACCAACAGAACTAGATTACCAGAAAGTATTTTCCTGAAAACTTTGAGACTCGAGCTTATTAAAGCACAGATCCTGAAGACGATTGGGTCTATTCCATTAGTAGATTTATAAAGTGTGCAGACTGAGTAAACAACAGTGACAGCTTGGGGAAGTGTATGCACCTGTTTATTAAAAAGACGTTAACAAGGGCAAATCTAAAATAAGAACATGTACCGCAACCCAATTTTCAGCAAATTTTTATGCATGCCTACACTTAAGGTTACCAGTGTTATTGGCAATTTCTCTCTTTTCTCTCTCAGAAGTACACGGCAACTGATGAGCATGGAGCATCTGTGGCAAAGGAAAAAAACACCGTCTTCAAATTTTGAGGAGCAAACATGACCCTTTCTGTTTCTACTGTTTCCCACCCACGTTCAGTTAGTGTGAGAGAAGAAGAAAAATGAAAAAAAAGAAAAAAGCAGCAGAGATATTTTGTTTGTATGGAAGGACCAAAGAATGTATTGCTTTCTCAATCACAAGCAAGCACTTTCATCACTGTTTTTGCTCAACATCAGAAGTGACAGTGAGTTTTCTGTATTTTAGTGGTAGAGGTCACATTCGTAGAAGTCGCTCTGCGGAGGTGAGTCTTCTGTTTGGATGTATGCAAATTCTACATCGCTTATACAACTTGTAATTTGCAGATAGGTGTAAGCACATGCAAAATGGAGATTAAATGTGCATATGCAAGTTTGTAGAATTAATCAACCAAGAATGTACAAAAACTACACACGCTTTGTCGAAATTCGGTTCTAAAAAGATTTACGAATTAGCCTTCTATAGCAGCTTTCACTCGAGGATGCTAAATGCACTTCATTTTTCTTAGTAATTAATAATTTATAAGATTTACAAGCTAATATTATTCTCCCAGAATAGCTTTTAAAAAATATATCCCGATCTTGCGAGGACCTGTCGGTACTTAGGCCTATTGACAATTGCTGTGGTGATGCTTTTTATGAGTATAAAACCTTGCCAGCCTGAAACCCCTCCAGGAGTAGACCTTAATCCCCAAAGATGTGTAAGTGCTACCATCTCCATTTTACAGACTAAAAACTGAAAACTGCATGGGTAAATGCATGCAAGTTTACACAAGAGGTTAAAAATGGAGAAAAAAATGAAACTTTAGGCTCCAAACTTGTCAAGCATGTTGCAAGGACAGTCTCTATCCCTTCTTGGAGTCCCCTTCGTGTCAGGAGTTGGTCTGAACGTTATCGACAACAAATCAAAGCCCTGGACCTGACTGTGAGCCGTGTGTTTCAGTTTATGGCCCGATGAGCCACAGCATCCGTCTCTGAAACATATTTCATTACTTCTGTTATCGTGAACTGAAGCAAAGAGTCTTTGAACAATTCTCACACTACAGGAGGCGTAAAAAGCAGTGTTTTACTTCAGTACACCTTTTACTAGAGCTGACTACAATAGGATATGATTATTTTAGGAACATTGAAAATACCTACTATCTTCCTCCCATGCTAGGTAGAATAGTAGGCTGAAGTATTTTTGCTTTGTAATTTTCTAAACTGAAGAATTCTGATTTAACCAAACCTCTTCAGGAGGAAGCTGCCTGATATTATCTTACTTCCCTCTTTTCTTATTGTGGAATTGTTGAGAGAATGCCAGTTGTTGCTACTTGTCATCACAACTTTCTAGTCCATAATATTGCTTGTTAAAGACAATAAATATTAAGCAGAAGGCTACTTAAAAACCGACCAGTATGCAGAATTTGGGTGCGTAGGTAATAACACAATGACAATATAAAACTTAATTTGCGTTTGTTACTTAATTGGATGTGCACACACATGCACACACATAAATCATACTTTCTGAAAAACAATTCTCCTTTATTTGTCCTCGTGATATTTATTCAGCAATATTTTTTAAGATTTTTTTAATTTCTCAGCTGTTAAACTGTACAAGCGAATGAACACCTCTGCTTCTCTTTCAGGGGACTGCATCAAGAGTCACTGAGACGAGGTATTGCCGAACGTGGGAAGACTGGGGACTGCGGTATGAAATGCAGTGCCAAGGCTGCCGATCGCCACGATGCTTTTGACTCCAAACAGAAGGCCTGCTTCATCCCACATGTGAGGTATCAGAAGTGTGTAAGGTACCATGAGTGGAGCTGGGTGAGTGGATCCCGAGGCCAGGCCTCCCAGCGATGGTGTGTATTGAAGGCATCCGCACAGGTCTCACAGCTGCACAGCGCTGACGTGCTCTGCTAGGCTTGAGCTAATGTACGGCCGGTTTTTCTCTGGGGGGCACTTGGATTCTCGGTTTCAGAGGGGACTCTTTCAGTATTGCTCATGATGTTTTTGGCTACAAAGCCTGGCAGTGTTATAGAGCTGTTGCGGACACCAAAGAAACGCAACCTAAAGAGCTGTAGCAAAATACTTCATACCACGGCTGCCCACTAACCAGAAAGGCAGAGGTATAAGTACACCCCCAAAAAAATAAATTCAAGCTCTGTGAGCAGATTAGCAAAGCTGTTTGCTATTATGGACAAAAGCTGCAGGGAAAAAAATGAAGAGGAAATGGGCTGTATTACTGTGAGCTGGCACAGAAACGAAATACCAGGCTGCAACTTATGTATAGTAATTGTTCACTTTGCATTCTTTGGGTTTTGATAGTGAGTCATTGTGTGCTTTGTGACCTTTGATGTACAGGATGGGCTGCTAGAAGACAGAGGAAGCCACAGTAAGACTATAAAACTTTATTAACTTGAGATTTTGTTGGTTTGTTTGGGTTTTGGTTGGGTTTTTTTATTGCCCACTGGTAGGTGGTATCTTTGGAAAAGACTGCCCAGAGGCATTTGCCTTGGGTCCTCATGGTTTTTGCCGTCTCTCCCAGGCTTTTGCAGTTGAAAAAACGGTTCTGGTTTAACTGACAAAATACCTTTGGTTTTAGAAAGGAAATTTGTTAAACAATTGGTTGCTGACGTTGATTACTAAGTTCTGAAAAATAAGATCACGGGTGGAAATACTACTGTGTTAATAGCCCAGGTAATGAGCGGTGGTAGGCGCTGCGCTGTACAGGACAGATGGAAAAGTCACCGAGAAGATACTCTTCTGAGGGAATATTTTATGTTTTAAAGAAAATTATGGAAAAAGCCTTCCATGGAGTCATCAGAGTTGACACAACAGACTTCAGCGCCGTTAAGTTCCATTATGTAAATCCATGTTGATGTAAGCCAGACACTGTCAAGTTTGATATGCCCCAAATTTGACCTAATTAGCCATTTGGTTTTTACTTTTTTCAGAGCTTGTGCAACTCGGCTCAGTTCAGGATATAGATGCTAATTGAACACGTAACCTACAGGTGCTAAAGAATTCTTACAGAAGAAGGTTTATCCAATTAGGAATGCAAGTCCAGGCTCAGGGTCATCAGCTCGGATAGTGGGGATGGGAATAGAAATCCCATCTACAGCTCTCTTCACATCACCGTTTTATTTCCAGGAGCAAAATTCAAATCCAGAATAAATCAATGCAATCTAATAGATATTTGCCAACTGAAGCCGCTCCAGCTTCAGTCAGTTGAACGGGGAAAGAATGTTTCCTTAAGCTTTTAAAAAGCTGAGACTGTATAATGCAAGGCCTGGAGTGGTTTACTCTGCCCCCCAGTAGCAAACGTACTCCTGTGCAAATCACAGTTGAAATTTTCTCTCGTTCGTAGACCCGCCATCCGACATCCAGCCTGCTAAGTTGTAGGTGACTGCCGCTGCGTGACTTGCTCCAGGTTTGCCTTTCACGTTTCCCCTTGCTGTCGGCGTGTCCCCAGCCTAAAATCATCTCCTTTACGCTCTGGTCCTCTTCCCACCCGTTTGAGAAGGAGGAATATAATAACCTTTTGTCGTGACTACACCTTGGACTAGATGCCGTAGTGTAAACACTCTATCTCTTCTGCTGTTTCCCTGCAATCCCCTAACCAAAATGAAACGAGATAAAAAGAGCTGCACAGCCTCTGAGTTTCCTGGCTTTTATCTTTTTATACCAAAGCCTTTGTGTTAATTTTGCATAGCTATTTTTACATGAGGAATAATATCCTGAATTACTGCTGTCACGTGCGCTTAAGAATCCCACCTCACCGTCCTCAAGTCATCTGGCAACCTGATAGTGTTTCCTGCTCCTTCCCTCACATCAGCGCTGCAGAAAGTCTTGCTAAAAGTTTCACATCTGAAAAAGCAGATGATTTGGCAACACCTTCCTATAGATATTTCTTTTTTTTTTTTAAAAAAAAAAAAGAAATGTGCCTGTCTTTGAGTAAACTTTTCTTTCCAACTGTTCTTTTTTGTCAGCTTGCCAGCTCGACTTCTAGTATTGTTCTGCGGAGATTGCTGTAAGGAAAAATGAAAGAGAAGAGAAAGGTAGAGAACTGGGGGAAAGGGAAAAAGGTTTCAGAGGGCATTTAAAGCCTGGGGAGCCTAGCATGGGAAGGGAGATAGGCTTAGGAAACAGGGAATAAAATGGTGGAATGAGAGATAAAACAAGAACATAAAGGAAAAGGGATTAGACAGATAAGGAGTTCAAGAGATGAAATGTGAATAAAGGAAAACAAGAAAAATAAGGATGAAAGGAAAGAAGTGACACGAGTAAGACATGTAAACAATTAACTAAGAAAATATTCTGTTTATTTTAGTGAAAGGAAATTACAGTATCTTTATTATTCTCTGGTTTACTAGTTCAGAGGAATTTTTCAAACTAAGAACTGACATTTGGGTAGTATTACTGAACAATGATAAATATAAGCCTTCCAGTTGTTGAATTAACCAGTTCTGAATTTGGTTAATTAATATGTCATTCAGGCAACTAAAATTTGGATAAGAAAACAAAGCAATAAAAAAAATATTAGCAGCTGCAATACAAAGTGCAGATCTGGAAGAACTCTTCACAATATTAGCAGTCCCATCCATCAGCTCAGCGATAATCACTCCAGCACAGAGGGACCAGCTCGCTGATGCTCTGCCGCAGATTAATACCAGAGCTGAGAATTGCAAAAATCCTTGAAACCAGTGCTGGGTTCGAGTTTCAGCATTGCCTGCTGACCAGCAGAAAATTTGCCTGTAAAAGTATTTCACAGTACTTTTTTCACCCCATCTCAGTATTTATAAAGTGTTATCAGGACTCGGTTTCTGCCTAATTTGCCTGAGCTGTTCACGTGGCTCACATGATGTGGTGGAACCTGGATAATATTGCTTGTTTTCCCTGATTGTCTGAACATATATTGGGTTGGGAAGCTGAAATTTAGTCAAACCCACACTCATTTTTTTTCCCCCCAGAAAGGCTACATGTACCTACAAGTCTAATAGGCAGCATCAAAAAACCCAAACATTTTTTCGTTAGTTTCTGTGCTTGACTCTGATAGGAAGTCACCAAACATCTCATTAACTAGCTTAGCCATCATCCCTCCCTTTCCAAAACCCTTAAACTTGCATAGTTCAGCTCTATAGGGAAAATATTCCTTGAGGTCAGTTACTGAGTGTATAAAACCTAAAGTCTGCATATTCAGGAATGGAAGTTTTGAAGTCCTATAATTTGCTAGTTAACAGAAATGTCATTATTTTTAAAAAATATTTTGTCAAGCAGTCATTATGCCACCGCTTTTCAGGTTGTTCTTTCCTTAATGTCCAAGGCCTCTCTTGACTTGACTGACTGTGGGTGTCCCCGTATCCCCGTATCGCTCCCCAACGTGCAACGGAAATGGCCGGTAACCCTGGCAGTGCCGCGGGGCATTCTAGGAATGAGACACACCTTTCACACGAGTAGCATAAGTAAACATGAATCTACATCTCAAGAAGTCGGGAGGTTTTACTTTCCGCACGGGAGCCCCTCTTCGTGCTTACGTTACAACCTCCGTTTCCTTTCCCNTACNCAGAAAGACATTTTGGAAGCTCGTGCACCTTCTGAAGGTGCCCTGAGAAATGGAGCCAGGACAAACGGGGTTGTCTTCTGCTCCATAAGAGGCAGGGCATCAGCGGTCAGTGGTGAAATCATTTTTTTTCTGTCCACCTGCTTTCTTGGTTTCTTTCTGACAGTTTGAGATGAGGGTTGAGCTGCAGTGAGTTTGCGTCAGAGCATAGGGTGTCCTTTGCCCGCCACAGACCTGTGCAGCTCCACAGGCTTCTGAGCAAGGCTCGGGCTGGCGTGAAGGCTTTTGAAGATACAGTGAAGGTATTATGTATCCCTTTTCCTCATATTTGATGGGACAATCCCCCAACAGGATTGCTTCCTCCAGAGCATCCGCAGAGAAGGAGAGAAAATAAAGTCCCTAACGAGTGCTGGTCCCAATTCTGATGCCATCCAATCCTGTTAATTCTGCCAGAGGGAGAGAAATCTTAAGATTTAAATGTTGTGATTCAGTACAACGCATGAGTTAGTCAATGGAAAACTGGATTTGCTTAAAAGCAGAAAAAACATGTTAAAACAACGCTAAATCACCCCTTGCATCCAACCCCATGAATCCAAACTGAGCAGCCGAAAGCATCTAGAACTGTAGCCAGCAGTCATGTATTTACAGAAGGACCTAAGCCCCAGGTCCTCTTCTCTCCGAAGTGTTCAAGGTGTTACAATGAGAAACCACTAGTAACAAACAACAAATTAAACATCCTAAATTACATTCTGTAAAGTCTCGGCTTGCCAAATGCCTGAATGAAAAAGGATGTGAAAGATGGGCTCTCCTTCATTCTAATTCAACCCAGATTCTGGGATTATCTGTTAAAAATAGGACGTTTTCTATTCTCTAATGATAATAATTTTCCATAGACAGCTGTTGATGTGCCCATAGGTTCACAATAGCTCTTTCTGCAGTGGATTGTAATAACAATTTCTTCAACTGTGTCTTTGAATTCAGAGCCATACGAGCTATTCAGAGCGAACACTTCAATCAGTGAATTTCAGCTTTTATTCTGCCTGTAAATTGTTACAAACGTTACTCGCAGACATTTGATATAAATAAACTTTGCCCCGCCAGTTTGTTCACAACATGTTTTTGCTGCAGTGCTTCAGCATTCATTATTACCGTTGCAGAACTGGGCACCTTCGCTGACCAGTGTTGTTTATCCTGGGAAAGAAGCGGTAACCAAGAGGAAATCCATGTCGTGGAGCCGTGATGGTCCGATGGATAAGGTGTGCGCAGTTAAGTTAGGAGGAGCGAGATCACAAGACTAAAGAGGTTTCTCAGACTATTTTAATATTTCCTTTCCAGTTCCCTTGACTCAGACCTTGCTTGTAACATCACTAAGAGAACAAAGAGGCCACTTGAACATTATAGGCTGAGGTCAAATTGAAAATTAATGATCTCTTATCACATTCAGACAAAGCTCCAGCTGCAAAGGGTGGGGTTGGGTGCTTTTCTGGTTTATTTAATTGCCACTGAACAGGGCTTGCCTAGTCAGAGCTGCAAAAGATGAGCTCGCATGCCGTTTTCCAAGTCCCTTAGCCGTGCCCATGCCACAGCCTGGCCTGGCAGTCCTTTACGTGGCTGCTATCTTCTGTGAGAGCAAACGCAGTGCAAGTTTAATATCTTAATGAAACAAATGTCAGGCATTTGTTTTATATGAATAAAACATCTTTGGCATAAACCTCGGTGAAAAACAAATTCCAAAAAGGTTGTAAATCAGAATTCAGCTTTCAGTGCACTGAAATGTGTGTGTGAAAAATTATGCTGAAGAGCCAGCTCTATCTAAGCTAAATCGTTTGACAATGTCCTGTCAGTGCAGGAGAAAATGGATGTAATGTGCACATATGCACAAGGAGTGACTCAGAATGATGTACAAGTGTTACTGTCTCTAGTCCAAAAGAAATACCTGGAAGTCAGGAAATAAGGCTCCGCAGTTCAGCAGATTTGTCTCAGGGTAGACGTTCTGGTTTCGAAACTCTGTTTTTTCCCCAGAGTGCCGTAAAGATGTCTCATGCAAACAAATACAGTCTGGGTCAACCGATATCTCTGGAACTGTTGCACAAACTATAGCTTTATTTGGTGTTTATGGGCGAAGAATTTCAGGAAAAAACACATGACTGCTAGCAGCTTAAGGACTGAGTAGTAGATTGATATCTGTAGCTCCTGGAGCAAGACCTGTAGGCTAAACACACACTCATTAATCTATATGTAAGTCCAGGCATTTCCTTAAGTAGTCACAACAGTCTAATTGCCTATGAATATTCATCTAAAGGAGTTTTGTTTATAAGAAGGGCAGCAATCTCAAATACTTGTACCACTCTGTATTCAAACAGAGAAATCATCTGAAGTCTCCGGTTTCCTGTTTATAAGAGTTTGGGCTGCCCAGACAAAACAGAGCAGCAGGAACAATAGCACGGGGCTTGGATGACTCTTACGGCACCGCTGGGGCTGGGCTGTCTTAACTAAAGGTAACATCACTCCAGCTTACTCTCACAGTGTTGGAGCTGGCAACTTCAAAATGATCTGGCATGGATTTGTAAGGTCAGTGCTCAAATGCGTGATGAAATGGCACCGTGGAATCATAGAAAAGTGGTGTGGGTTGGAAGGGTCCTGTAGAGGTCATCTAGCCCAACGACCCTGCAGTGAGCAGGGTCACCTTCAGCTAGACCAGGTTGCTCAGAGCACTGTCCAACCTGACCTGGAATGTTTCCAGGGATGGGGCATCTCCCACCTCTCTGGGCAACCTGTGCCAGGGTTTCAGCACCCTCATCATAAAATCTTTCTTCCTTATATCCGGTCTGAATCTACCCTCCTTCAGTGTAAAACCATTACCCTTTGTCCTACCACTACAGGCCCTGCTAAAAAGTCTCTCCCCATCTTTCTCATAAGCCCCCTTTAAGTACTGAAAGGCCGCACCTTTAGCCATCCCATGAGCGTACTCTATTTTACTGCTAATATACACGAATGGAAAGCACAGCCTTGGGTCAGCTGCTGTTAGGCTGTCTGTCCTTGAGGGGGTTTGCTGGGTTAGCTTGCCCTTTGGAAACCTTCCAGAAGGGAAGAACATGTTTTCCCAAAGACTGCGTCGGGTCCTTGTGTTCATTTGCTGGAAAGAAGTCTGTCTCTGTCAGGTATTGTGATTGAGGTTTCTTGGAAAACTCTGATGAGGAGGCTTGCGATGAGAAGACAGAAAAACGATGGAGGCCCTTGCCAGAATAGCAGATCAGATATAGCTCTCTTGGTCACCATGGTGAAGTGGGAATCCAGCTCAAATAGAGCAACAGACTGTCTCCCGCTCACTAGACCCTGATGCTCCAGTTCATCCCACTGAAGGGCATCTGCGAGACAGCGCTGAGCACCACTCATGAACTATTACGTTGTAGGTCGCAGTGTTGACAAATGTTTTCAATTTTTTTCTAAAGTGCCACTCGTATCTGACTTTCCCATGTTCTTCCCTGCTGCTACCCCAATGTAAACAGTGCGGGGTCGTAGAGGAACCACTCTCCCTCTCTCCAAAATGGTATTGCTGGGGATCCAAGGATGACTAATCTCCCCTGTTTACAGTCTGCTAGCTGCTTGAATCCTAACATAATTTAGATGACAGGGTTCAGGAGACTAGAGAATTACGTGTTGCCAAGCTACTAAGGAAAACTGAAAAAAAAAAGACTTTTCATGAGGTGGTTGGTAATTTCCCTCACTGCCTGTACCATCTCAGCCTCTAGTTCTGCTACCGTGCTCCTCCCTCCAATCCAACAAGCAACATCTAACGTATTCACCTTGCTCACCTGAGACCTGGTGGATTTCTGAGAAGCCCCCAAGAAGATGAAGAAGAGAAAGGAAGCAGAGTTAGTAATTTAATCATGCCCTGGGCTGACTGGGCTTTAAACGACTGTATTTCTATGGGAGATTTGCTACACAAACTCCCACTTTGGCATCTAGTCACTTCTCCATACCTGTAGCATATGTATATAGATAGATAGATAGATAGATATAAAGTCTTCATGTATAAAACCCTCAGCTACATGCTCACTAACTGCCTTCTTAATTGTCCAGTGAGCACTCAAAGTATCTTTTGAAAAATCCCTTTGCCATTATATACCACTTATTTCAGTCTACATTTGAGTCCATTGAATAAATCAGAGAAGATACACAATTCGAAAAGTCCTTTTAATCACGAGATAGATATAGGCATAAAATGATCGTCTGTCTATAAACCGAAGCTGAAAAAGCTGTATCAGAAATGAGGTGCAAGTTTTCAACATTGCACATAATTTAGCTGCTAGAACAATTTAACATTTGGATACTACACATGGGATGTGGGATAATTTTTGTCACTTGAAGGCTTTGAAATTGGAAAACTTCCTAGAAGCTATGTTCTAGCTCAACTGCAAGTGGCTGAGCTGCAGACTCAATAACTCAAGCTTGAGGCAGACTCTGTAAATGCCGGTGATCTGCCTCACACGGGATGGTAGGCTGGAGAACCGTGACGGCCTCGACAGCTATGGAAACACTTTGTCTTTTCCGCCCGGTATTTAAAAAGGAGCTGTCACAGCACTTTCAGTTAAGATAAGATGAAAAAAGTGCAGCAAATAAAGCTGCAGTCCATTAAAGATTGAAGGTGGAAGATCACAGAATCACAGAATCACAGAACGGTAGGGGTTGGAGGGGACCTCTGTGGGTCATCTAGTCCAACCCTCCTGCCGAAGCAGGGTCACCTACAGCAGGCTGTAGAGGACCTTGTCCAAGCGGGTCTGGAATATCTCCAGAGAAGGAGACTCCACCACCTCCCTGGGCAGCCTGTTCCAGTGCTCCGTCACCCTCAGAGGGAAGAAGTTCTTCCTCATGTTCAGCTGGAACTTCCTGTGCTTCAGTTTGTGCCCATTGCCC
>Ga0065711_1009413_pt1 | contig 11125 bp, 6 predicted proteins | sample Hoacrofraction12_FD_59098 | JGI IMG/M metagenome (GOLD analysis project Ga0065711, IMG submission 59098) | Hoatzin crop microbial communities from Cojedes, Venezuela - Epithelial fraction 12 v2 (version 2) | ecosystem: Host-associated > Birds > Digestive system > Esophagus > Crop | place... | reverse complement strand
CCTGCTGTAGGTGACCCTGCTTCGGCAGGGGGGTTGGACTAGATGACCCACAGAGGTCCCTTCCAACCCCTACTATTCTGTGATTCTGTGATTCTGTGATTCTGTGATCTTTTCTTATAAAATGACATCAATATAAGTGACAATTTTCAGTGCTATGTGTTAAGTTTTATCAACAATCTAAAACTTTTATTTCAATAACTACCTTAACACAGCATATTACTCTGTCATATAAAAATAATTATTAGATTTTTCCTGCCTTCAGATCACATACCTATTCCCACTACTTTTTAATTTTATGGTCTGCATTAGCTCTGAGAATTTTAGCTGTGGAGAAGTTATTTCCCTTCAGCCTTCTTATTCAGTTATGTGCAGTAACAGCAGAATACTTGTTTGTTTTCTTCCCACTTTTTATTTATATATGTTATTTTTATTATTATCTCTTCCCTTGTGAAAAAATCAAGTCCCTCCCCAAAAAAATGACAAAACCCATCTGCTTCTGCCTTGCGTAATATTAGTGTATGAATGACCCCTGTTTTTTGCATTGCTGGAACTGAAGGGAGATGTTGGCCCTTTGTTAACTGAAGTTATGGCATATCACCTTGTTATTAGGAGTGTACTTAATCTCATTGAACTCTAGGGGATGGTGTTCTGCTCACACTGATTTAGATGTCTACTATATAAGTAGCTAAATGTAAACTAATATCTAAGGCTCCATATGTTGCAAAACTCTCATGCAGCATGTGTGTCAAAGAAAAGGAGCTTACAAATAAAGTCAACAATTTATTCTTAGTTTCAATAAAATCTGAGTGCAGTCCATTTACAGTAGTACTTATAATTATACTCCAAAGTATAAATTAAAAGGCCTCATTACTAACAGCATTTATTATACTTTTCCCTGTAGAACTCAAAAAAAGGGCAATTAATACCCTTTCCTCTGATATTATGGTCACCCTTTCAATGTTCTTTTGGGTCCTAGAGTTGGTGGTGCAACTCTTCCTCATGAAGAATGGAGCGGTTTGCAATCATCACACTTTACTGACAGGAACATGCTGATGGTAATGGTGGAGGGTTCCTTCTTGGACCTGGGATCACCTGAGGCAGTTTTGATTTGTTCTTAAGCAGTCTGTTCTGAATTTCTTTTTCTTCTTACTGGCCATCAAGTTTGTTACACAATTACTGCATTTTGTTAGTTTTTTACCATGTATGATAAAACCATATTACTGAAGAAACAACACTAAGCCTTAGCAAAATAAGTGTCCTATCTTAAGCTATAGGAAATATATCATCACAAAGTCAGCTTTTGGCTATAGGAAATAATCTTCTTCATCCTTTCATAACCCTTATCAAGTTTTGCAGTTTCAGTTAACACAGACCTGCAACCATGGAGGACAATTCCTTCTTGAGTCCAGAGCTCTGAGTGAAGTTAATACAAAACTTATGTCCTGCTGATAACAATAGCAACATAATATGTTCTAGTCCTCACAAAACACACTTTGGAGTTCTGTTTAATGCAGGCTTTAACCAGGAATTCAGAGAAATATTCAGCTCACTGTAAGCAGACATCTGCATTTTGCTAGGTGAGTATCTTTCTCTACAGTAGAAGTAAACCTTTCTTCTATGTAGACACCTATAGTGCAGATGCCTCCAATGAAGCAGGCTACTCTCACTCCAAGGGCTTGATTCAGCCTACACATAGGTGTCTAGTGTTCACTTGACATACGATGTGGTATCTGATATATCCTTGTGAGGTATGCAGGAGGAAAAAAAAGAACACACAAGAGACTTTCAGCCGTTTGGAGTGTCAGACATTGGTGTCTAGATATTTGTGACCCTGCTCCATTGTTGACACGCAGAGCTCAACTGAGTTTTCTACAGATATGTGTCATTTGACGTGCCTTAGGCTGTCTCTCATGGCTTCCATCTGCCACTCGAAAATGACACAGGCCAACCAAGAGAATTGTGTTATACCTGCCATCCATAAGAATATGGTAGGATATGGTAGACCATCTCTGATGGCAATGGGGAACTATGTGTGGGTAACTGAATCTCAGTTTCTGAACTAGTAAATTTGGCTTTCCAAAGGGAAATAAGTAACTCATGTTGCTCATGGGTCCCTTCTGGGACCTGTAGAGTTTAATGTCTTCATCAGCGACATAGACTGTGGGACTGAGTGCACCCTTAGTAAATTTGGGATGACACAAAGCTGAATGGTGTAGCTGATGCACTTGAGGGAAGGGATGCCATCCAGAGGGACCTGGACAGGCTTGAAGGCGCATGTGAACCTGGTGAAATTCAACAAGGCCAAGTGCAGTCCCCAATATCAGTACAGACTGGGGGATGAAGAGATTGAGAGCAGCCCTGTCAAGAAGGACTTTGCGGTACTGGTGGATGAAGAATTGGGCATGAGACAACAACGTGCGCTTGCAGCCCAGAAAGCCAACTGTATCCTGCACTGCATCAAAAGAAGCGTGGCGAGCAGGGCAAGGGAGGGGATTCTGTCACTCTACTCCCCTCTGGTGAGACTCCACCTGGACTACTGCATCCATCTCTGGATCCCTTAGCACAGGAAAGACATCGAGTTGTTGGAGTGAATGCAGAGGAGGGCCACAAAAATGAGGAGAGGTCTGGAACACCTCTCCTACGAGGAAAGGCTTAGACAGTTGGGGATGTTTAGCCTAAAGAAGAGAAGGGTCTAGGGAGAGCTTCTTATGGCCTTTCAGTACTTAAAGGAGCTTATAAGAAAGACGGACAACAATTTTTTACCAGAGTCTGTAGCAATGGGACAAGAGGCAAAGCTTTTAAACTGAAAGAGGGTAAGTTCAGACTGGACATAAGAAAGAAATTTTTTACAATGAGGGTGATGAGACACTGGAACAGGTTGCCCAGAAAAGTTGTGGATGCCCCTTCCCTGGAAGTGTTCCAACTCAGGTTGGACTGGACTTTGAGCAACCCGATCTAGTGGAAGATGTCCCTGTCCACTGCCAGGGAGTTGGACTAGATGATCTTTAAAGGTCCTTTCCTACCCAAACCCTTCTAGGATTATATGATTATATGTCCAAATTAATCAGATTTCAGAACTTATCTGATTAATTTAATTATGTACGTCCAAAAGGTCTTTTCGGCTTTGAATGCTGAATTTTTGAACTAAAAATCTGCTGATTTTATGTTAATCTTTGACAAATAGAGACATATGTCTTTCCTAATAGAGAATAAGAACTTTGAATATGCTTAAGAGTGATGTGTATAAAATGTATCTTGTCTTTTTTAATACATGTGCCTTGATTTTCAAAACTTTGTCTTTCAGGTCACTGCAAAATACAAGTGATATTACACTTTCAGTTTATAATTGCTCCAGTTAGCTCCAATATGAGGCAGTTGGCCTAGTCAAAGAATCATGAAAGTAGAAATTTGGATAAATTAATCTCCCTGAGATGTTAATTGAATGTAATTTGAATATCTCTAATTCTGCTGTGGCATACAGACTGGACTACCCAGTCATTCTCTGGCCTTGTGGCATTTGCATTCATTTTAATATTTAATGTTAAAAAGTTAAGACCTGAATTGCAAGGCAGTGAGCATTACCTGTTCTCGGTGTACAAATACTTATATACTTAAAATACAATGCTTTTAAAAGTATCTTTAAATTTTATTTTTCCTCAGCATTTAAGGCAATCTGATAAAATAACTAGGTACACCATACTGTCTTCTAGTTTTTGAAAGGTTGACTACCTTGCTGTTAATTATTTAGCAATAAGTTATTTTATACAGCCTGGAAAACTGTAGTGATATATGCCAGAATGTATGGAAGTATTAGTTTCATTGAGTGTACCGGTTACCAACAGAATCACAAAAAGGATAAAACTGTGTTTTACTGTTAATCTGTTAAATCAGGAAAAAAAATATTTGAAGCCAGTAGGGAGCTTAGTGCTTTCCTCTCTTAGTCAGAAAGTGTTCACAGTCCTCAGTTCTTTGGTGTGTTGACCTTGGCTGACTGCCAGACCCCCACCCAGCTACTGCCTCTCACTCTCTCCTCAACAGGACCAGGGAGAGAAAATAAGATTTAAAAAGACCCCACCTCTTGGGTCAAGATAAGCACAGGAAGACCACTTACCAGTTGCCATCACACACAAAACAGAGTCTACTTAGGGAAAATGAATTTAATTCATTGTCAGTTAAAAATAGTGTAGGATGATGAGAAACAAAGACAAAAATAAAATCATCTTCCCCCCACTCCACCTCTTCTTCCCAGACTCAGTGTCATTCCTTCATTCCTAACTCCTCTACCTCTTCCCAACCCCTCGAATGTCTCGGGGGAGACAGCATATGAGGGTTGTGGTCAGTTCATAACAACTCGTCTCTGCGGCTCCTTCCTCCTCACACTTCACCTGCTCCAGCACGGATCCTCTCCATGGGCCTACAGTTCCTGGCAGAAAAGCCTGGTCCTGTGTGGTGTCTCCATAGGCCACAGTTTCCTTCAGGGCATATCCACCTGCTCCAGCATGGAGTCCTTCACAGGCTGCAGTATGGATATCTGCTCCAGCATGGGTTGCAAGGAAATCTTTGCTCTTGTGCCTGGAGCACCTCCTCCCCCTCCTTATTCACTAACCTTGGTTCCTACAGGGTTGTTTTACAGATGTTTTCTCACTCCTCTCTCACCACTGCTGCACAGTGGGTTTTGCCCCTTTTTTCCTATACTTTGCTCTCCAGCGAGCTGCATTCGTGCCTATGTCAGCATCTTGATATAGTTCCCATTCATACCCATGGCATCTGTTTCACAGAACTTCCAATATTTTTCCTGTAAATTACATTGCATTTTGTATGTAAACGTTGCATAGCATGGAAAAGATTTTAATGGACTGTCCTTGACAGCCCACCACAGAGCCCTGATCCAAGTGAAAGAAAGTGGCAATTATCTGACCCCAGCAAGCTCTGCATTTGCCTCTCTCTGCCTGACCAGCTCTTGTTCTGGCAGAGGAGAGTCCACTAGAAAACTTCTGGCTCCCCTCTTTTAAAAAGCTTTCTAACTGATACGTTTGTCATAGGGATGATGTTGCTAGCTCCTAAGGTGACACCCTCACGGTCACACAAAACAAGGGCAGGAAGCAGCCTTTAGCAGTGTCCACACTATTTGCTAGTTAGCTCATTCACCAACACAAAGCTCATTTCTCCGTAATAGACACAGTGTAAACTATGTAAGCACAAGATGTACTCTGGGATCATTCATCTTCAAGATTTCCTTTGAAAATTTAATATTTACTCCAATTTTATCCTTGGAAGATGGAACCATTCTGATGTGGTTGCAGATTGTCCACCAATCTATCTATATGATCTTTGCAGTGTCCCCCTGAGTCTCCTCTCTCCTGTATACATCGTATGTTCCTAATAATTTCTGACATTGTACAATGAATATACTATGTCAAGGAGACTAAGCAATTTCATAGTGAAGAGATTTAACGTGAAAGCTTCTTGGAAAGGTTACTACATGCATCCAAGGCCAGAATGATGGATGAGCAGAGGTATTAGATTGCCTAATATTTTTAAATGTGTAGTATGCTATTAGTATGGACATGGCGTATTAACAGCAAGCTGAGCTAAAGAGATTTAAAGAGCCCTTAACCAGATTTGGGTTTTCTTCCACTAAATGAATCTCAGCAGAAAAGCAGATACCCACAAAACTAGTTTAGTAGATTGCTGGGTCTTTCTGCATATTGAATTAATATGTTTTGTCAAAAAAGATTTTATTGGCACATATTTGATATATGTCTTCCTATAGGTAAGAGTGAATAGTTATCAGATATAGGTGATAGTTATGAAACATATTAAAAAATCATCAAATATTGTCATTGACTGAAATGTTTTTAATCTTAATAGAAGGTATAGTTACTAATGAGACCAACTGTCAGCAGTTGTTACTCAGAATATTTACATCCATATTTTTATTTAACCAAAATTAAGAAACAGATTTTATCCCAGTTTGAAGACAGCTTAGGAGTAGTAAAAATCTTCAGTAAGGCACAGGGGACTTCTGATTACAACAGTAGGTTCAAAGCTAGGTTTGCTAAAGAAAATAACTCCTTATTACTTTAAAATATCAAAATGGAGATAACGTATATGTCTCACCAATACCTGGGGAAATCTTGTATTAGAGGTAACAACTTTTTTGTTTACAAAGCAAACTATTGTTGTTAAATCTGTTCTATAGATGGGAGAAGTAAAGTATAAAAAGTGTGTGGAACAACCAAACTGATCGAGTAGACCAATGTGAAACTTAGGTCACCATCTTTTGTGTGGTAGTGTAGTGCTTCCTCCAGAAGTCTATTAAAGAAATATTTTTTTTATTTTTTTATTACACAACCTATGAGTGTATATAATCTAGTAAATATCAATAATATAATTTTTTTCTGACCATATTTTGAATTAAGTAGCTAAGATACATGAACTTGATGTGTATTTTTGGTACACTTGTTAAAGATCAGCTTCTTCCTCAGACCAGATGAGAAATAAAAAAAGATTTGGCATTGGGTAACATTTTTGATACTATACCTCACAAAATCAGATTTCAAAGTTAAATTTTCCTTGATTTATCAACATATGTATTGAAATTGCCTGAAACATGCACAGGGTAAATTACATCATCTCAAACAGGTGTGAAAGTGTGTCTACCGAGGTTCTACAACACCAGCTTTATTAGTTTTAGTTTTTGTCAACACGTTAATCAGGAAAATCTGGAAATAAAATCACATAGCATAAATTGGTTGATCCTTCCAAGCTCATTGAGAAAATACTGTTTATGATCTTAGGGAGATCATAAATAAGATTAGACACAACAAAATGAGATCAAACCTTGAGGAAGGTAGGATAATACCTCCAGAGGAAAAATAATCACCTCCAGATGAAAAATTGTAAGAAAGATTGATGATTCTGTTGAGGCTGTATTTGGAATATTGCATTTAGTTCTGGGCATCTCACTCCTTGGGATGTTCAGAAAAACTGAATAAAAATGATTAAAGGGCTAAAGAAACTGACATATTGTAAGATTATAACGATTAATAACATGTATTTCCAAGCAAGCCTGAAGCTCAGCCCTTTATTTTGTTGTGTAAATTTCTTGTGCTGTGTTAATGCATGTAATTGATTTGCAAGAATTGAAAAGTGGACAAATCTTGACTACCATTAAGTTCTCATTGTGCAGTATACCATTTCATATATCACTAAATGTACATAGCCTGGACTAGCATCATTAACTGAATGACCTTTAGTGGTTAAATAATGACAACAGAATATTGTTACTATCTAGGGAATTTTATTTGTAAGTTATAGTTAACAATGCTTTCTTATCACTAGACCTAGAGGACAACATCTGGTATCAACAATACCTCTCTCTTTCATGAGAAGAAACTGCTCAAAGTTGTAATTATGCATGTGATTTTGATTCAATTTCTTTATGCAAATACATTTTTAAAAAATCTCTAATTATGTTCATTTTGTAACAGGAACACTTTTTAAAACATATAATCTCGCAGATTAGGGGTTTTTTTTTTGAGAAATATTTACATCCAGAGATATGCTGGACACCTTCTAAATTCCAGTCCAGGGCTTGTGTTCTCACACCATCCACATCACATCTATATATGTGATAGAAAACTTGAACTCACTTACACTCTATAATTCTTCATTTCTATGGAAAGTAATGTGGACATGAATCACAAACTGGAATTGTCTTCAAGAGGTGCCCAGTGAGAACGAGTGTCCAGTGCTCCTGAGCTCACTTGGTATACTCAAGCAGACAAATATGAATGTAGCCCATATGTAGTTTCCAGTGAAAAACGACGAAGCATGTGGGAGAAAGTCAAGAAGTTAAAAATTTACTCCCCTGGGCTGGTTCTATCTGGGGAAACAAAGTTAGGCAGTACTTCAAGATATATTTCAATTTATTTTTGCCTTCTTTTTGTGTTTTCTAGCAAGTCTGGAGCAGCAGGTAAAACTGTGCATAGTACAAAAGAAGCTATTGAAAAAAATGTTTAAGAGCTTGCCAAATGCAGTTGTTAGGTCTATTCTCGGTGATGCATTCAGACTGCAGACAGGCATCATATCAGTTAGTGGTTTCTATATTCTTTCTTGTACATGAAATTTTCCCATTCTCTCCAAGAAAAATTGGAAATTGGGTTAGGGTGGACCATGGCCTTCAATTTTAAGGAAAGCATTTTTGACAAGCAGAGTAGTGGAGGAGAGCAATACACTACATCATTTCTAGAAAAAGCCTCCTCAGAGACGAACAAATGAAGCTGTATTACTGGTGAGGATCCTGACCTCAGATGTACAAATGGCAAGAGTTTCGGTGGTCGCAGAGAGTGTCTCTGATTGACAGTGTCTGATTTGTTGGCGTATTATGTTCCTTTACGATGACAGTGACAGAGCCAGCTTGACTATTGTTCCAGAACCTGCAGTGAGAAGCTGAACGAAGCAGAGGAAAAAGAGTTAAAGCAAGGAACTGGAGCTTGCAGATCATGGGGCAACAGAAAGACTTCTGTGAGAAACAGTGAATAGACCAGTCAATCCTCAGAGATTATGGAAAGAGCCTTCCTGCAGAGAAAAGAACACAGTCCAGAAAAGTAATGTCTTGGCTGAAATTGAGCCAAGAAGTAGGATGTTCCTGCAAGGATGTGGTCAACTGGGGCAGATTGCTTATAATATTTTTTTGCAGTCTTCTGTAAACACTTCAACATTCCTTTATTTAAAAAGGTGAAGCAATCTAGTGCTGAAGATTTAGCCACTGTAACCTAAAGAAGGATAGGCAGCAGCTACAGTGAGTTGTCAAGGTTACTGAATTCGTTGTTAGGAGGTGTTTGATGTTAGAGCTGGCTTTTCCATCCTCTTAAGTCTTGGGGCTATTTGTGTATTTCTCCCTCCTGCCAGCTGCCTTCATGATAACCCTCACTTTTGTCCATGAAGCAAAGGGTTACTTTTTGTCTGGCAGGGATGTCATTGGTCTGTCAGGCTGTTGATACAAGCGGCAGTCATAAAGCTGCAGCTACAAAAGGGCAAGCAGTAGTCACTTGACTACTTATCACAAATTAAAATTTATGATAAAATCACAATTATCACAAATTGTGGTCCTGTAGTAGCAAAAATTGTATCTGCTAGGCTATATTTTGGAGGAAAAATTATTTTCAGATTGCTCTTAAGTGGGAGCATAATCACCTGCCTGATCATCTGATGGAGGCTGAATATCATTTTCCATGGATCAAAATTGACCAGGGGAAAAAGAAAAAACATGAGAGAAAAATAATACATCTTTTTAGTCTGCTTTCAGCAACTCAAGTAGATTGGTAAATGTTTACATTAGGAAAAAAATGTGACAAATGGAAACCCTGCTTCTGTGAATTCTGATGCATTCCCAAAGACTCTCTAAATTATATGCATGTCACTAGAACTTGTCTATTGAAAGGTTTTTTAGGGAAGACTTTTCTAATTCTCTTTCCCTTCTTTATTCTTTACTTTCTCCCCTCCCCTTTCTTTTTCCCCCTGAAGTCTTCTTTGAGCTTTATCTTTAAATAAAACAATAGCGAGCTAAGGAACTCAATTCTTCCATCTGTTTGCAGTTATTACAACCTGTTACAAGTTTAACATGAAAAGTTTAAGTCTATGGTGAAAGCCTAGGAAAGACCATTTTACGGTTACATGTTTCACCAAGATCTGGCAGTCCTTGGTTCCCAACACCATTGTCAGTCCTTGCTAGCTAAGATCTGATCTCTGCTATTCACAAGGCTTTCACTACACACTGGTTTTGTATCCTGAACATGTACAAAGTCAACTGGTATTCTTCACACATAGTCCTCAAAGTTTGTTGAGATTGTTGAAGGTAAGTATATGCTTATCTGCTGACCTCCACGTCCGTCACCATCACCAGAAAAACCAATCATGTCGCAAGTCATTTATTTTATGACCACAGATATTCTACGGCCTCCATCTACAGTAATCTGGTAAAATCAATGGGAATATCTCTTAACCACTCATAATAACTAGCCACACCGCCTACCTGCTGCAGTCCTGAATCAACAGATGTTTCGCCTACAACCAACAGGACTTCCTTTAGTTGTTGTCTAACAGCTTCTGTATGGTGCAGAATGTGCATCTTGTTGCTTGACGACTTTGAAAGTCAAATGTGATCCTGATATCTTCTTTCTTTTTAATTTGATTTTTTTCTTGCTGCATCATACGCTTAACTGTAAGAGTAGAGGGGAATAAGCAGAAAGATGGAACCATGAAGACGGAACCACTCTTCTTAACGAGAACAAGAAACACCTAATTCTGATGAATGCTCTGAATTCTTGTTTTAGGCAAAACTTTCTATATCTTCATGTGGTAATGTGAAACTCTGTTTATGTCAGGTGCAAGCAGTAATTAATTCTGCATCTCTTTGTAGCCAGTACTATTTTCCCTTTTTAGCTTCCCTAAACATACGGAAAACACTTATGTTTCTGAAAGTTCAATTGTGTAGCCCAATCTCTACCAAACAAAGCAACCTAGACCTCTGTTTCTACAAAGCAGGCCCTAGTTGCACAGATTTTGACTATTCCTAGCTTTAGAAATTCCAGAACCATGACTGTGACTTTTCTGCTGGAAAACTGAAAAGCACAAAGTTTTACTACAAAGTNCATCCTGAAAACAAAACAAACAAGGAAACCTCCCCTTTATTTAAAGTTCTGTGTCACTTTGAAAAGGAAGCTAGTTGGTCATGTGGCTAATCTACTGTAAGGGTCGCCTACCTGGATTAGCTTCTATTGGGTGTGCTCCTGTTGTCTGTCACCTGCAACCTCGTATTTCTACTTGCAGGTGTGTGGGGTCTTGATTGATACTTCAGTTGCTAGAATAGAAGCAGCAAAATAATGTACACTGAAAGGAATCTCTGGAGGTGTCCAACTTCACAGGACCAGCTTTGAAGTTAGTTCCAGCTTCAGAATTAGATGAAGTTGGTCACTGTCCTGTCCACCTGAGTTTTAAATGGATGCAACCAAGGGTGGAGATTCCATAATCTCTTTGTGCAACTTGATCTTCTATTTGGCTACCTATCCTCATTGAAAAAAAAAAAAAAAAAAAATCTTCGTATCTGACTGAAATTTCC
>Ga0065711_1049800_pt1 | contig 11126 bp, 11 predicted proteins | sample Hoacrofraction12_FD_59098 | JGI IMG/M metagenome (GOLD analysis project Ga0065711, IMG submission 59098) | Hoatzin crop microbial communities from Cojedes, Venezuela - Epithelial fraction 12 v2 (version 2) | ecosystem: Host-associated > Birds > Digestive system > Esophagus > Crop | place... | reverse complement strand
GGCTGCCGCTGCCGCTGCTGCCGGCTGCTGCCGTGAGCATGGGAGTGTGCGAGGGTGGCTGCGGAGCCCGGGAGCTGCCGTCCGCCCGTCTGTCTGTCCCTGCCGGTTGGCCACCTCAGGGATGGGCAGTGCTCGGCACAAGCCCCCGCGCTACCCCGGGAGAGGAAACGCAGGTAAGGAAAATAAGGCGGCAGGCACCTTTGGCAACGAGCAGGCCCTGCAACGGGGCTGGCCTCCCGCTCGGCCGCGAGCTGCTGGCTCCTGCCGCCGTCGGTCGGGGGTGACTGTGTTTTGAGAAGGCTCCCTTCAGTGGTGCCTGAGGCTGGGACCTTGGGAAGGCGGAGGAGCGCTGGGAGCGTGTGCGCTGGGTGCTGGCAGCCTGGCTGCCTCGTAGCAGCCGTGAGTGCTGGCCGAGGGGTTTTGCTGCAGCATCCTTCCCAGCGGTTAGGGGACGGAGACGAATGGAGTTGCGAGGTGATTCGTGGGTACCAGGGGAGCGCTCCGGAGGTACTTGCTCGCTGCTGATGCCGGTGGAGCCAGCAAGGATAGGAACGAGACTGATCTCAGCCCAGAAGCTGGGCATCCTGGTCTGCAGCAAGCACAGAGTTATTAAATCCAGATGACAGTGTGTAAGAGCAGAGTATTTTGTAAGAAGCAGCAATTGCTCAGCAGCCAGCATCGCCTGGGTCCTCCAGATGACCTGGTCCCAGGTAGCTCTGCTTGGGATCCTTTTTTGTTGCAGAAGTAGAGTTGGTGTCTGATGATGTCACGCTCAGGGGGAGGGAAATAAAAAAAAAAAAAAGATAGATTGCAGTCCTAACGCAAGGAGGATGCAGCACACCACAGAGAGGATCCTCTGCTGTAAGGAAGACGAGCCAAAAGGCAGAACTCCTAGGAGGGTCTCTCTCTCCCTCCTGCTTCAAACAGGAAGACTGTTTCCCTTCTGTAAGTGGAGCTGGCTGTGTAAGGCATTATACATCGTGAGGTTAGACCTCTTCTGATTTCTTAAGGGAAAGGCTATTTTATTTCTGAAATGGAGCCAGCGGGAATGCAGTAAGAACATGTAGAGACGGTGCATCCTCTGTCCTGCACTGACACCGACCCGCACGGTCAACTGCAGACCGGGACCTTGGCGAGGAGGGAGGACCAAATCTGGAGCCAATGCAGGGGGAGAGGAGCAGCCTCAGCTTTTTTAGCAAGTGAATGGGGAGGGGAAGGAGGGTAGTATGAGCAGTGATGTCATTTTTAACTAGTTCCTCACAGAGCTGGGGAGTGAAGTTAAGAGGAAAAATCTGCAGTCTCAGAATGGCTCTCAGCCTTGACTGGAGACTCTAAATGACTGAGGGTCCCCACAATGGTAATTCATTTTCTTTCCTATGCAGAACTGTTCTGGTAGACCTTTATTTTGCGTCAACCAGAGGGCATTTCTTTTCTCTCTCTCTCTCTCTCTCTCTCCCTCTCTCTCTCTCTCTCTCTCTCTGTATGCTTTGAGGGTTTGACTTCAGCTTTTGCCTCCGGTTTGTTAAATACCTTGCAGGTTATTTGAAGTTTTGCCAGGGTACTTTGAGAATTTGTCTCTGGTGTGGGAATCCATGTCATTACAGGAGAGTGTTCAGCATGCAGCATTTCTGCTACTCGTCAGGAGGGGAGATGCAGAGGTTGCCAAGCACACAGCTTTCTGCATGGGAAATGTACTTTTAAAATCACAGGTGGAAAGAAAGGGACTCGGCTGGCATTTGTTGCTGTAATGGATGGCATTTAACGTTGCTTGTAAGAGGCAGAAAGACTTCTGGTCAACTATATAGAGAGAAATGAATCTTGCTTTGGTGAAAATTTCCTTGCATTTGATTGCCAGGTTTTTATTACGAGCATTTTAATTCTAGTGGAACTGAATGGAAAATGTCAACATGAGACATTCTGGCTGTCTGAGGCAGTATATGCATGTATATTTCTTCATGGCATGCATTAACCACTTGCGTGCTGCTCCCTCCACTGCACTTGCCCTGCTGCTGTCTTTCATGGAGATCGGTGGGCTGCCAGGCTGCGCCGTGGACTGTCAGCAGCACAGAGGGCTATGCTGCTTGCTGGTTCCTGGAATCATCAGCAGCAGCAGTCAAGCCAGTTTTAGATAAATAAGGTTGTCAAGACAGGTCCATCAAGGGTAAAGTGGCTTAGCCAAAATGGCGGGCAGGAAAGAGCATCCCCAGTTTATATTTCCAAGTATTCAGCTACTGGTATCACTGGCATGGTTTGGGTTTATGCTTATGATGCTGCTTGGTCCAAAGGCAGAGGCTGTAACACTGAGAGTCCAGTTGGCTGTGGAAGGCTCGTAACGTTCATCTCTGGGCTCCCATTTGCCAGTGGTGAGACTTGCTTATCGTCTCACCCAGGAGAACATCCCAGATAGCCGAGGAAGCCAGACCTTAGTTTTGCTTACTAGGAACTTTGGACATGTATGTGATAGTCAAATACCTTCTGCTGTAGCCTGTCATGGCAACTGTGAGCTGAAAGCTGGGACATCTGAGCTCAAGAATGAAAGAGGCAGAATAGAAATGGGAACATTGTGATACTTTCTGGACATGAAATGTTCCTTCAGGATGTTCCTGATGATGATAAAGGCTTGGTGAATCTGTTGCTCCCCTTGAGAAAGCTCTCAGTGAAGAGTATCCATGAGGAATAAGCCTCTCTTCTACTAGCTATCGTGAAGATGCTGGCAGCTGTCACAGGGGCTAATTTGAATTCTTCCCCTGCAACATGCCATGGGGCAGAGGGAGAGTAAATCTGGTAACCTTTTTCTTCTGCCAGTGCTCCCCCTGTTAGCTTTAGTGTTGGAATATGTAATTCAGAGCCAAAAGCCAGGCTTTCAAAATGGCATGTTCATATCAGTGTGGTTTTCATCCAGATGCATGCTTGCCTTCACTGACAGTGCTTATGTGGGGGCAGTGTGCCTGGCAGGTGGAGGCAATGGATAACAGGCTGTACTGAACTAGTCACCATGGCATATGGAAGCAAGCTTCCCATCTCTCTGGCGCTAGGCTGAATCTGCTGCTCTAGATAGGCAACTTTGGTTTCCTCTGATTTTAGTGTGGTACCCTTCACCAGCAGGAAATCAGTGCATTTAAAAAAGGAGAGCAAAGAACTCTGCATCTGGAGTAAGCATTGCTTCATCCTCCTCCATTGGGGACTCAAATATTCCCCCTGCCCCCTGCCTGGAGTACTACAGGGCACTCGTTCCGGCTTGTTTGTCTCAGCTCAGTTCATCTGAGGTGAGCAATTGCAAATTCACGGCACTAGCGATGGAGTCTGCTACTCAAAGAAGAGGGGAGCTGCATGTGACTGCAGCCGGTATGCCCGCTTCTGCAGCCTTCCCCCTTAGGAACCAGCTGACTTTGCAGCAGGGAAGGTTAGGAAGACCTTTCCAAGTGCAAAGAGAAATAAAGCACTGTGACAGGCATCCTACGGAGCTTATGGGAAGTCCTTCTTTAGGCTTTTTAAGAACAATTAAGAATAAAGTTGGGGTGGACTAGAAATGCTGAGTTCACTTCAGAGCAGTGGAATTGTGCTTGGCTTTGCATTTTGGCATTTTTAGGTCAGGTTTGGTCACACATCAGTCAAAATTCACTACAGGAAGCATCTTCTGTGTCTGAGGGTGGATGCCTCATTTGCACTACAGAATTTTAGCTGTGTTTCAGGGTTGGAAAAGTCATGGACCAGGCAGTTCTCTCACGGTTCCTTCCTGCCCTCCATTTCTACTGCAGTGTGACTTAGCCCCATTGAGGTCCTGACACCAAGGGAACGAGAATGGTTCAGTCCCTGAGCCCATTCAGCTGTAATACTTTCTACTTTCTACTGCAACTGTCAGCAAAAGCATCACTGCTGTGTCAGTGATGGACACGATTTGTAGGAAATGGGAACCAGTGCACAGAAGTGACTGCAAAGGTTGCAGTATCTCTCTGGATGTCAGTGAGCTTTGGGTCTGATCGTTAGTTGGCAACTCTGCTTACACCAGACTCTGGTCAAAGCTGCACTTGGTTTGGAGTCGTTTCTTGGAGAGGATGGGGGCAGTGGAGCATGAAGGGAGCAGACTTCACTCAAGTGATGTAGTTGGCTGCTGCCCACGAGGAAACACATTTTTCATGCTGTAACTCTGACATGGTACGACTTTCAATCTACAATGTATTCCTTGTGTATGTTTATGTGGTAGAATTTACTTTCTGTTCCAGTTGTTCTCACCTTGCATGGTCTTCTCGGGGTAGCACAACATAAGCTCTGTGGCAGTGGATTCAAGCTAACAGGTGTGTCAAATAGGTATTTTATGGTGCATGCAATGGTGATCAAAGTTACAGAAGCAGATAGCATAAAGGACTGATGCTGGGTACTCAAAGGCCCCACAGGAAGGAAGGAAATCACTTCCAAGGGATCAGATCACAGCTGTCCTAGCAAGGGATCCTTATCAGGGCTGCAGACAAAGTACAAATAACTTGGAGGGGCGTGGAGGAAAGAAGAACTTCCCAGTCCAAATTTAGCAATGAGTTCAACTCTGAAGAAACTCTAAGGTCAAGTGTCTAATTGCATTTATGCCATTGTCATCCAAGTAATTATCTTTTCCCCCTGGCATTTCAATAGGGTAAAACTGAAGTGGGTTTGGACTGCTGCAGCCTGGTAAGTCAGAAACTAGGTAACCTCCATGGCCTGCCTGCCAGGCTGTCTCCTCTCCTTTGGGCTGTCTTGGTGGAGCAGGCAGTGGTTATATTCCAGATTTTTTTATGCTACACATTTAAGTTTGGAAAATTCTTTGTAATCATAATTCTTGGAAGGTAGAAGAGTACCTCCCCACCCAGCTGTATGTCTTGGGTGATAATCCTCGGTTGAAGTGATGGGATTTCCAACTGTATCCTCACATGATTGTATGTAGAGGTTGATTCTGTATATGCTGCAGATGGAAGTGGGTTAAATATAATAGATCACTGTAACAGCATATAGTAAAGACAGATGATTCTAGTCTGTTGTGATACATGCATTAATCCTAATATCTTCAGTCATTTTGAGGAATGAAAGATGTTGGCTCACATAGGCATGTAAGTGAAGGAACAACTCTTTTGTGCCCTATGAAGTGTGCAGGCACAAGGTGTTTTGGTGGTGGCAGCCTACCTACATAGGACTCTACTGTCATTGCTGGAAAATGGCACCCTTTTCATTCAACCTCGTAACAGCCAAGCTCTTAATGCCAGAAAGTCTTACTGGAATGAATCAACCACAAAGGCTGTTCTCAAGAGTGCTTTTAAAAGCTGTCAGTTAGGTTTAAGATGGACACTAGAACAATTTGCTGAAATCTGAAGCCATTTTGTGACCCTTGTGTTTTGAGAACCCTCTGGATATGACTAAAAACAGTGTGCTGTTTTCTGCCAGTGTTTCAAGGGGGAAAGAAAGCAGTGGGAGAACAGGCGAGTTCTGCACAATCTGCTCTTGTTTCAGGAAGGACCAATGTTTTCTTCCAGGTTTGCACAGCAGTGCTGCACATCACTCACCTCGTAATGATAATAGTATATAATCTTCATAATAGTGATAATCTTTGTGTGCAGCTGCAGGTTTCAAATTCCTCCCTGTTTTTAGCGCAGATTTCATTTCATGGCATCGGGAGACTGTTTTTTCGTGTCCCTGACTATTTACCCCTGTGTAACCTCACTGCTAGCTATCAGAGCCCAACTTTTGAGAAGAGGAAAGGTGACGCACCAATGTCAGAATATGCAGATTCATGTTTCAGAGTTGTACCTCAGCTCTCGTGTACCTGATGATTTTTTTTTTTTCTTGGCACAGCACAGGCAATCAAAATTTATCTTCCAAATTAAGACTGTAATTATATTTTGATAAAGATCTGGCAATTCAGTGAGAATGAAATTTTAAGGGTTGCCGGGATACAGATGACTCTGGGTTATGGGGAAGCGTTTGCATGTGGAATACTAATAAGCCAAGGTTGTTCAGCATCCTTATCTAGACTTTTCCAATAGTGTCTGATAACACAGGCAATCAAGTGCTTGTTTCTTTGCTTTATTCTGGCAAAGTGATTAAAGATACAGGCTGCCTTTTATGAATGAAAAGGCGACATGCTCGACATGGAGCGACACAGATATGTCCTCCTGTTTGATACACAAGAAAAGTGGGGGAATAGAGTGCTGACCGTGCCCCACGTTATTGAGTCTGCCAGAATAAACCTTTCCTGAGGTTTCCCTGGGTCTCGGGGATGCCAAGGAGCCATTGCAGGAGGAGCGATGCCATTCCTGTGTGGCGTGAGCCCCACCTGAGCTGGGTGCTGCTGGGAGCCTCCTTTCGCAGAGCCGCATCCCTCATGAGGAGTGGGAGCTGGAGGACGTCTCAGGGATGAGCGTGGGATAACCAAATACCCCAGAGCTTGCTGTCCAGGCAGGATGGCTGCAGAAGTAATGGCACCGTAATGCTGGGGGAGGTGACAAACCATACGATTCAACCCACAGCTGCCACAGGGAAGATCCTCACTCGTGTGCGAGTACTTTCCTGTGCCAGTCCAGCAGACGAGTAAAGCTCAACCTCAGTGCTGCAGTCCCACGAAGCAAGAAGAGCTATAGCTCTTTCTGTCTTTTAAGCGTCTGGTCTGTATATGATGCTAATTAGTTATTATGGAAATTCATTGCTATTCAATAATGTGGCCTGCTGACAAGTTATTATTTACTGCCTGTGCTGTGGTAGCACTTGCAGACCTTGGAGAGGTTCGTCTCCGGCACTCCTGGCGTGCTGCAGCCCTGAGCCCTGCCCCGACCCAGCCGATATCCTGCGGGTGTCTCCGAGGGTTTCTGCAGTGAGACTGGCCAGCAGCGAGGCCCGTGCATGGTTTGTGTTACAGCCTTGCTGCAGCTCTGCTCCAGACTGCCTGCTTCAAATATGGGCATGGTAAGGGAGGCCGGGAAGGATCCATTTTCCCTTGCACTCAGTTTGTCCCAGACTCTATCTCTCAGCACCACCCTAGCAAAGCCTTTTCTTTTTCCAGTGTCTAACTCCAAATGTTGAGCCAAGCTCGCAATAATTATTATACCCTTTTCAGTGGCTTAGGGACTTAATTGTAGCACATGGTTGTATTTTTACTACAGATAAGAACAATTCTGTGGCTTATGGTTTTTTTTCAATTAACTGTAAAATAGTGAGCATGTCGTATAACAATTAAAAAAAAAAGTTCTGATGGGATGTCAGCTTCATCAAAATGCATGGGTTTACTTCCCTTCTGGTCTGAATTCCTCCCAGGTTTTTGGTGACTTAATTTTATTCTGAAGATGTTCTTTCATGATCTGTGAGAAAGGGACTTGACTTATGGTGGTGCAGTTTGAATGGCAGGTAGGGCAGAAGTGATTCAGAAGGCCAGGGTTAATGACCATTTTCATAGAATGACAGAATGTTTGGGGTTGGAAGGCACCTGTGGAGATCATCCAGTCCAACTCTCCTGCCAAAGCAGGGTCACCTACTGCAGGCTGCACAGGACCTTCTCCGGGCAGGTTTTGAATATCTCCAGAGAAGGAGAATCCACAGCCCCTCTGGGCAGCCTCTTCCAGTGCTCCGTCACCCTCAGAGGGAAGAAGTTCTTCTTCATGTTCAGACAGAACTTCCTGTGCTTCAGTTTGTGCCCGTTACCCCTTGTCCTGTCGCTGGGCACCACTGAAAAGAGTCTGGCCCCATCCTCCTGACACCCATCCTTAAGATATTTAGAAGTATTTATAAGACCCCCTCTCATTCTTCTCTTCGACAGACTAAACAAGCCGAACTCCCTCAGCCTTTCCTTGCAGGAGAGATGCCCCAGTCCCCTAATCCTCTTCGTAGCTCTCTGCTGGACTCTGTCCAGTAGTTCCTCACCTTTCTTGAACTGGGGACACAGTACTCCAGATGGGGCCTCACTAGGGCAGAGTAGAGGGGGAGAAGAACCTCCCTTGACCTGCTGGCCACACTCTTCTTAATGCATCCCAGGAGACCATTGGCCTTCTTGGCAACGAGGGCACACTGCTGGCTCATGGTTACCTTGTTGTCCACCAGGACACCCAGGTCCCTCTCCACAGAGCTGCTTTCCAGCAGATCCACCCCGAGCCTCTACTGGTACAATGGGTTGTTCCTCCCCAGATGCAGGACCCTGCACTTGCCTTTGTTGAGCTCCATCAGGTTCCTCTGTGCCCAACTCTCCAGCCTGTCCAGGTATCGCTGGATGGCCGCACAGCCTTCCGGTATATCCACCACTCCTCCCAGTTTTGTGTCATCAGCAGACTTGCTGACAGTACACTCTGTCCCTTCATCCAGGTCATTGATGAAGAAGTTGAACAAGACTGGGCCGGGTACTGACCCCTGGGGGACACCACTAGTTACAGGCTTCCAGCTAGACTTGGTGCTGCTGATGACAACCCTCCGAGCTCTGCCGTTCAGCCGGTTCTCAGTCCACCTCACTGTCCACTCATCCAGCCCACACTTTCTGAGCTTGCCTGTGAGGATGTTATGGGAGACAGTGTCGAAAGCCTTGCTGAAGTCTAGGTAGACAACATCGACTGCTCTCCCATCATCTACCCAGCCAGTCATGCCACTATAGAAGGGAAGGCAGAGTCCATTGGCAATGCTGCAGCTGTAGTAAGAGACAAATGAGTTAGCCCCTTCCGTAATACTTTGAAAGGCCTTTTCAGCATGGGGGTGGACTGCTTGAATGGCAGTCCCATCAAATTCAGCCCGCACAAGAAGTAATGTGCTTTCTTTCTCCTTCTGTAGTATGCATGGACATGTGCCACTGATCTCAGACAACTCTAGAACTACAGGGTTGTGCCCCAGTCCAAATCTTGAGATCTGCTGTAAGCTTTGAGACTGGCCAGAGACGAGGGTCAATCACTGGCTCAATGTCTGCACCCTGGCTTTTGCAGGGCCTTGGGAAAAGGGTGTTCATCCTGGAAATGTGCCTCGGGATCCCCAGTTCTGGCAGGTACTGAAGGCTCAGTCGTGGTGTTTTGAGGCGGTGATGTGGGAAATTGACTTTTAGTTTGATTTTGATCTAGCTTTAGTTGAAGTTTGTCCAGAACTGTCCATTGGCTTACAGCATAAACCCCCCTTTGGTAATTTTTCACTCTTTCAACTTCGAAGGTGTCCAGCAAATACTAGAGAGAAACTGTTTCTCCCAGGTTTGATAAAGCCTTTCATCTCGAGTTGTTTCTATTGCGATAAATGACTGACTGCTGTTCTTTCCTGCCTTGGCAGTGCTGGGTGCCTATTCATATGAGGCAGAATTAAAAAATAGATAAACGTGTAAGTTGTACATCACTGCATAAATGTACCAAAAGGTGTTTAGCCAGTGTGGATGTATTGTCCTATTCAGTAGCTGGCTAATGTATCAGTCTGTTTTAACTCCAGCCCCATTCTCTGAGCTTGCATTGGGTTTCTGTTTAATGCACATGAAAATTTTACATTTCATTCGGTTTTTCTTCTATGTGCTCTACGGTGCCTCTTCATAACACCTACACCTAGTGGTAACTTTTCATGAAGTCATCTTCTCTGCTCCAGTTCTTTCAGTTAGCCTTGCTCGTTTTCCAAACCAGTCATCCCCACGAGGTTGGCCCCATTGCAGGCTCTATGCCTCTGGAGGAAGGTGATGCTGGAGGTGGGTGTCCAGGCTGCTCCTTCCCGTGGTGTGGGGGATGGCTCCCCAACCACCCCAGTGCCCAGGAACGAGCTGCGGCTCCTCTCCCAGGAGCAGGCAGGGTGTTCCCTGATGGCTCCTTGAAGCATTTTCCATAGGAAAGCAAGTTAGGAAAGGAAGGGGAATGGGAGCAAAGGAACCCAAACCTACACTGCAGCCTCAGCAGAAGCAGTGATAGGTGTGGAAGCGCCGAAGCTGTGCTGCAGGCAGGAGCACAGCAACTATTTTGTTCTTTGTGGCCTCATTCTCTGCAGTGGTTGGCCATGTGATATCCTCTTAGCTGAAAAATGGCCTAGTCAGCTTGCAGGTCCCAGCTTGTTTCTGATACCAGGGTCACCGTGAAGGCTCCTTGGGATTATCAGAAACTTTTCTGGAGGCAGGCAGAGCCCTGCCTTCATCCTCTGGCAGCCACTGTTTAAACAGAGTCACTGTGCAGTCGGTGATGCCTCCAAGAGATGCCATAAACATTATTTATATAATAAGTTGTGGTCCATGGGCTATCAGAATAGGATTTGGTATACAAAACAACCCTGAAGAGTTTATGACATCAGGAAAATGGTTTCAGCTTCACTGAGTAGAAATTTGTACACCCTGGGTAGAAGTATTTACTCAGTAGGTCAAGTGGGGAAAGATCAAGGTGGGAGATTGTAGTCAATGAGGTTGGCTGTAGTGCAGCAATATCTCAAACTTTTAAATCCCTTTCGTGTCATCCAAACCTGAAAGGTTGCGTTCCCCATGACAAGTCTGAAGGAACATACTGAAGCTCATTTTCTTCATTACTCATTTCTGCTTCTGTAAAGGTACAGCACAAAGCTCTGAAAAGTGTCTGATCTTTGACCAGTAAAACTGTGCCAGTCAAATCCATTACTACCATTTATCAGAATAATGTGTCTTTTTGATGAATGTGGGGGTGTGAGAGTAGGCTAACTGCTAAAATGCAGCTGTCAGCCTGGCTGCAGCCACTTTGCCAGTATAATATATTGTAGAAAGACAAAAGTCATTCTGTTATATTAAAACCCAAAGAAACTTCATAGCTTGAGAAAAGACAATGACCCCAGATAATACAGCTGGAGTTAGCTAGACCCTGAATTATTTCCAGAGGTTAATTAGCTCATGTGCGCAATACACTGCCTTCTTATACTGCTGCAGACCTTCCAACACCTGTACGTAGAGTTCCTGCATGCAGTGAGTTGTCAGGCTGGGAGATCTTATGAATCTGAAGTTTAGATATCAAATAGCAGCATGAAACGTAGCCATTCTGCGTCATGTTGGTAGAAAGAATAGGATAGGGTAAGTCAGGATAGAATGGAGCAGAATGGAGTGAAATGGAGTGGAGTGGAATGGAAAAGGATAGAATAGAATAGAATAGAATAGAATAGAATAGAATAGAATAGAATAGAATAGAATAGAATAGAATAGAATAGAATAGAATAGAATAGAA
>Ga0065711_1009836_pt1 | contig 11126 bp, 11 predicted proteins | sample Hoacrofraction12_FD_59098 | JGI IMG/M metagenome (GOLD analysis project Ga0065711, IMG submission 59098) | Hoatzin crop microbial communities from Cojedes, Venezuela - Epithelial fraction 12 v2 (version 2) | ecosystem: Host-associated > Birds > Digestive system > Esophagus > Crop | place... | reverse complement strand
TTAAATAATATTGATAATGTTAAGTTTTACTGTGATGATGCAGCTAAGGACTACCAAAAATATTTAAAATATATTGATTTATTGGTTGTTGATCCGCCACGTAAAGGAATAAGTATAGACTTAATTAACTATCTAAATAACAGCAACGTTTCTCAAATAATCTATGTTTCTTGTAACTATAAAACCTTAATCAGAGATTTAAAGCTACTACAAGAAAACTATAGTTTTGAGTGCATATACCCTTTAGATATGTTTCCTAATACTTTACATACAGAATGTATAGTTAAGCTGACCAAGGTTTTGCGACAGATTTAATGTAAACCTTGGTTTTTAAGAACCAACACATTCTATAGATGATAAAATATTGATAGCTGACACCAAGAGAAGCTTAACAATTTAATACAATTATTGATAATATCGGAGGAAAATTATGTCACAAATAATTTATGAACTTAAAGGGGTAAATGGTCAGATTGAATTGTACGAAGATATAGTTGTTATAAAACGAAAAGGAGCATTAAGCAAAATGACTCAAGGTTTCTTCAAAGGAAATAAGGATATCTTAATAAATAAAATTTCTGCTATTCAATTAAAAGAAGGAACTGTATTCACCAACGGGTATATTCAGTTTACACTTTCTGGTGGAAACGAAAATACTAGTGGATTGCTTGAAGCTACTCATGATGAAAATACAGTAATTTTCAAGAAAAGCGATAACGATCTTGCGAAGCAAATAAGAGATAAAATATATGAATTGCAATCAAATCAAGATCAATCAAGGAATGCAACAATAATCAATGAAACATCATCTACAGCAGATGAAATTTTAAAATTTAAACAGTTGCTGGATGCAGGAGTTATAACGCAAGAAGAGTTTGATGCAAAGAAAAAACAATTATTAGGACTCTGATTTATATTTGGTTTATAATCCTTTAGTTTTATAGCAATGATTCTAATTGATCAATTTGTACAAGATAATAACTACATGTTTTAATCCAAAAATAAAGTAAGTTTAGTTTTTGGTGCCAAGATGACAATTTGTTTTTTTATTTTGTAAAGATATCTTATAATTTAATAAATATTCATCAAATAAAAAGTTAAAAATAAATTTAATGCTTTTTTGTCTTATAATTGCATTAAAATTTTTTATATAGGAGGGGGAGTTTATGCAAGAGAAAGTAGTGGTTGAATATAGTAAGAATCTAGATCGCGATATGACGATTAGAATGTATGGTAATAAAGGAATACCATTTTTAGTATTTCCGACTCAAGATAGTATGAGTGATAATTTTGCAAATTTTGGTATGATAGATGCTATAGCAGATTTTATTGATTCCGGTAAGATTCGCTTGTTCTGTGTTGATTCCGTTGATAAGGAATCTTGGTCTGATAGTGATGGTGATAAAGCATATCGTGCTCAGCTACAAGAGAAATATTATCGCTATATTATTGATGAAGTTATTCCCTTTATTCATAAGAAAACTAGAAGCAAGAAATTACCATATGCACTGGGTTGTAGTATGGGAGCTAACCATGCTAGTATTTGTTTCTTGCGCTCTCCTGAACTATTTGCAGGAATGATAGGCTTATCTGGTGTTTATGATGCTACCTATTTCTGGGATGGCTATTGTGATGACGTATTGTATTTCAATTCACCTACCGCATTTATTCCTAATATGAGTAATGATCATCCTTTAATTCCTGTCTATAACGAAAAAACAATCATCTTCTGCATGGGTCAAGGACAATGGGAAGAAGAAGGCTTAAGAACCCAAAGAGAGTTAGATAAGGCTTTTAAAGAGAAGGGCATTAAAGCTTGGTTTGATTATTGGGGCTATGATGTCAATCATGATTGGCCTTGGTGGAAGAAACAATTGCGCTATTATTTAATGCACATCTTATATGAAGGAGAGAAATAATGAATGTCGTTTTTATCTCTCCTCAATTTCCTGCTGATCAATGGAAATTCGCTGCTGCACTAAAAAATAATGGTGTAAATGTTTTAGGTATTGGTGATACGCCTTATGATCGATTGAGTGGCGATTGTATCAATTCTTTAAATGAATATTATTATCTTTCTTCTTTAGAGAATTATGATGATTTATATCGAGCTTTTGCGTTCTTTTGTTTTAAGTATGGAAAGATTGATTGGGTAGAATCTAATAATGAATATTGGTTAGAAAAGGATGCTCAATTAAGACAAGATTTTAATTTAAAGACAGGTGTACTACCCGTTGATTTGGCTTCCTTTAAACCTAAATCAGCTATGAAAGCTTTCTATAAAAAAGCTAAGGTACCTACAGCCTCTTTAATTAAATTTAGTGATAAAGAAAGTGCTTTAGCTTTTATTAAAAAAGTTGGTTGGCCCATAATTGCTAAGCCTGATATTGGAGTAGGGGCAGCTGATACTTATAAATTGAGTAATGAAGAAGATTTAGATAAGTTTATTAATAATAAAGTTGATGTTGAGTATGTGTTAGAAGAGTTTGTAAGTGGGGATATCTATTCATATGATGCGATCGTGAATAGTGAAGGTACTGTTTTATTTGAATCAAGTAATGTCTTCCCGCCTTCAATCATGGATATTGTTTCTAAACAATTAGATTTATCTTATTATGTTTTGCCACAAATTCCTGAACAATTAAGAAAAAGAGGTAGAGCTACTTTAAAGGCTTTTAATGTAAAGTCACGTTTTGTCCACTTTGAATTTTTTAGACTATATGATGATAAAGAGGGTTTAGGCAAAAAGGATGACTTTATTGGTTTAGAAGTAAATATGCGACCAGCAGGAGGTTATACTCCTGATATGATGAACTTTGCGCACTCTTGTAATGTTCATCAAATATGGGCTGATATGCTTTGCTATGATGAGGATAGGCATAAAGAAAGAAAACATAATTATTATTGTGTTTATGCTAGTAAAAGAGATAACTTTACTTATGTAAATAAAAGTGAAGATATCAATAAAAAATATCGTAAGGAATTAGTAAAAGCTGAAATAATGCCTGATGGTTTAGCTTCAGCTATGGGTAACGAAAGTTTTACTGCTTTATTTAAAAAAGAAGAAGAAGTGAAACAGTTTATTGAATTTGTTAGTAAGCGTAAGGATTAATCTTTATTAGTTAACTTGCTATAAATTAAATATGTAAGTAAAGCTAAAAGTGAACCGAAAGCATTGGTGATGACATCAGTTATATCACCTCTACGATATTGTGATAGTTGAGGTTGTACTGCTTCAATTAAACAAGATAGTAAGACAAAAGTCATAAAGACTTTTGTTTTATTTTGTTTAAAAAGTTTATAGCCAAAAAATGATGCAGGAAAATACAAAAAGATATTTAAAAATATTTCTTTTATGGCAGTAACTTTAGTACTAGTTCCTGCCATATTGTTTATTAGATCAATAAAGGGATAAAAGTTATAGGGATTTACTTCGTGCCTTCCTAAAAAGAATAAATTATAGATTAAAGGGAATAGTGTTAAATAAAGAATTAAGCCTAAGAAAAATAAAAAGAAAAATTTATCTAAACTAAATTTTCTTTTTAATAATAAATAAGAGATAAGTATATAAACTAATAAGTCTGGTAAGAAACAATAAAAAGGATAAATCATAAAGATGATTTTATGCTTCTAATGTGAAAAATTGGAAAACTTCTTTTAAATTATTAAATATTTTTTCTGCCTTTTCTTCCATTTCTTCTGTAACAGGATTTTGATCAACGACCATAAAAGGATGAGCTTTACTAGCTAGTGCTGCCCTAATGCCGTTATAGCTATCTTCTAAGATGTATGTATCTTTAGCTTCAACATTTAATTTCTGCATAGCTTTAAGAAAGATATCAGGATTAGGTTTATTCTTTTCAATTTCATCGCCACAAACTATTACATCAAAATAAGAGTCAATATCATGCATCTTTAAATAATGATCAACTCTTTCTCTATTGGTTGAGGTTGCAAGAGCTATTTTAAACTTATGATCTTTAAAGAATTTTAAACTTTCTTTTAAATAAGGCATTAATTCAACATAGTTATAAGCTACTGCATCTACAGCCGCAAATACATCATTAGAGTAAGCCTGAGCATCGATATCAGGATCATATGAATTTATTAATTCTAGTGATTCCTTAACACCACAACCCCTAACATTATCAACGAAACTTTCAACGTTTTTAAAGTTGCGTTGTCTGCCTAACTCTAACCATTTCTGGGTATAAATAACTTCGGTGTTTAACACAACACCATCCATATCATAAATTACTGCTTTCATTGTCCAATTAAATAGCCACTGATTGCTGAATATGAAAGGGCACTACCATTTAAATAACCAACTAAGTAACCTCCAGCAGCTTCTCCTATTGCATATAGATTTTCGATTACTTCACCATCATTATTGATAACTTGGAATTGATCGTTTACTTCTAAACCACCAGTAGAACAGGTAGCACCAATATTAACTCTAATTACTCCATAAGGAGCAGTTAATTCACCATTAAATCTTTCTCTGCCATATTCATCTTCGCTCTCTTCTTTAACAGCTTGATTATAGGCTTCAATACTTGCACTTAATCCTTGTAAGTCGCAACCTTCCCCAGCTGCCAAAGCTTCTAAAGAATCATAGTAAGTAATAATGTTGGCTTCATCATATTCTTCTATTTGTTGAGCTAAGGTTGAATTGTAAGTACCACCAGAGGCAAAGATTTCTAAATAATATTCATCATTAAATTCATGCATTTGGCTAATGGCTTCATTAAAACGATATTCACTTTCATTCGCAAACCTTTCGCCACTTTCTTTTCTAACTAGAATGGCACCGCCGTTTCTTAATAAGGTACTAGTAATACGAATATTTTTAGAATATTCAACACTGACATCTAAATGAATATCATCCATATCTACTAAACTTGCATCCACTTCTTCAACAATCTCTTTTAAAAGATTTTCACCATCCTTATAAACACCACCATATAAGGTATCGAGATAAGATTCACCCCAATATTCTTCTAACCATTCATTATCATAGGCCCAACCACCACTCGCAATTACAATCTTTGAGCCATAATATTCTCTTTCTCTTTCGCCATTTTCCTTAACATTAACTCCCTTAATAACACCATCTTCATTAATTAAAGAAGTAACCTGAGAACGGTATCTAATTTCTACTCCTAACTCTTCGGCTAATTGTTGCAAACCATTGACAGCCTCACCAACGCTAGAACGTAAACGATGGCCTCTATTAACACTACTTCCTTCAGTTCCCGATAAAGAATCACTAGAGAAAGGAATTTCTAAAGAATCAAACCAATTAACTAAGGATTGAGAGTTTTCGCTAATTAATTTAACTAAGTCTTCGTTTTTTAAATTAGCACTACTTTCATTTTGCCATTCAATAAAAGAAGCTGTACTATCTTCAACACCTAAATTAGCTTGAATACTTGTATTACCTAAAAGGAAGACGTTTTCAGCAACAACCGCATTTCCTCCTAAGTAGGATTTTTGTTCCAGAAGGATAACAGTTTTACCGTTTTGAGCAGCTGAAATGGCAGCACATAAACCAGAAAAACCTCCGCCAACAATAATTACATCCGCTCTATTGCTGACAACTCCATAGTTATAGATATCTAAGATTTCATTATTTTCTAGATCTTCAACATTACCACCAGCTTGATTAACACATTGTTTAATGCCGTTATATACAGCCTCTGCAGTAATGGTGGCTCCCGCATAAGAATCTAAAGCTAGGGATTGGTTATTAATAACACTTTCAGAAATTAATTCTTGAACCTTGCCACCAATCATGGCGTTTTCTTTACTGTTTTCATAGCTTATCGCTAATATCTCTTGATCAGAAAAACTTACATTAACACTGAAGTTACCATTATAACCAGTAACCTCCGCAGTATAATCTCCAACGACATATAAAGCACTTTCTGCTGTATTACTAGGATAAGCTATAGCTAAGCTTAAAGCATCGTTTACTGCTTCAACAACCGCATTAGTAGTAATAGTAGCACCAGAAACACCATCAATCTCAGTGTTTTGATTGTTGATGATTTGTTGGCGAATAATGTTTAGTGCCTCATGTCCTATTTCGCTTTCCTGCTCACTAACAATCTCAATATTTTTAATATTTTGATCATCTACTTGAACTGCAACTTCAATATTTCCACCAAAACCTGTACCTTCACCAGTATAGGTTCCCGCATGATAGCCTAAATTTGTTTCGATAACTGTTTCTTCTTCACTGCAAGAAACACACAACATCAATAATAAAAAGATAGTGATTAATTTACGCATCTTCCTACCTCCTGGCATATTTTACCCTTATTAAATGATAACTTGCAAAATTATCGCCTTTTACACTAATTAAAATAGCTTTGGTTTATAATTTAAGTATGTATTGTGGTGAGTTTAAAGATTATCAATTATTAGATTGTGGTGATGGAATGAAACTGGAAAATTGGAATGGCTATATTTTAGCTCGTCCTGATCCGGTTGCTTTATGGCCTAAATTAGATCCTAGTTTATGGGATAAGGCAGACGCAGTTTATCATCGTTCTAATAAGGGAGGAGGTAGTTGGCAATTTAATAAACAATTACCTCAATCTTGGCAAATTAACTTTGAAGAATTAACTTTTAAGGTTTCACCAACCGATTTTAAACATACAGGTTTATTTCCTGAACAAGCTTATAATTGGCATTATTTAAGTAATTTAATTAAAGAAAATAGGGAAAAAGATATTAGAGTTTTAAATTTATTTGCCTATACTGGAGCCGCTTCAATGGTATGCGCTAGTGCTGGAGCGAAAGAGGTAGTACATGTTGATGCGGTTAAGGGAATGATTAATTGGGCTAAAGAGAATATGGCTTTATCAAATCTACAAGATAAATATATTCGCTATATTGTTGATGATTGTCAAAAGTTTATGAATAGGGAAATAAAAAGAGGAAGGCAATACGAAATAATCATTATGGATCCTCCTTCTTATGGTAGAGGTCCTAAGGGAGAGAAATTCCAATTTGAAGATGCCATCAATGATTTAATTGTTTCCGCTTTAAATTTATTGAGCGATAAGGCTTTATGTTTAATTGTGAACTCTTATACTACTGCTTTTTCTGCTTTAGCGATGGAAGAGTTATTAAAAAGTCAATGCGAGAAATTAAATAAAAAGGGTAAGGTAGTCAGTGAAGAGTTAGCGATAAAGGTAAAAGATAAAGACTATTATTTGCCGTGTGGGGTCAGCAGTCGCTATGAGCCTTGAAGTATTATATGAAGATAACCATCTAATTGCGGTAATTAAACCGGTTAATATGCCAATGCAAGAAGATAGCAGTCATGATCCTGATTTATTAAATGCTGTTAAGGATTATATAAAAGAAAAGTATCAAAAACCAGGCAATGTTTATTTGGGTTTACTCCATCGCTTAGATAGACCAGTAGGAGGAGTTTGTATCTTTGCTAAAACTTCTAAGGCAGCTAGTAGGATGAGCGAAAGCATTAGAACTCATGAATTTAAAAAAACCTATTTAGCGATTGTTGAAGATAATGGTTTAAAGGAAAAAGATGAGTTTAGAGATTATTTATTAAAGGATAAAAAAACGAATATGGTTACTGTTTCTAAGGAAGGCAAATTAGCCATTTTAGATTATGAACTTATCAAAAGGGTTAACAATTACTGTTTAGTTAAAGTAAACTTAAAGACAGGAAGACCTCATCAAATTAGAGTACAGTTTGCTTCTAGAAAGCATTATCTCTATGGCGATATGCGCTATAACCCGCATGCTAAAAAGGGTGAGCAGATCATGTTGTGGTCTTATCAAATAAGCTTTAAACATCCTGTAAGTAAGGAAGAAATTATTATAAATGCAAGTCCAAAAGGAGGTATGTGGAATGAGTACTGTTAAGCAAAAAAGAGTTTTAAACCGTTGGTTTGTTGTAATATTGGCTGCTATTTTATTAGTGATTGTTTCAATATATAAATTGCCTTTATATTCAAAACAACAATCCTTATTAAAATTAGGCTACAGTGAAGAAGAAGTTGATTTAATTATTGATTCTGGTATTTCAAAAGATATCTTAAATAAACAACTACATTCTACTTATCTTATTAGTGCTTTAAAGAGTGGCAATTTTAATAAACAATACTTAGATTTATATGCTAGTAGGGCAACAGTAAACGATGAAATTATTTCTTTATATGAACAGTTAAAAGCTGCTAAAGGGTATAGTGATGAAGAACTATTGAAATTATTTACTGATTTAGAAGTATATGAATTAAATCCTTTATTCGTCTTTGAGAAGGTTGATATTGATACCTATCTACAAGATTGTGCAAACCATAGCGAAAATAGTGAGAAAGCATTCACTTTAACTAATGATTATTTATTACCTTATGAAAATGTTACCGAAATTAGTGATCCTTCCTCTGCTGAAGTATTTGTTTCCAAGAAATTTTATTTAGGTACTTATACTCCTGATAAATTAGTTGAAATTCCTACGCGTTATGGCGTTAATAACTTACAATTACAATCAGTTGCATTAGCGGCTTTTGAAGATATGTGTGACGGCTTAGCTGAAGCCTTAGATGGTGAAGGAATTTATGCAGTTTTAGCTTATCAATCCTACGAGGACCAACAAGCCACCTATGAAACTTATGGTTTAGATGCTGATATGTATACTATTAGAGCTGGTTATAGTGATTTTCAAACCGGTTTAATGGTTGGTGTTGTCTCTAGTGAGAATGCTAGTGTCAACGGTTTAAAGGATACAGCTTCTTATACATGGCTGCAAGAACACGCACATGAATATGGCTTTATTGATCGTTATCCATTAAATAAAGAAAGTATTACTGGTGAAAACGGTAATGGTGCTTATTATCGTTATATTGGGGTTGAATTAGCTACTAAGATTCATGAAAGCTCATTAACCTTTGATGAATATTATATGAAGTATATCTATAATGCAGTACAAGAGTAGTTTTGAAATAAGTGTTAACCAAAAGCTTTACAAGGTTGAGCTTATTCGTAAAAAGAAAAAGAATATTAGTTTAAAACTAGTGGATGAGAATAATTTAAAGGTATCTTGTCCTCTTTTTACTAGTGATAACTATATAAAAGCCTTTATTGTTAAACAAAGCCAATGGTTAGCTAAACAGGAAAAGAAACGACAAACTAGATTAGAAAACTCATATCTATATCAAGACCAAGATTATATTTATATCTTTGGTGAAAAAAAGAAATTTACTTACATCCAAGCCAAAGCAAAGCTAATAATTAACGAAGAAGAAGTTATTCTTTCCTATCCTAAAAAGGAAGAAAGGATGAAATACTTTTATCGTAAAATTATACCTTTACTAGCAGAAAAGGTAGAACTATATTTACCTAAATACTTAAGTTTTTTAAAAGAAAATAATTATTTAGCTATTCCTGAAATAAAGTATTCATATATGAAAAGTAGATGGGGAGTATGTTACGGCAAAAGAAATTTAATTCGTTTAAATTCGGCTTTAATTCATTATCCTCCTCAATGTTTAGATCAAGTTTTAGCTCATGAATGTGTGCATTTTCTGGTTTTTAATCATTCAAAACAGTTTTATTATTACCTAAGTTATCTACAACCAAACTATAAAGAAATTAAAAAACTCTTACATTAATTTTTTGATAGATTCGTTTTTATATTCTATAATGTCCCTATGATTAAATTAATTTTACGTTTAGTTTTAAATGCATTATGTTTATATGCACTTGATTATTTCTTTCCCACTATTTCTTTTTCAATCACTGGTTTAGTTATTGGTGCGGTTGCATTAATGTTATTGAATGGGATTGTTAAGCCGATTTTAAATATTTTAGCTATACCTTTAAAAATATTTACTATGGGTTTATTTTCTTTTGTGATTGATGTATTGATTTTGTGGGTTATTTTAACTTATGTTCCTGGTGCTAGTATGGGGAGTATTTTGGAACTAATTATTGGTGGTATTTTATTATCTATTGTTAACTCTGTATTGTCTGCTGTTTTAGGTTTATAAAATGAAGTTTTTTAAGTATATAAGTATTTTTTGGCTTGTTTTGATGATGGGCTGTACTAGCCTAGGTTTTAATAATGAGGAAGAAGAGATTATTACGGTTGAATCGATTGTTAAAACACCGGAGCCAACTCCAACTCCTGAACCTACTATAGAGCCTACACCTGAACCCACTCCTACACCAGAACCAGAAGTAGAGATAAGTGCTGGTAAAAAAGAGTTTGCTTCTGCTTTTAAGTGTAGTGGAGAAGGGGACTACTCTTTTAATGTTGATGAAAGTGGAATGCATTTGCAGGTTAAGAAATGGCCTGAAAATGATGAAATAATTATTGAATTTAGTGATATTTATATTGTTTATGATACTTCTTATATCTTACGTTTTAATGCTGAAATAGAGAATGCTGAAGTAAATGTTGAAATAAATGCTAGTAGTAGTGTTTCTTCTAACGTAAGTAGTGAAAATGTTATTTCTTTTTATACTACTTCGGCTCATGAAAATGGCATTAAATTTATTGTTAGAGGGCAAGAAGAAGCAAGTGTAAATATTTTTGATTTATTCTTATATACTGATTCTTTAAATACCAACAGTCTATACCTACAACAAATCGGTTACGAACCAAATGATAAAAAGACTGTTATTTTCTCAGGAGAAGCGGGGGATAGTTTTAGGATTGTTAATCTAGATACTAACGAAACAGTTTATACTTCTTTGATTTATAACAGGGAATATGATGAAGAGAGTGGCGAAATAAATAGCTATGGTGATTTTTCTTCCTTAAAAGAAGTAGGAAATTATCGTATATATTCCCAAAGTGGTAGAGCTTCTTATGATTTTTTGATTAGTGAAAATAATTATGATTCATATTTAATTGATGCCTTAAAGTTTTTTACAGCTCAAAGATGCGGTAGTGCTGTTTCTGCTGAATATGTTGGATCTATGTCTCATGAGGCGTGTCATCAAGAAAAGGCCTTAGTATATGGAGCTAGTGATATGGAAGTCGATGTCACTGGTGGTTGGCATGATGCGGGTGATTATGGTCGTTATATGACAACTCAAAGTAATGCTGCCAATAACCTACTTTTAGCTTATTTACTTTATGG
>Ga0065711_1049799_pt1:10000-11127 | contig 11127 bp, 6 predicted proteins | sample Hoacrofraction12_FD_59098 | JGI IMG/M metagenome (GOLD analysis project Ga0065711, IMG submission 59098) | Hoatzin crop microbial communities from Cojedes, Venezuela - Epithelial fraction 12 v2 (version 2) | ecosystem: Host-associated > Birds > Digestive system > Esophagus > Crop... | reverse complement strand
GACCTCTGTGGGTCACCCAGTCCAACCCCCTGCCCAAGCAGGGTCACCCAGAGCAGGCTGCACAGCACCGCGTCCAGGCGGGGTTGGAACATCTCCAGAGAAGGAGACTCCACAGCCTCCCTGGGCAGCCTGGGCCAGGGTCCGTCACCCTCAGAGGGAAGAAGTTCTTCCTCGGGTTCAGCTGGAGCTTCCTATCTCGCGGCCCGTGCCGGCGTGGTCAGCATCCCTCCTGCGCAGGGGGTTTGCAGTGGAGGACGATGTGTGAAAACGGGAATGCCAGGGGAGCAAACAGCCTCAGAACACGTTTTTAGAAACACAGGCTGCTGCTGCTTGCTCAGCCTGGTTCAAAATCTGCACTGCAGTTCTTATGACACCTAAAATAAGTGCCAGAAATCTGTAATGGTATCATGCGTTCCCCTTGGTGTCCGGCAACTCCCTGTGAAAGCTCTCGCCCAGTCCGGAGAACCTGGGAGGGAAATCTCCCGTAGCACTGAGCGTCTCGGCATGCGTGACGTGCGTTGTTAATGACGTGGCGTTTCATAACTCTCGTGTGCGCCATTGTGTGCCCTGCTGTACAGAGCGTGAGTCCAGTAGTGCTGCTGTTAAAGTGAAGATTCTTAACTGAAAAAATTACCACTTTCTAAAATAAATTTTCTTTCATAATATGTGATTAATGAGTCGTGCTAATACTGAGTTGCATTTAAATAAATCACCCCTATATTAAGAATGCCGAGTTTGTCCTTTACTGCATCGAAGCTGTGCTGATTTTGCTGCCTAATCAGTGCACTTAACTGTTCCCTCTGTCGATTTGGTGACTTTTGCTGGGTAGAGAGAAGCCCTGCGCAGGGGGGCCAGTGCAATGCTGTAACAGAGGTTAGAGCACAACAGTGCTTGGGTTTCCATACAGTGACTAAAATATATTAAGCTTGAGCGTTGCTTAATTTAAAATACTGTATAAGAATATGTTTTGTTATTTCGTCCAGAAAAGCCATTCGCGGTGCGACAAGGAAGCACCCGCTGGCGGCCGAACGCTGGTGTGCAGTGGCTGGACGCAGAGGCAGAACGCGGCCGCGCGTTCTGCGGCGGGAGCAGCCACTGGCAGACCCCGCTTGGCCCAGGTGCAGCGG
>Ga0065711_1049799_pt1:0-2500 | contig 11127 bp, 6 predicted proteins | sample Hoacrofraction12_FD_59098 | JGI IMG/M metagenome (GOLD analysis project Ga0065711, IMG submission 59098) | Hoatzin crop microbial communities from Cojedes, Venezuela - Epithelial fraction 12 v2 (version 2) | ecosystem: Host-associated > Birds > Digestive system > Esophagus > Crop | place... | reverse complement strand
GAATCATATTGCATTTTATTCTGTCTAATTGATTTTTAGCAATTTACTAATGTCATTATCTTTCCCTTAATTACAGATCAAACCAAATGAAAAATGTATTCACAAGTTAAGGTTTTTAACAGCCAAAGAAATATGGGTATGTTTTACTAGCAAACGTTTTTAATGTCCGCTCTTTGCAGGAGAATGGGATGTATACATTTAATAGAAATGTTTATTGTGAGAACAATTTCTGTGGGATGTAAAGATTTTTTTTATTATTATTTCTCTGAGCATAGTCTTTTAGACTATATCTTTACTCTGACCTTTATACTTGAAAAATAATTTTAAAACATTGACACTAATTACAGAGTAAAGACTCTTTTATGAGTCTATTCAGGCACCATAGTATCGCTAACCGAAGAATTCTGGTTTTATAGTTTAAATTTAAATGGAGTGGTAATTGTTTTATTCTTGTTTCCGTTATAAATCTATTTTATTTATTTATGCAGTTAAGATTTTATGAAATATTCCCCATTCAGAGTTTGTAAAGGCAATATAATGGTCTGGTTTCTTCCATGTAAGATTCCTTTATTTGCCGATGTGAAACAAATCGGTTTACTAGCAAAAAGCAGTCTCTCGGCTCTCTGTGGAGATGGAGTTTGTTACACCTGAGGCTGATACGGGCCCCAGTCCTGGGACAGCACCTGCTGAAAGCGCTTCGTGTCGGAAGGTGCTGCGAAGCCGTGCCGCCCTCTCGCTGGGGGGGGCTGGTGGCGTCGTCTCCAGCAGAACGGGTTGCAACCCCGCATCGGTTCCGCTTGCTTCAGGTACTGAGCATTTTCACCTGCACTGTTTTAAGGGCAAAAGCTTCCCCAGGTTGAACTTTTTCATAACCTCTGAAAAGGTGCCACAGAGCGGCGCGTGGCTGTTGAGGTTGCGTAGGAGACTCCCCTTTTCCACGGCAGCACTTTGTGGTGGGCGAGGCGGGGAGCACCCGCGCTGACTGGTGCCGGGGAGAGGGGCGATGCGAGTTAGAGAGCAGTCCTGGGCTGCCTTCCCGGGGGCTGTCGTCAGCTGGAATGCTGATACAGATTCCCTGCCTCATACAGAACGCGTGCCTTTCCTTTTTTAAAGAATTGGTTTAAATAGCTTTGGGCTCCGGCAAGAGCCCAGCCTGCCCGTGGTGCCAGCTGTGCTCGTGGCTGGCCGGGCGCGACCCGCTCTCCGCGGAAGGGGCGAAGAGAAGCGTGGCGTTGGTGCTGAATGGAAGTGGTGCTGAGTAGGAAGTAAAGATCTTTATCCAGATAAAAGAGTAAAGAAAATTTGTGGAGATAGGGTGTAATTATCAGAGGGATTTTAGCCATACGGGAATTATTAGGCCAGCCTTCTGAAAAGTATCGTGGAAACATTAATTCTGCAGAAAGCCAGGAGTCCGGGTTTTTCCTCATCTCTCAGTCTGCCATTTGTATTGTTTCAGAATGTGTATTATATGCTGTGGAAAATATGTTTATAAAAGCAATTTTGTGGGCACAATAATAGGGAAAACAGTACTTAATTAAAAAAATGTGGAATTTCAGTGCACACTTATATGTAATGTAAATATGATTTTTCAAAAGAAGCGACACAAAATTGTCACGGCCAGCCAGTTCTTTTTGCAGTCACAGTGTTTGTAAAAGCAGAGGCAGGTCAGCCACAGGAAATCTGTTAGTTTGCTCTCAGTGGAGTTGATTGGAGCTTCAAATTTCCCAAAAGGAAAAATCCAGGGTCTGAACTGGTGTTGCGGGTTTGAGGAATTTTAATTTTTTTTTTAATTTTTCTAATTGCTGGGAAAGGTTAGAATGAAGGCTCAGGTCTTGCGACTCTGTTCTATACGCTAAGACCGTTTTCTCAGCTGCCTTGCTCTAGGTGCGGGGAAGGTGCCGCGCGCCCTGGCCGTGCTGCTGGCAGCCCCCTCGCCCCACGCTGCCGCCGCACCCGCGCTGGCACCGCGCCCGGCAGCAGTGGGTGCCGCGTGCCAGCCGGCGCCCGTGTCGCAGGGTTGCCCTCTTTCTTAGCCACTGAAAAGAAACCAGACCGGAGGAGACGACGGAGACGTCCGTTACGGAAGAGGCGTTGGTGTTTGTCTGGTAACTGGACTCTGTTCTTTTTGCAAGAGCAGCAAATGGTTTTATTCAACAGAGCGCTGAGGAATTTATTCTTTTGTTAATTTTTGAACTACAAAAACTTTGACCGTATTGCTGGAAGCGCAGTTGTTTAGATTTAGTTTGATTAAATGAATTCACCTCACCGACGAGTAATATCACCAAGTGAAACTCTACGTGATTTTTCTTGGTGTGACGCAGCCCCAGGGCTGTCACCGTAGATCGGTTTCTCAAGGCTGTGCCTTTTCATCCCGTGACTCTGCCGATAGTGACGAAGTCGGAGGGAGCAGCACGCGGGTCGGCGTCACGCGTCGCCGCGGCCGTCCGGGCGCTCCGGGCAGCGCTGGGCGTCGCAGCCGGTGCCTGCCCGCGTGGCGTGG
>Ga0065711_1049798_pt1 | contig 11127 bp, 6 predicted proteins | sample Hoacrofraction12_FD_59098 | JGI IMG/M metagenome (GOLD analysis project Ga0065711, IMG submission 59098) | Hoatzin crop microbial communities from Cojedes, Venezuela - Epithelial fraction 12 v2 (version 2) | ecosystem: Host-associated > Birds > Digestive system > Esophagus > Crop | place... | reverse complement strand
CCTTCCGGTGTATCTACCACACCTCCCAGTTTGGTGTCATCAGCAAACTTGCTGAGGGTACATTCTAACTCTTCATCCAGGTCGTTGATGAAGAAGTTAAACAAGGCTGGGCCCAGTACTGACCCCTGAGTTACCAGCCTCCAACTAGACTCGGCACCGCTGATGACAACCCTCTGAGTTCTGCCATTCAGCCAGTTCTCAATCCACTTCACCGACCACTCATCCAGCCCACACTTCCTGAGCTTCCCTAGGAAGCGTATCAGTGTGGTAGTTATCACACATATCACACATATCAGTGTGGTAATTTCTGTAATTAGTGGTCAGAAGTTTTTGCTAGTTGAAAGTGGAATTGCTGGGAAAAGCTGATAAATGATTAAAAAAAACCACACCATATATTTGGCAGAATAAGAAAACAAAAAACATCTAGACATGGTGGTGCAGTAGTTTGTATGTACTAGTAATACTTGTATGTATTATTTTATTTAGAATTTTAAATTGCTGAGTACGTACTGAAAAATCTAGTCTCTTAACACTGAAAACCTTCAGTGGTTCTGGTATTTTTTTTAAATAAAAGCTTTTTCATACAAACTTAAACGCCTTATAAAGCTGACTGGAAATTTGTGGTTTGGGTTTGGGGTTCTTTTTGTGCATGGATTTTTTTTCTTTTTTATTAATTTTGGCAAATATGTGTTTCTGTGCATTTTCACTCAAACAGGAAAAAGTAGACAGACATGACAAAATGAGATCTTCATATAAAATTTTTGACTCTGAAGTACACAGATTAAAAGTATCTATGTCATACTTTTGGATTTAACTGCACATTCTGTTCTGAGAAGATTCTTTAAGTGTGTTGGTGTAGTGTTTCCGTGTTATCTTAGAAGTGAAATAGCTGACTTTTCCTCCCCAGTAATTAAAATAATAATGGTGTGAATATTTAAGAGTATCTTTCTTAGTAATATATTAGATATTAATATATAATATGCATTTAAAATTAATGTATCATTTTATATATTATATATAATTGTTATTGTTATATCTTAAAAACTATAAAATTAAAGGAGTGGAATCGTAATTATAGTCTTTTGATAAACAGTAATACTAGGGACACTTAAAAACTAGCAGCTTCCAGTGTTGTAAAATCTGCTAACAAAATGCTTTTTTATTTTCTTGATAGAAAAAAATGAGAAAGGTAGCGTGAAAGCAGGTAATCTGAAGTACAAAGAAGAACCATCAAAACTACTGTCCGGAAACAAATTTCAAGAGCGTTATTTTGTGTTACGGGAAGGAAACTTACTTCTTTATAAAGATATGAAGGTAAAACAGGCAAATTCTTCATCAAACTCTTAAGCAGTCACTTAAGCTTTCTTTTTCATACGAAAAAGAGAAGGCAAACAGATAAACGTTTCTGCTGTTAAATGGCAACTTCTAGAGTCTGGGGTTGAATTACAAGATCTTTATCTTACTATTTCACAGATGCTTTAGTAAAAGGAGTTTGTGTCAGTTGCTCATTTAGCTATTGCAATTATGCATTAGTATAAGCTTTAAAAAATAAAAAGAAACCAACATTTAGGAATACCTACAGCTTGTGCTGTGACTAAGTTTTTTTTAAAACCTACTGCAGAGAGCAATAGTAGAAGTGACATGTAATTTAAGTGAGCTGCATGAGGTTTTTTCTTGGTATCTTGCATAAAGCCTTTAGAAATTAAAAGCAACAGCATTCTTATACCTACAGGTGTCATGAAAGAATAGATTATAGGTAACAACAGCTCTCAGTAGGCTAGCAACATCTTCCCCTGCTTCCCAACAACAGTTTTCAGACATATTCTCAGTCCTCCAAAAACTAGTGTTGACAATTAAGATACACCTCAGAATTCCACAGAAGCAAATTTAGGCATACTTAATAGCATGGTGGGTTCTGTTTCAAATATTTCATGGGAATTTTCTTTAAAGAGTGTTTGTGGTTGTATGCAGCTTGTATTAAAGTATAAAGCTATATAATATACATCGTGAACTATGTTTTCTTTTTAGTTTTGATAATTTCTGTTTTTTAAAAAAAATCTTTTAAAGTTTAAAGTGCTTTTATTTTTGCTGACTGCTGGTTTTGCCCATCCAGCCAATACAGCACTTCATAAGCACTTTTTAAAGACAGATCCATTGCTTAAGTGATCTAATGCAAAAGAAGTATTGTGTCTTTTTGTGATACTGTGGATATAAACTTAATTAGAATGACTCCAACATGTCAAAAAATAGTGTCTGATAATTTAGTGCTAAAACTAAAATTGACACATGCGTGAGAATAAATTAGTATGCCCATAAAACATTCATTAGTGTCTTGGAAAGACTTTATGATGGGATTGTTTTACTACTTTACAATCTGCTTTTTTAAGCTATTCTCATTTATAAAACACTAAATTCCTAACTCAGGTGGAGTTTTGAACAGTGCTACTTTTAAATGGCTTTACTTTTGTTTTTTAAAAAAGCAAGTGGAAAGACCATTCTGATAAAATAATGTATATTGTTTTGTTTTATTTTATTTTGGGACTTGTTTGTCTACCACTTACTTTCATTTAATTTTAGTCATATTTAGAAATGAATAGTAGGAAATCTTGACATTGCAGATGGAAAATTGTATTTAGTAAGACTGCATGTACTAAGTAATTTATAAATTCTCAGTAATAGCAAATTAAGTTGGTGTATGCAGGTGGAGATACATTCTGTTAAATGTTTCTCTTGTTCAAGAGCAATTATCAAAAAAGTGAAGAGTTTCCATGATACTGTATGTTAAATTACAGTATTGTGCTAATTGACTGAAATAGCATACCTCTTTAAGAGATAAGCACACACACAGACAAATGGGTTCCTTAATGTACATTTTTGTGAGAAGTATACAGTTGTTTAATTAAATAGAAGAACAACCATAAAACAGTTGTGTAGTTTTTTGTTTTGTTTTCTTAAAAGTGTATGCCATTACAGATTCTGTTTATTTTTCCCCACACTGGAGTAACAGAGGTTGAAAGCTGTAGAGCGAGGAATTGAGAATCCAGGACAGTAAACGCTATGGAGTAGCTTTATGTACTGGGATTAGAAGATTTGTTGTTTTTTTTTCCTAAATAGAAAGCTAAAACACTTAACCTAAAAGTACTAAAGAGGTGCTATTGTGTTCTGTAGTATAATAGTGTACGTGAGAATTTTATTGTTTCCTTTCAGCATTTCATCCTCTAGACACATGCAGTTCTCATAGCTAGTGTGGGTATATTATGTCTGTTGTAGGCTGGCTAAAGGTAGATTGTTCAAGAAGGAACAAGGGAGGAAGGAACCTCAGATCTCTAATCCAACTCCCTGTTCACAGCAGTGCTAGCTACTGAGGTGAGAACAGGTTGCTCAGGGCTTGATGCAGCTAAGTCTTGAAAACCACTGAGGATGGAGGTTGCACAGCCTCTCTGGGCAGCCTGTTGCAGTACCTGACTGTCCTCGTGGGAAAATTTTCTCCTTCTATTTAGTTGTCTCCTCACAATGTGAAGAGCACCACTTGGTATTCCTGATATCTTCCCTGTAGGTGCTGGGGGACTGCAGGTAGGTCAGCCTCTCCTTGCAGGGCACATGCTCCAGCCCCCAGCCGGTTTTTTGGGCCTCTGCTGAGCTCACTCCAGACTACTGATTCTCGTTTTTTTCTGTAGGGGGGCCCAAAACTGGATGCAGGACTGCAGATGCAGTCTCACAAGCGCTGAGGAGAGGGAGAGAATCACTCTCCTCTACCTGCCAGCTGTGTTTCTGCTAACACAGCCCAGGAGACCTTCTTAAGCCCAGCTTGCTAACTGCCAGCATCCCTCAGGTCCTTCTCAGCAGAGCTACTCCCCAGTCTGTGTCACTGCAGGGTTTTTTTCCTTTGCCAATGCAGGACTTGGTATTTATCGTTGTTGAATTTCACAAGATTACTGTTGGCCCATTTCTTTGTCCCGTATAGGTCCCTCTCGAAGCCAGCCCTGCCCCCAAGCATATTGACTGGTCCTCTGGGTCGTTGTGCAAACTTGATGATTGACTCCTTCAGGTCATTGATGAAGATGTTGAAAGGACAGGTCCTAGAATAGGCTCCTGGAGTACTGCCCTTGTCATAGGTCTGCAGTTAGGGTGTGTCTGATTAACTGTCACCCTCTGAGTCTGATTGTGCAACTAGCTTTTACTGGTATAGTACTGTCTCTCTCTAAGAGCTTGTGTCCATCTATTACAGCCCTCCAGTTTCGTGAATTTTACCGCCACGTCTTCGTTATTCCAATTGTGTTATAGATTTTTGACTTCATGTGAACTTCAAGTTCTTAATTAGTCTGCTTCCAGTAGCAGTGATTGGCACACTTTGTTAATGGGAAAGAAAGAGAGAAAAAATGTAATGATCTGTTAGAAAAGAAGGGTGCAGCCCATGAAAGAAGCATAAATGTGAAGACAGTCAAGTGGCATTTTTTGTTTTGCACGTTCCTGATACAATAATTAGAATCTTATTTTACTTGCAGGCTAGCAAACCTGAAAAAGTGTTACCTGTCAATTCCCTGAAGCTTTACCTGGGAGTGAAAAAGAAAATGAAGCCACCAACAAAGTAAGAATAGAAAAGAAAAAAAATTAAACACTGTGTAGCAAGGTACTTGTAGTATCATCAAGAAAGGGGAACATAAAACATTGTGGAACAAGGAAAAGTCAAGAAGCCAATTGAAGCATGCTGAATTAAACTACCCTTTATAATATTATTTGTTCTGTTTCTATCTCTGTTTTTGTGTTCCGTGTTAAATCTTCTGTGCTAGGAAATTACTTTATTGATTCGCTTTTCTTAATCTTAAGTGTATTATCTCTTGTGGATATGTTTGCTTCTCACTTCCTTAGTTTTGTAGTATGTGTCCTGCATTTCATTGGCGGACACACCTTCTTTGCACCAAGAAAAAAAGAGAGAAGAAAAAAACAAGTAGTCATGGCCTTTACTGACAGTCCCTGCTGTTCAGTAGAGGATTTTCCTTTTTCAGGATCCTTGTTATTTTGATGTTTCTTCTTCTAGCTGAAGACTACAGTGCCCTTTACAAACATCAGTGACTATGTCTCTGGAAAAGAGCAGTGAAAAATGACACCTGTTTTTCTCAGATGTTTCCAGTACTTGTTCGGTCAGAGCTTTGACACACTGAGACAATGTACATAGGATCCTATCCCAAGGGGATGCTAAGTTGGCTGTAGCCTTTAAACAGATCTGCATGAACTTTCGCTTTACAGACGGCACATCAAAAGGCCCCGAAGAGGTCTATAAATTTCAAAGCTTAGTTCTGTTAAAGTTGGTGGGCATTTTTTTTTTGGGGGTTAAGTGCAGAAGGAGTAGGATTTTATTCCAAAATAGAAATGAAAAGATTATGTAAGCGAGTCTTTGCAGGTAGTTTCTTTCCTTGAGGTTTGTTTTCAGTCTGCTTTCAAAAGCAGAGTTTGCAAAGTCTCTCCTAGATCTCCAGGAGTGTCTGTGTGTGTTTCACCTCAGAGGCTTCACTGTGCACCTACTCTTTTTTCAGCAATTTTTAAATCTCTGTAGACTCATGTGATTCCTTCTGTTTATAGTGTAAGCAATACCTCGCTTCCCTCTGTGACTTCTACATTGTAGTGGACTCTTTGCTGGGAGCTGTCTTAGCAGTTTTTCTTCCTGCAGCTTTCAGAAAGTACAGCCACAGCTAAAATGAGGCAAGCAGGTAGCCGCCATCTGCAGGGCTTGGCTGTAACCCTTTGTCCAGAACAGAATGTTCATTATCTGTGAATCAACTGTGAGAAAATGAGCAAATCCATCGTCAAACCCACAATTTCATTCTAGATTTGCAGTACACATTTAAACTTTATAATTTTATTTTGTTTCCACTTAAAAGCACTATCTAAAGATAACTCATCTCTGCAGTTTGAGGAATATGTCCCTGTCTTGAGTTTCTGGAACTAACTTTTGAAAATTTTATTTGTTGCAGCTGGGGACTTGCAGTATTTTCTGAAAAGCACCAGTGGTAGGTAAACACGAAACACATGATTGGTTTAACTTCAGTGTTTAGTATTTGTTGAAATGTTCAATTTCAAAATAAGAACGTTTGAAAACTAAGAGACATTATTTTGCTTGCATGTTGACTTTTTGCTATCTTTTTCTTAATTAACTAAACAGTCCTAATTCATATGTTTTGGTAATCCTCTCGGATTAGGTGTCTGTCTCCCTTCTGTGGCCATAAAACAAACGATTTTCATAAATTCAGAATAATAGATGTTAAACCTATGCACTTACTTTAAAGGAAGCACATACATTGTCTTCAGAGTAGGGTAAAGTGATAATTTGAAGTATGTATTTCCTTATCTTTTTATGGGAGTGTTAATAATAAATATAGACAACATTCATAAACAAATGTAGGCACGGTTTGAAGTTGTTTAGAAGCCTATTCTTTAATATGTTTAACTGCAACAGGAGTTGTTTTTCTCGTTAATTATATATTGCCTTCTAGGTATATATGTTGTGATGGACAAGATGTGCAGATGGAGTGGATGATCAGCATTTTTACTGCACAGGTACTGATCTGATCAAGAAATGTAACATTTACTGCTCTTAGAAAAATCCCATTAAACAATGATATGTAAGTGTTGTGGATATGTTATAGATAAATTTGTGATGCCATTAAAGTTTCTGGAATACTCGATGTAATGTCACTGCAAAAAGATGGGCCTTAGTCTATGAGGACTGTTATTTATAATGTCATTTTCATATGAAAGCTGAGTCCTCTGAGAGTAAGGAAGAAAAACACTCCATTCTGGTGTCAGGTTTTTTTGTTTGCTTGTTTTTTCCCCCCATTGCTGTGTTGCAGAGAAGCTGGTTAAAGAAAGACAACTCATTTCCTTTGCAGTAATAAACCTCTTCTGGGTGAAATTCTTGCCGTTGACCTAAAGGCTGTGTCTGTGTGCCGTGATGCCTGAGTGCTATTTCTCTGCTTACTAGTTAGGGTGCTGCATGCAAAGTAGTCATGAAAGAAACATGTCCTGTTTCAAAACCTAGTGGTGTGAACTAGCCCTGTTGAAGAGCTATGCTAATACAGCTGTATTTCTCTAGTATCCAGGTTAGGTTAGTTAACGCTGACAATTCATTGTGTTGGAGAGGCATTGTCCTAAATTAACTAACCTGCTTGCTACTAGATTGTGAGTAAGGAGGGCGTACGTTTGAGAGCCATATGACACATCCTTGCAAGTGGAGTTTAATATTTACATATTGGAGTGGGAGGAAGAGAGATGGGAAGAATTCAGCCTAACAGGAGACTCAAACATACTTTTAAGGTTTTAAAATGATTTTCTGTTTGTGTCAGATTTTTCTTGTCTTTCCTGTGACGTTCAAGGAACTTGGGAGAATATAACTGTGAATAAACATCACTAGTTTTATGATTACCTGTGAGCTTTATATATTACGTGAAGTGGACTAGACACAAGGCTGTTGCAATGCAGACTTCTTGGAGACTTTCTAAAACAGAATCTGACCTTCATAGATAGCAGTGCTAGAAGTATAATGCATGCCTTTTAAGTAAGACCTCCAAATTTTTGTCTTATTCAGCTCCCGTAACTGAAGTAGCTATTGTAGTTTCTATGGAAACAGCCACCGGTCCTGGCATACATCTCGTGGGCATAATATGAGTGGAGTCACAAGAAATAGGCTCAGAGGTTATTGATACAGGCTACTTAGAAATAACTCATACAAGCTTGGTAACTGCTGAAGTCCTTTTGACGTAAAATCACAAGACAGACAATCTATTAGGGTTCTGATCAGGTAGTGTGGTATGTAGAACATCCTCTGAAAATATAGATAATAAACTGAGAGATGCTGCTCAATCTTCAGGATATTTTTTCTAACAAAAAAAATTAAATAATTTCATGCATTTTTTAAAAAAAATTCTATGAATTAATACTATTGTTTTTTTAAAAATTAATTCCAATGAATGAACAGTACAATGAATTAGCAGTACTAATAAGCTACACTGGGAGAGCTTTTTGATTTGGTTTTGGGGTTTTTTTTGTGGAGTTCGTTGTTTGTTGGTTTTTTTAATTAGCATTCTGGGCATCAGTAAAGTTGTCAGCCTTTGATTAACATGAGAAATTAAGTGCTAATGATGCAGATTTGCTGTATTGTTCTTATTAAAATCTACTGCTTTAAATATAATTTAAACTGAAGATCTTCAGAATGCAATAGCTCATGTTGTTAAGATCTCCAAATGTTTTGTATCATGCAGCAGCAGACTATTATTATCACATTATCCCATTTCTAAACCAGAAAACTGTAAATGTCAACTGAGGTTATTTCAAGTTACAATTTTCAAATTGAGGCTATCTTTAGGGAAGATAGCTTGTCTTTTACCTTATCTGTTATCATAGTATTTGAACACCTTTACGTTAGAGAGACTGCAGGCAGCACATTTTATTTGTCATTGGCATATATTAGATTACAAATTGAAAAATACTATAAAGTAGGTTTTGAAGTGTTAAGACATTGACATTTAATGATCCAGTGCAATTAGGAGGGAGATAAATGTAGATTACTGTGCTGCTCAGTGCTTAAGCAGAATAGGACTTTATTGGTAATTAATAGCAGTAAGACAATAGTACTATTGTTATCTTTTTTCACCATTTTCTGATAAAGTTGGTTCCCGTAGTATAAATAGTGCAGGGACTATAAATAGCAAAGTGTGGGTACCGCTGTAATCTAGTAACAAGAGTACTTTTGATACAGAAAGTCAAGTTATCCCAGAGGTTATTGATCTTGTGTTTCAAGCTGATAAATAGAAGAGGGCTTGGAGAACCATTGTTTCTTTAAGTTCTATGCAAAATCATCCTGAAAAGTATGGCTGAAACTTGATTCTTGATTTTTCTATAATAGATTTGTACAAAATCACTTAATAGCATATTAAGCATACAGTTGGAAGTAATTAATTGATATGAAGATGGAGATAACAGTAATCTTCTAATTCCATTGCCTTTGATCAGCTACAGAGAGGCACATTATATTGCCACAAGGTGCAGTTGAACAGATAGGTCAAAATTATGAATAAATACATTTATTATGTGGCCTAATACGTTGCTAGTATTTCTGATGTACTTTCCCAGAGTTCTATTTTAAGAAATGTTACAGACACAAAAGGGAAATAAGGCTGCTTAACTGACAGGGACAGTTTTCTTAAACTGGCTGAGAATTAAGGGAGGCAGTTTCTTTCAGGAACTGACTTAAAGTTTCTTGGTCACTTTCTGAATTGCATCTATTTCTTCTGTCTTGGTCCACAATAAACTGATTTTGGTTGACAAGACCTGCTCTTTCAGATAATACCTTCTCAATGTTTCATTGGAAGAAAACGTTCTTAATGTTCAGTGAGGAGAACTCTCGTAACGGACTTACATCACCCCGGTCAGCACCATGTGTGAGAATTTGTTACTCCTTAAAAGTGTGATTATACAAAATACTTTTTCTAAATTTGAAATTGTGGCTTATGATTTCTAGACTGCTATTCTAAGCCAATAATCATTGATTCTCATGACTTTTTAGTAGTAATGCTGCCATCTGCAAGTATGATCACAGCTCCATAGCTGGATTTTTATATACAGTCTTGAAGTCTTCTTACTTCATGGATTTGGGAAACCGAATACCATTAAAAAACAAAGGGTGCTGAATATCCTGACACCTGTGAAAAGAAATCTATTACAGATTTGGACAGTGTCACAGAATTGTTTAGGCTGGAAGAGACCTCTGGGGATCATCTAATCAAATCCCTCTTTCAAAGCAGGGTCAGCTACAGCAGGTTGCTCAGGGCTGTGCTCAGGTTTGCATAACTGGAGACTCCACAACATCTCTGGACCATTTGTTCCAGTGTTTAACCAGTCCCACAGTAAAGAATGGTTGCTCTGTTCTTATATTAAGACAGTATTTCTTGTTTCCTATTTATTATAACTGGTGCTTTGGATGAGTATTTTGCTAATATTTACATTAAGCATTCTCAGCTTTCATTAGGGTTCTTTTGCAGTTCTGGCTTGCCAGTTTCCTTGGGAGTTGTGCAGATTGAGCTTTATGCACTCATCTCCAAGCTTTAGAAACTATTCTTCTGTGGGCCTCGTACATCCTGCTTGATTCACAGAATCTCCTGTTGAAGCCTTTTTAGGAAGATACTCTTACACTACCTTTTCCTCAGAGCTATCTTTCTGATTACCATCAATGTCACCAGAGGACTCTGTGAGCTTCAGGTACATGTATTGAAATTTCTACATGTGAAATTCTACATGATCTGCTAATGAAAGTTCATTATAGACCTCTTCAGAAAGTGGTTTTCACATTTTATTGGAAATATTCAGTTAATTATTTTTTTTTTCCTTCCTTTCTCTTCCCAGTCACATTTTTCACTCAGAAAGAAGCTGCACACGTTGGAGTTCTTCCCAAAACTGACATGTTTCAGTAAAGCTAAAGCAAAGAAAAGACTATTATTGAAGCCAGGTCTCTCTATTTGTAGGTTGTGGTTTTGGAGCATTTTGAATGTCAAGCCATTTCCTTATGGATAACATGTTGTTCTTGTAGGTTAATCAATGATTTTCTCTTAAATTATTAATGGAAATGTTGAAATACTTGTTTGCAAATTAATCTCATTTTATTTTATTCCAGAAACTTTTGTTGGGCCTCCTGAAAGGTTGTTTATGTGAAATTTTGAAATAGTGAATCAAGTCAGTGTGTCTTGTTTTATGATACTTTCTATTATTGGAAAATAATTGTAATAATAATATGGAGGGAAGATGTTTGATAAACGAAAGTCGTACAGAGATATTTTGGTTCTGTTCGCTTAATATTGTGCGGCAGTTACGAAATATTAACATAATTTTGAGCACCGTAGTGCTTTCCCCCTTCTCCCATGAGAGAAGGGCGTGGTGTTGTGCAGTAGATTGATTCTTCCGAGAGAATATTACATTCAAAAGAATCACAGAATGGTGGGCGTTGGAAGGGACCTCTGGGGATCATCTGGTCCAACCCCCCTGCCAAAGCAGGGTCACCTACAGCAGGCTGCACAGGACCTTGTCCAGGCGGGTCTTGAATATCTCCAGAGAAGGAGAATCCACAACCCGTCTGGGCAG
>Ga0065711_1049796_pt1 | contig 11127 bp, 15 predicted proteins | sample Hoacrofraction12_FD_59098 | JGI IMG/M metagenome (GOLD analysis project Ga0065711, IMG submission 59098) | Hoatzin crop microbial communities from Cojedes, Venezuela - Epithelial fraction 12 v2 (version 2) | ecosystem: Host-associated > Birds > Digestive system > Esophagus > Crop | place... | reverse complement strand
AGATGGGGCCTCCCCAGGGCAGAGTAGAGGGGCAGGAGAACCTCCCTCGACCTGCTGGCCACACTCCTCTTGATGCACCCCAGGATCCCATTGGCCTTCTTGGCACCGAGGGCACACTGCTGGCTCATGGTCAACCTGTTGTCCACCAGGACACCCAGGTCCCTCTCCGCAGAGCTGTGACCAGTCAGGCTGTCGAGGCGTGGGGCGAGGAGAGATGAGAGGGCTGATCTGCTCTGGTCTCTCCCCCAGGGACAGTTTTTGTGGTGCAGTGGGACAAGGTCTACCTTCAGGGGAAGGAGGACATGGGCAGCTTCACCTTCCAGGCGGCCCTGCACAGCTCCGGGAGAATCGTCTTTGGGTACCAGGAGGTGAGGGGTGTTTCTGCTGGGGAAGGCACGGCAGGAGGGTCCCTGCGGGGGATCCCTGTGGGTCTGGGGGCGGGGGGAGGGTTTGCTGTTACAACCGTTCACACGCTGGGTCTGGGCATTCCCAGTGCCGCCAAAGCACTGGAGACCTGGGGCAGAGCTGGGCTCCATCACGCCCTCTCTTCCCGGCCGCAGATCCCTGTGCCGGTGCTGCAGATCAGTGCCTCCCAGCACCCCGTGAAAGCCGGCCTCTCCGATGCCTTCATGATCCTCAACCCCTCTCCCGACGTGCCTGGTGAGTCCTGCACTTGTGGGGTGGGGGGAGGCGGCTGCTGGGGCAGGGGAGCGGTGGATCCCTCCCTCGGGGATGCCAAGGCTCCCCTGGCATCGCGGCTGGGAGCGGGGGCAGTTGCGGGGGGAGAGATGAGATGTCCTCATCTTTGGGTGCTTGATCCCACGAGGATGCGCTGCTTGGATTCACGGTGGGGAGCAACGGAGCGAGCGGAGATGTGCGGGGCTCGGCCGCACGGATGCCCCTCGTGTCCCACCTCCCCTGGCGCATCTCTCGCCGTGGCCCAGACCATCGTGCAGCTCTGGGTGGCCCCATGGGTTGGGGGTGGCCCCAGGCCACGGACGCTGTGTGCTTTGGCGATGCGCTGCTTGCCCAGTGTGTTTGGAATAGCTGTGAGCAGCCAAGCTATCGCTTCCCCGATCTCCAGCTGATGAGGAGGAGGGGAGGAACGCTTGCAGATGAGACTGCAGATGGGCGAGAGGCTCGGGGGGGTGCTGGATGCCACGTTCTCATAGGCATGAGGGTTTAGGAGAGCCTACAAGCCCCACCGCTGCTGCTCGGGGCTGTCCTTGAGCACGCAGCGTGGCACGGGTGCTGCGGGCAGGGCTGGGGTCCGCACCGGTGTCGGCAGGACATGGGGATGGCTGCATACGTGTCCACACGCTTATTCCACATGTGTCGTGAGCTGCGGGCATGGGGTGAGCTGGCTGAAAGGGTCTTCCAGCCTCTCCCATCCCTTCTTGTCCTAGGAACCCAACCTCGCTCCAGCCTCCCCGCGCTGCACCCGGCGTGGTAGCTTTTGCTCGTTATTTATGAAGCTCGCCATCTGGCCCTTGTTTATTGCCCGTTTACAGCAGTTCGTGTAAAATCCTCGGGCAGGCTGGATGGTGCCTGCCCTCCCCGCCCCGCCAGGCTGGTGCCCTCCATCCTCGGGGGCTTGCTGACCCCTGCCTGGACCCCCCCCCACCTGCCGTGGGGCGCGAGGGGAGGTGGCGGGACAAGAAGTGCCAGAACTGGGCACGAAAAACCCCAATGAGGTGAAGGAAGAAGGCTTGAAGGGGAGGAGAGGAGGGGTAGGAGGGGAGAGCGTGTTGTCCTGCTTGTCTGCTGGGCTCCAGGCGTGGAGCAGAGCCGCGAGGAGCCGCGGCCACGCGGCGAGGACAGATCTGATTATCCTTGTGGGGCACCACGCCAGAGAAGCCTCTTGGCTGGTGTCACTGCGGCAATTAGTGGCAGAGGCCGGGAGAAAATCTGGGAGAAGCCTGAATCCTGGATAGACCCGTCTGGTCCCCAGGATGAGGGGGACGGAGGAGATGGGGGGCAAGGCATGGGGGCTGGGGGAAGGAGGAGGCTTTGGGGGGGAAGGCGGCTGCAGAGCGGGAGCCCGGGGAGCGGTGGGGAGCTGCGGGCGAGCGCTGCGCACGGGGGAGGCTCGCAGCCCTGTGAGTCACTGACGAGCAATGCACTGTGCAGCTTCGTGTTTTTGCATGGCTGGACCGCGTCCACGTCGGGAGCCTCTGGTTGGGGAGAGGGGGGCAGAGAGCTCCAAGCTCCTTCTAGCAAAACGCAGAAGAGGCGATCTGTGCCCTGAGACCCCCCCTCTGTCCCCGCCAGCACCTCCTGCGCTGCTGCTCCCGCAGCCCGACAGCCACCCTGCGCTGTCCTCTCCCACAGGAACCAACCCCAGGAGCTGGGGCCACCTTTCCCTTTCTGGGAGTCAGCAGCAGCCCCACAAGCCCTCCCCGCCCAGGCTGGGATTGATGCGTGGGGCAGACCCCTTTGCTGGGTGGGGAAGGGCCAGCAGGGTGGGCTTGTGCCCAGTCTGAAGCCACGGCCACGTGTTTCAGAGTCCCGCCGTCGGACCATCTACGAGTATCACCGCGTGGAGCTGGACACCAGCAAGATCACCAACATGTCGGCCGTGGAGTTCACCCCGCTGCCCAGTAAGTGGGACAGGCTGGTGTGGTGCCCCAGCGCCTGCTTCCCTCCCGTGCTTCCACCTAGCAGCCACAGCAGCCCCCCGTTTACAGGCAGAGGGGGAAGCCAAGGCGGGGGGAGGCAGGTTCAGCGGGTGCTGGCGGGGGGGGTGGCTTCCATCCGTCGCCCGACGGCTGGGATGCCCGCGGAGGGAGGGTGGGCTGTCAGCCAGCTCGCCCCTGCTCGGAGGTCCCCCAGCCATTCTGCCTCTGTGAGAAGGTCTGCGCATGGCTGGTGCCCAGCATCTCGTACGGACAGCCCTGGCTGGATTGAGCAGCTCGGAGGCAACCTCGGCCAACAGCAAGCTCCAAGCGTGTGCCCGGCTGGCTGCACCGTGGCTGGGTGCCGGGCATGCAGCGAAGCTCCGCTGGCACGGGAGAAGTTGGTAAAGGCAGGATCCGCAGGCGATGACGCCTTACCCGACCCGCTCAGCACTCCCCAGCTGCGTGATGAGAGCGGTGGTGCCCGCCCCGACGTCCTGGGGAGCGATGTGCTATGAATCACGGAATCATGGAGTCATTCAGGTTGGAAAAGACCTCTGAGATCATGAACCACCCCATCACCACCCTGCCTGCTGAACCGTGTCTCAAAGTGCCACATCTAGATGTTCTTTGAACACCTCCAGGGATGGTGACGCCTGGTCCAATGCCTGACCGCTCTTTCAGTAAAGAATTTTTTCCTAATATCCAATTTAAACCTCCCCTGGCGCAACTTGAGGCCCAAGCTGCGCTCCGGGCTGCTCTGCCAGCACCCTTCCTCGCGCGCAGCCAAGCTGAGGGCTCCCATTGCTCACCAGTAGATCCCCAGTAGATCCCCCTCTTGCCCCAGTACTTTAATTCCTCGTTCCTGCGCCGACAGCAATTCCCACCTCTCCAGCCGCTGAAGCTCCCTCTCTTTGCTCCATAAGCTGCAGCTGATTTTGCTGGATGCTGGTTCACTTCAGGTCTGTCTACAAGACATTTTCGACGCCTCCACACTCAGATAAATTTCTTAAGGATCCTGTTAAACAGATACATTTTTAGTATTTGGATCCAAGGGCACATGCGCACGAGGGAAAGTCGTCATGCAGTCCATAAATACAGAGCGGAGAGTAAATCTGTCATGAAGATACCAAGGTTATACATTTAAACGGTCTCCCCGGGGTATTTTATGACAATTTTAACAGCAGGCAGGGTTACTGCAAAGCAGATCATAAAGAAGCATTCTGTAATAATTCTATTTTTTCCCCTTAAGACTTGCTATTTTGTTTTTGCCCAGCAGCTAGGGTAGCCGAGAGCAATATCTTCAGAGGAGCCACAGAACTAGAGAGAACTAGACTCCACTTTTTCCCTGGGGGTTCAGTTTGGAGCCTTGTGCAGGTCAGAAGGGGATGAGAAGGGTTGGCCTCTGCCTCTTCTCCAGAGGTCTTGCTCGCTGCCTCCGCGTGGCAATCCGCTCAGAAAGAGCTCGGGACGGGAGAGCGGAGGAGATCAGGGCTGGAGGAGGCCAGCAGAGCGTGGGCAGCCCGGGGTCGGGCGCAGGACGGGGGGTGCCCAGCGTCCCCGCGGGATGGGGATGCTGCTGCCTGCCAGGCTCCTGGGCCCTGAGGCAGGATGTGAGCCTCTGGTGTTCTGCCTTCATCACTTGGTGCTTCGCGGCACCAGGTCACCTCTTGGCTCTGTCATCGCCGGGACTCCCGAAGGGCTTGTTAAAACTGCTGGTTTCCTTGACTTTTTTTTTGCAGACAAGCCCTGTCGGCCAGCTTTTCTAGACAGGGTGACAAGCTAATGATGGGTCTTTACAAGCAGCTCGTCCTCTCTAGTGCAGAGATGCTCTTGCAGAACTACTTAGTGTGGGCATAGCAACGGAGGGTTAAACTGCCTGCACTGCCTCCTCTGTACAAGAAGTGTTTTAATTCCCAGCTAAACAGACTGGGAAGAGATTTACAGGTGGACTGGGAGTCCGCTCCTGCTAGAAGGGTGCTGCCTCGTCCTGCATGGTCCATTGCAGAGAGGCTGGGTTAGAGCCCCACCGGCTGCTGCGGGTGCTGCCTGTGCTGGCAGCCTGCAGCCGATGCTGACGTGTCGCTGGTAAAGCTCTCCTCTCTCTGTTACAGCTTGTCTCCAGCACCAGAGCTGTGAAACCTGTGTGACCTCGGAGCTGACCTTCAACTGCAGCTGGTGCCACGTCCTGCAGAGGTAGCTGGGATGAGTTTCCTTCCCACCTCTTCTCTTGCTAGTGTTTCTGTAGCGGGGAGAGCAAGCGCAACTCCAGGTCTGATGCTTGTGTCAGTGTTGCTGGGTTTTTATTGCTATTTTCTTTTTTTGTTTGTGGGATTTTCTGTTGCGTTTTGGGGTGGGTTTTTTTTGGGTGTTGCTCTCATAGTCTCATAGCCATGGTTAAGAGGTGATCTCCGGTTACAGGCCACTGAAAGGAGACATCTCCTAAGGTTCTTGGTCCTCATGTTTTGCTGCCGCAGCTGGAACAAGTTGAGACCAGAAGCAAGGCTCACGTTTTTGTCAGTGAGACTGAAACAAGGGGGAAACTTGTCCTGACTTCAGCTGTGATCTCAGACCGACGCGCAGGGCGGGGGGGCTGGGACACGCTGGGGTCTGCAGGACGGCGGGTCGGCCAGAGAGCCGGGGATGCTCAGCAGCCGCTGCAGGGTCAGGCCCTCTCTGCCAGGGATGAGACCCGCTGCGGGTGGGGGGCACTTGATGCTTTTGTGGCGGTAAATGGAGGATCTGGGGCGACGGGGCTGGCCCTGCTGCAGTCCCAGCCATGCAGCAGCCCTGCTCTGCGCCCTCCTTCAGCTCAAGCAGCGCGATACGGAGCGTGAGAGAGTTTAATGAGATTTTACTGAAGTATTTATTTCGAGCTAGTGGCAGGGGAGAGGACCCAATAACACAGATACTCACACGCGGCGCAGGGGTGGCTGCGCCTGGGAAGTGCCCGGCTCTCCCACGCTGGCTGACCCCTTCCCCAGCCGCCCCGGCATCGCTTGCGGGGCACCTTCACTCCTCCTTTCGGCAGCCTTTCCCTTGCTGCGCTTGAGACCTGCACCCTTGCCTTACAGGCAGCAATTTCAGCAAGGTATGAGTGGGGCAGCTGGGACAGGGAACGATCCTGAGGCATCAGCAAAGCTGCCTGATAAATCAGCGTTGATTCACGGCCTTCTGGTGGGCTGGAACACCACCCGAGCCAGGGGAACATCATTTTTCAATGACAGTTGCTCAGGGGTGGCTTCAGATCAGAGAATGTTACGTTCTGGCAGCTGAGATGTGTGAAACCAGATGTGGCTTTGGGAGCAAAACCAAGCCCAGGATACAGTGGCTTAGTCTGGATCTTGTTGGGGCTGAAACCCCAGGGTTCAAGGACTTTGTTGTTCTGCTTATTCCAAACTCACGGTGTTTGCCAACCCGATCTTCCGGAATCCAGGTCGCTGTTGCTGATGTTTATCACTTATATAGTACGGTGACTTCTTGATGTGTTGGCTAAAATCCATGCTCCCTGGAGCCGTGACTGCGCATCGGCAGCTCAGTCCTGAAGAGCTTAGGTTACAAATGGAAAGTACAAATGACAAGCGTGGTGGAAATTGCAAGCTAGAGCAAGCCTACCGCTATCTTGTTGGCTTTCAACCCGGCTGGTTTTGCAAAGCCAACATGATCTTCCCCAGGGAAGATGGGAGGGTGGCTTCAAGGGTTTGAACTGGTATCCTGAGTCCAGCTCAGTGATTTAACCCCAGAGCCCTCTTAGTTCTCTTCTGGACAGTGGAGTTTGTATTTTTGCTTTTACTGAGCCCATAATCATTACAGGAACGGTACTTTAAGCAAAGATCTCAGTGACTGAGCAGGACCTGCACTTCTTTGTGGCTTCTCCTCTTTTACTGGTTGGTAGTTGGGTAGACTGCGCTTGTAGGAGCTGAACCCCGATTCGTGTGTTGGCGGTCCCTAGAGACTTCCCAAAGGTCAGAGTGCTATTTCATTCCCTCTGTTTCTGTAGAGGTTTCTCTCGCAGGCGTTTTCCTGATGCCGTTTATAATTTCTTTAATATGTTTTTCCTGTGCAGATGTTGCTGGAAAAGAAAAACAAACCAAACATCGTGGAGATTATGGCCTTGCCCTGGCACAGAGTCCAGGGAGTGGAAATTCAAACTCAGTCTATATATTTTTCCTATTTCTCTGCTTCTCCGTTTCCCTTGGAGAAGTAGTTTTGACCCTTTTCCTCCTCTGTGAAGAGGAACATTTGGGTCCTTCCGGCACAGCTGTACTGGAAACCCCATGTCTTTGGAGACCAGCTTGTGTACAGTCTTTCCAGTCCTCAGTTGTTTGTCTGAGTATCTGGATGCAGCGCCCATCGGGGCAGCATTTGGGGCTCTGAGGCAGCCCAGAAATCGTGAGCAATGCCGCCCACATCAAGCGGGCGAATGAGCGTTATTGCTGCTGTGTCTCTCGGGAATTCATCTGTCACAGGTTAACGCTGCTCTTCTCCGCAGATGTTCCAGTGGCTTTGACCGATACCGTGAGGAGTGGCTGTCCTACGGCTGTGGCCAGGAGGTGAGACCAAGAGTCACTTCGCTTAGGTCCTCTGTGAGGAATGATGCTGAACTACCGAAAGAACTGTGGGCATCTCCCGGCTCAGAAAATTCACTCTCGGCCCCACTTTGGCCCATGCTGTTCTGGAACAGGCTGAATATCCCCTTAGACAGCCCCTTCCCGTTGCAGCAGGACCGCTGGTCCACTTACCGCCGGGTGTCCCTACTGGGACAGTTAAAAGGTGGTCCATCTCATCCAGCGTTGCCTGTCCTTGCTTTGCTGGTGTCTTGTTTCTGTGCTGGTTGGTGCTGGCATTCGGTAACGATGCAGAGACCTCCGTAAATTACCAGATGATGCAATCTGAGCACGCTGGGTTATTTTTTTCTTCACCTTCTGAAGCATGACTCTTACTCACTCTCAAGCATGAAGAAATTAGCCCTTGTGATTTTTTTTTTTTGTCCTTGTTAGCACAATTGTCTCCACATTGGATGAACTAGTTTCTTTGTCTCAGAAAGATCAGCTCTAATGAAACATCTGTTTCTGCTTTGGGTTTTTATTTTGTTGTTTTTTTTTTTTCCCTCACTGAAAACTCAGCTTTGTTCCCTGTTAACCAAAAGGGCTGAGTGAGGGAAAAGGAGGTCACAGGACCTATGCAAGGTCATCCAGTGATGCCGGAAGGTCAGACTGTAGGACCTTGACAGATCATTGTCATTTGTCCTACTTGAGTGGTTCTCAGACTTTCCCTCCTCTTCTCCAACCTCCAGGTCACCACCACCCCCCTCCCTACTTCTTCTGGCTCTTCTGGACCATGTCCCCTGCTTCCACTCCAGTGCTTGAGCCCCAAGGGCTTGGCAGTCCGAAGCCTGGGAAGCGCAGTCCTCACCCCTGGCTCCCTGGCACTCTTGCTGGAGGAGGGCTAGGAGAAGTAGCTGTTCTTCATTTTCTTTCCAGTCAGATGAGAAGACTTGTGAGGATTTAGCAGAAGGCGACCGCTATTCGGCGTCTCCTGGCAGCTCTTTCTCGCCGCTGGATGAGGACGTCACCACCTCCACGTCCTCGCTCTTCATCGACAGCCTCACTACAGAAGGTAGGGACGAGCAGCTGGGGCAGGGACAGCCCCTACTCGACGCTTATCCCTGGAGAGGTCTTTCGCTCCAATGCCTCGTAAAGCCAATTCCTATACAAACAAATACAATAACCAACCCAGCGTTGAAGCAGAAGGGCAGGGGTGCGTACGGGAGGCAGTGGAAAGGAGAAGGAAGGGCAGCCTGAGCGATGGGACTCGGAGTGATGATGTGAGGGGAGAGCTGACCCTCCAGTGTGAGGAGTTCTGCAGGAGCATCGCAGCCTTTTTACCCATTTGTGAAGGTCAACAAGCAACTGGTCCCTGTGGGACAGACTCCTGGCATCATAACAGAGGTTAATACTGTACGTAGGGGCTCATGCTTGTACCGTGCTTGGTGCTAGCTGGTGGCTCAGGGCTGCTGGTGCTCTCAGGCTGGCAGGAAGACAGCACAGGCTTGCGATTGCCCTCTGCTTGGGAATAGCGTTCATTCCAGCATAGGAAAGCTCCACATAAGGACCTGAGTTTCCCTCGAGACACCCATGTTCTAAAGCTTGATAATCCCATTAACACAGGGCCAGCTCCTCAGATCCTAGCGGCAGGTATCACTTCAATTTTGCTGCTTAATAGTCCCTAACGCAAACTGCTAATTAGAATAAATAGAAAGGAACATTAGTAATTGTCCTTCAGCAATGGGAAGGAGCTGGGGGGAGGAACGGAGCGCCTGGCTGACAGAGTTGACTTTGAAAGGAGCAATTAAAGGAAGGGGGAGTGTAACACCACCACTGAGATTATTTTCCAACTCATCGCCAGTTCTTGGAAAAAGAACAAGAGGCTTTCTGTGACATAGTCAAGCATGAAGTTAGTTTGTAATCTTGGAAGGAAACAAACAGCCAGCTGCATCAGGCAGTGAACTTCATCTGGAGGAGCACAGCAAAGGAAAAAGCAAAGCAAAGGAGGGGACCCACCCCTCTGCGTCCTCCCCAGCCAGCCCAGCTTGCTGGATCTGCTCGTGGAGATGTCTGTGAACGTGTCTGACTAGCCGGTCGTGTGTCAGCGCTGCGGCGAGGAAACGTGTAAGCCAAGCAGAGAGAATTCTGGATCAGGGTTTCAGCTGGACTCGCGAAGGTGGTGGGAGTCCAGATGAAAAGACCCATACGATACAGCCTGGTACTTCCAGAATGAGATGAAGAATGGAACTGGATTTTGGGCCCCCAAGGAAGACATCTACAGCATATCCCATCGATTTATTCGGGATGTGTTAGTGGCGTATCACTGCAAATGCCATCGTCTGAACACAGACACCCATAAGGGCTGGGGCCCCATCCAGCATTCATTTATTATCTTGCCTTGCACACTGAGCATGTTTAATGACCTCAGATGTTTGTGCTCCAGGTGGCACCTTTGTGAAGGCAGACAGTAAACCACAAGCCACATGCTTCCACCCTTGTTCTTTTCTAGGTGCCTTCCTCTTCCTCCAAACTCAGAGCTTTAGAGCTGTCACCGGCCACGTAAACGCTGTGCAAAGAGATGTGTTGGGTCAGCGGCCCCGTTACAGAGGGGTGAAAGTGGGTGGGAAACATGCAGACTATCAGAGAAGGCTCCTAACTTTATTGTTTTTGCCTTTGTTTCTTCTTTTAGATGATACGAAGCTCAATCAGTATGCAGGAAGCGAAGGTAAGCCCTTAATCTTCCCTTCGCCTGCTCGCAGGCGTTCCGAGTGAAAACATGTTCCGCTGAAATGAAATGCACCGGAGAGCTGCGCTCAGTTAGCGGAGTGGACAGGGGAAACTGAGACGGGAGGGATGGCGTCACGGCGAGACTCCTGTTGTCCTTACCCTGATTAATGCCCTTGCAGGTAGTGAAAAGTGAGAGTCGGGACCAAGCTGTTTCACCCTGCTGCTGTTTGTCTGCTTTTCCCACTTAGTCCTGCTGTGCAAAGAAAGATGATGGTTTTTTCTCTTCCCGTGTAATTCCCTTTCTTTGCGGTTTTTGCATAGACACACGGTCCTTTTTCCCTTTGAATTTCCCCAACTGTGCCAAAGAGCAGTGTTAAATCCAAATTTAGGAGGTATCCTTATCCCAGCTCTGCCTTCTTCATCTCTGTTCCCGTGAACCCTTTCTCAGTCCGAGTTTGTTTGGCAGCCCCAAGGGCAGGGTAACGCTCTTACTGATTCCAGAGTATGGGAAGGAGCTGAGCCCTCTTCACCTGACGTCAGATTTGCAAGAACCGCGGTCGTATGCAAACCATGAGCCTATCCCTCTTACCTGAAAGCAGCTCAGGGAAGTTAAACTGGCTAAACTGGGTGCAGGATCAGTTCCTCTGCAGGCATGGGGCCTTTGAAATGCACAATCCTCCCAGTTTCAGCCCAATTGCTCCCCAAATGGCTGGCAGTGTCACAGTGAATATATGCCGCGTACACCCTCCGTAGCTCTGTGCGATTGTATATTCATAGCCGAGGACCAAGGGCAAGCCGGAGGGCTGTGGGTGAGGCAGGCTGAGGACCCCGCTTAGCATATGGCTAGTGGCTTTCTGCAGGCGCCAGCAGCCCATCGATAACGAATATGGATTGGAGGGGGGGGTTACTGCGTGGTGGTGGTTTAATCTTCTCTCAAACCAGCTACTGCTATCATCTGAGAGAGACGCTGGAGCTCACGCAGCAGCTCTCTGGTGCATCTTCCCTTGTTCAGCCTGAAGAAGATAAGACACAGAGAGGACCTAATATGTGCTTACAAATATCTCAAGGGTGGGTGTCAGGAGGACGGGGCCAGACTCTGTTCAGTGGTGCCCAGCGACAGGACAACGGGCAACGGGCACAAACTGAAGCAGAGGAAGCTCCAGCTGAACAGGAGGAAGAACTTCTTCCCTCTGAGGGTGACGGAGCCCTGGCCCAGGCTGCCCAGGGAGGCTGTGGAG
>Ga0065711_1012857_pt1 | contig 11127 bp, 12 predicted proteins | sample Hoacrofraction12_FD_59098 | JGI IMG/M metagenome (GOLD analysis project Ga0065711, IMG submission 59098) | Hoatzin crop microbial communities from Cojedes, Venezuela - Epithelial fraction 12 v2 (version 2) | ecosystem: Host-associated > Birds > Digestive system > Esophagus > Crop | place... | reverse complement strand
CTTCAGTTTGTGCCCGTTGCCCCTTGTCCCGTCGCTGGGCACCACTGGAAAGAGTCTGGCCCCGTCCTCCTGACACCCACCCTGCAGATATTTATTGGCATTTCTAAGGTCCCCTGTCAGCCTTCTCTTCTCCAGGCTGAACAAGCCCAGTTCCCTCAGCCTCTCCTCGTAGGAGAGATGCTCCAGTCCTCTCCTCATCCTCGTAGCCCTCCGCTGGACTCTCTCCAGTAGCTCCTCATGATCTCCCTTTATGAAGCAGCAGATGAGGGCGGGTGAGGCCGCAGGACTGCTGGCAGCTGAAGCAGATGATGTGTGTGCTTGAACTATGCCAGGATCAGTTGTTTGGTCACGGATTCAGCGTGAGCAGGAGTGACTGCCGGGGAGAGGAGCTGATGTACCTGAGCCGTTTGGGGATGATTTATTTTTGCTTCAGTTGCTGACAGAGTTGGCAGCTGAAAATTAGGCGCATTGAGGAGCGTCGTCTTTCATAGATGCGAGTCCATACAAGTCTGGGCATATGTATATTATCGCTGCCTTCCCAACCTTTGTGATGCATTTTTTTAATGAGCTGCTCTTCTATGAATGCTTTTACTTAATTGGAGAAAGAAGCGAAGTGCGTAATATAATGTACTTTGCGTATTGAACATGATTTTTCACCTTATTTAAACATTGTCAGGAGCTCAGTTTTGTGAGAGAATTACACTGGTCACTCACTTCTGTGCTGAGTAAGAAGTTTCTGTTGCAAGCCTGGTGCAAACAGTGGGTACCCAGTGCCTGGAACGGACAAAGTTGTCAGGTTTGTCCCCTCGGACAATCCGCAGCTGAAACGGCGCGGGGTTTGCAGAACAGGACGGTGATTGATGAGCAGAGCGCAGTGGGTACTTTACGCAGCATTGCGCCTCATTCTTGCTAGTTCCACACTTTTCATATGCAATCCTTTTCTAGCCTCAAATTGCTGCTATCAATTTACCAGAATATTTTAAGACAAGTGTTGTTTTAATGCTGTTCATCTTTTTAACTCATTTGCATCGGCATGCACTAGCCCTAACTGAAGATTACTGATATTAATCTGCCTTAGCGTGTGCTACTGTAGCTCCTCGTTGCTGTTGAGAACTAATAATTTACTGCTTTGCTCTTTTTTTCTTTTTTTCCCCCCTAGATCTCTGAGCCAGGGCAGCACGAACTCGAACATGCTGGATGTACAAGGAGGGGCTCACAAGAAGCGTGCCCGACGCAGCTCCCTGCTGAACGCCAAGAAGCTGTACGAGGATGCCCAGATGGCGAGGAAGGTGAAGCAGTACTTGTCCAACCTGAATGTAGAGACGGACGAAGAGAAGATCCAGATATTGTCACTTCAGTGTGAGCCTGCGTACAGCACTTGTAAGTACAGTGACCTAGAAAGGTGACGTGATCTATAAAATTTATAAAAATCTCTTTCCTTCCCTAGAAATACTAATTGAAGATCTTCCTCTTCTCCCTTAAAGAAAAAATAGTGTTTGTCAGTTCATGTACTGACAGTTTCAGCAAGCCAGCATTTATCTTCTGATCTTGGCTGAGCTCAGAAAACTTCAGAGATGTTTTCTGTTTTGACCTTTAGTTCTCAAACTGTGTGTCTTTTCATCAGTCTGGAAGGAAATTCAATAGTACATTAGCTCTGTGCTTGCCCTGTTGTCCTTGTACAGAATTAGGAAGGATAAAAGTAACGTTTACCATATGAACAGCAAGAAAATGAAAAGAGACAAAATCAATATCGACCTGTGATGGATTACAGCTTAGAATAAACGAAGATTGTTGAGAAGTGAGGTCAATATTGGCTTCTGGGATAGACATGGCTTGACGGTCAAAAATTGAGGGCTGCAGCAGGACAGTTTTCATAATTTGAACTCCTCTGCAGCTGTCTAACTAAACAACCTGGTATCTGACCTGCTGTCCTACACAGTTCAGTAAGTTCTTATTTAAAAATGAGAAATGGTAATTGCATTCTATTCTGATCATTAGAAATTTTCACTTGCTTGAAAGGTAGATTGGTTTGAAAATGGACGAGTAGCAACCTTACTAATCAAAATAATGTTTCACGCTTGTCTGTTGTCCAAGTGCAGCATTTTAAGACTTTTTTTGTCCTCAAATATCACTTTTTCTCTGATGAGGTAAGTTACAAGCGTGACTAGGAGATGGCATCTTGAAGATAAAATTTTAAGCCCTTTCCATTATTCACTATTAAGAATGCAAATGCTTGTTATTTTATAAAGTGCCTTCCTATGCAAATTTTATTTAGTACATCCTTTCAAATAGCACCGATGTAGGAATCGTGGAAATGGCCGTACCCGACTCCCTTTTAAAAACCGGTGAATTCTGTGTATTCACACTGACCTTGTGCCTGAGGTCACCAAAATCACAGATAGCTCTGAACAGAACGCACGGCCTTGTACACTGCTAGTAGAGGTGTTCTGCTTGTGCTGTGTTCAGCCAGGTGTGTAACAGCACAGCATGTTTCTACTCGGGGGTAACACCATTGTGGGTTTTATGCTTTATTCCCCTATCCCCACCGAAACAATACATTAAGGCGTATCAGGGTGAACTCTTGGTGGATGATCTATGTGCAAGTAGAACTGGTGGCCATACTATGCCCAAGAGACAAACATAAATATTATGAGGCTGTTTTTAAGTTGTTTTAAATAAATAATTTAAAATCTTGTTTGCACAGAGCTAGCCATAGATATTTGGAAGTAAAAATAGGGAATATATTCTGACTGTTTTACTCCATGTAGTTAAGCAAATCAAGTCCTTTTAAGGGTCAAAAAAGGAAAATGAAGGATGAGTGGATGTACAAATAAATATACAGTGGAGTGGCATATTATTAAAGTACCTGTTTTTAGAAACTGGAAGAGCAAACATGGGTAATTGTTTGAGTTCATACTGGTAGCAGAAGGGGTGGGGGAGCGATGCGGAGCACGAGGGCACTGCCAGCCCCCGCGTGGTGCGGTCCCGGTGGAGTGGGCGCGCTGAACCGTTTTCTGCGCATACCCAGAGAAGCAGGAGGTCCAGCTCCCCGGTCTCTTACCTCGGTAGTAAGATGCTCCTGGCCTTGCTTGCCGAAGGAAGGAGCAGCCGTAGTGCGGCAATCCGGACTTTTCCAGGGGAATTTAAGGAGAAGCCAGATGGCCTTAACTTCAAAGTTTCTTTATTGCTGTGTGGTTAAAGTAGAAACTGAATCGGTGCGCTCTGTTGTAAATCACTCGTGCCACCTAGTGAAAGGCTTGGTGCTGACTGCAGAACACCCGTTCCTTCTCCGCTCGGTGGCAGTACGTAAGTTTGAAGGAGATGCTGATATGCTTTTGTACCTGATGTACAAACATCTGAAATACGGACTTTAATTGTGCTAGAAATAAATCACATTTTTTTTGTCTTTTGATAAAGGACCTCTATGACAATTTAAAGAGTTTGGGTTTTGTAACGCCATTTCACGTAACAGCCTTTTCGGTGTAACAAGATAGGTCTGTTTGGAATAGAAGTGGTTTCAGATGTGTTTTATCTGCTTCGTACCATGGTTGCTTGTTCTGGATGGCTGTACCCAGGACGACTGTAATAATCCCGCAATTCAAACTGCAAGATCTTTACATGCAATTTTTCTGTAACAGTGACGAAGAATTTAAGTGAGAGAAGAGGAGCGAAGCCCTCGGAAATGTCTCCAGTACCCATGAGGTCAATTGGCCAAACGAAAGCCCATCAGCATCAACAAAACAGGATGAGTCAAGTTCTTCAGGTTCCAACTGTGAATTTGTACCCCAGCAGGAAAAAGGGACTGACCAAGGATCATGTCACCTTCAGTGAGTATCCTCAGCCCGCCTGTCTGGGGAGTTTTACAGGTCCAGTAAATACGAGGGAGGAGCCTTTTGTGGTTGGGTGGATTATTTGAGATGTAGTTATGCTTCATCTACTCCGTTCACTTGAAAGTAGCTGAAGCATATTACTGCCTTTCAAGAGGGCATGCTGTTGACTTAGTCATTTGCACAATTTCTAGTAACTTTTTGTAAAACAGCTAATCCTAAAGTGCTGTCTTCAAATATGCTCGTGCTTTAGTTTCATGACTTGTAACTTAGCACTTTCTGTAGCAGGGCTTATTTTCTATATACCCGAAAACCATACAGACATCTCTTTCTTTTTTTTTTTTTTTCTTTTTTTTTTTCTTCCTTGGACTAGAGAACACCTAACTAAAGTGATCCTAGTCTCTTGAACAGGTCAGATGTAGAGCGTTAGGTCTTTTACTCTGTCTTTCTGCATTCTAAAGGGATCTTGTGCAAATGGAGTAGAACAACATTACTTGTTTCCTTTCATGACAAAATGAAGTATAATATATTTAAGTGAAATAATTGACAAAAATCACAGACATTTAATATTTTAACCTCTGGAACACCATTATAATACCACTGTTGTCAAGTGGAGCAATGTATGTTATTAGCTGCTCCAAGTGAGCATCAGTTTTTCTGTTTCTAAATTTGCTACTTGCAAAGGAGTATTATGTGTTAAAATGCTTTAGACCCATTTGCATAACTGTTGTATCATTTGAAAGCTACAACTATGAGTCATTAAATAAAGTTAGTTGCAGTTAGTAAATGATATGAAACGATTCTACAATACATTGAGCATGAATTAGCTTCAGAAAACAGTGTATTGCAACATGTAAAATGCTGTTTGCAACTTGGTATGATCCAGAGGCTTTGCTGAGAGGTGTTTCTTCCTTCCCGTGTGCCAAGCGTTCAGTGTTGATCCAACAAACTGTTGAGAACTTCAGTTAACTCCTCAGCAGTGTCCTCTGCAAGATGGTCTAACAGTGAATGAGAAATACCAAATTACCAGTTTGTGGAGTACAGTGGTACACTGGTTTTGCTAAACTTGCTGAGTTGTGCATAGTGCCTGTGCGTGCTTTTCTGAGAAGTCCTGATGGTGAAGATCTTAAAATGACTTGTTGGCGGTGACACAAATGGTTTTTATCACTGTCCCAACAGTGTCATGGACAAGGCTTTCCTCCAAGCTTTATGTGTTACTCGGTTTTCAGCCCTTTGCCAAGATCATGACTAGTCTGTTGCAATGGTTCCAGCTATGACCTGGGTGTTTCAGCACACAGCAGATGAGCAGCCAGCAGCAGCAGTGGCCGCTGCTGATCTGATCTAAATTTGAAATGGAGACTGTCCCTATGTGCAGAATTCATTTGTGCATCTGATCGGAGGGCTGGAACCCCTTTGCTGGGAGGAGAGGCTGGGAGAGCTGGGGCTGCTCAGCCTGGGGAGGAGAAGGCTGCGGGGAGAGCTCAGAGCGGCTGCGAGAGAGCTGGAGAGGGGCTGTGACAAGGGCAGGGAGTGATAGGACAAGGGGTAACGGCTTCACGCTGAAAGGGGGGAGATTTAGACTGGATCTACGGAAGAATTTTTTTTACCATGAGGGTGGTGAGGCCCTGGCCCAGGTTGCCCAGAGAGGTGGCAGATACCCCATCCCTGGGAACATTCAAGGCCAGGTTGGACGGGGCTCTGAGCAGTCTGGTCTGGTTGAAGATGTCCCTCCTCACTGCAGGGGGCTTGGGCTAGATGGCCTTGAAAGATCACTTCCAACCCACACCATTCTGTGATCTGCTCCTCTCGTTGCTGAATACTCCAGTGGCTGTTCACCATGGTGCTTGTTGGTAGTTTGAACAGATGTCGCTAACTTGAAGGAAGAATAATGTGCAGTAAGCGATTCCCTTGTTTTCGTAGGTACAGGCTCCCCCCAGAAGTCATTAAGCTTGTCTGAGGAAGTAAGTAGTAAGAAACAAACAGAGGACACTATGTCCATGGCATCGTCTTTGCACTCCAGCCCACCTGCTTCTCCTCAGGGCTCTCCACGCAAAGGTACGTGTGCTGCGTGAACGTGCACGGTGTGCGTGGCAGCATCCGTCTCGGGAACCGGTGTCTGTGTTGTATGAAAACGGGGGTGGGCAGTGGCAGGAATATTTGTTGGTAACGACATGTAAGAAAAATAGTAGTTTAGAATATTCATGTCAAGAATCAATTCATGTCTTGCATTGAATAGACATAGTTTTCCAATATGTTTGTATGTTTTTGCCTTAAAAGTCACTGTTTAAAAAGGGGAACAGTTGTTTGCTTAAAATCTGCTGAAGTGCTACTGACAGAATGCCAACTGGCTCTTACGTGCTGATGCTGGCCAGTGTAGCAGTTCAGATTCAGGTGGCTGCTTATATGAGTGGGGGTTGCAAACCTGGAGGTTCCTTGAAGTTGGCAGCGTGGCACGGAGACTGCGGCTGTTGAGACGTCCTGAGTTTTTGCCTGAGGGAGCTGGAATGCCAGGTGTTTAGTTGGGGCTGGAGGTAAAGTGATGTCGTTGTTCTCCAGACCCGACGGCTCCGATAGCTGCGTCCATCCAAACCCTCGAGTCGCTATTCATATTTTCTGTTCTTGTGCACAGGGCTTTGTATACATCCCTGTCTGTCATGATGCCCTGAGAATCCCTTTGTTTTTGGTGTCTTCGTCTTAAAAGACCTGCATCACTTCATCATTAGTCAACCTTGGATGGGAATTCATTTGAACTCTCTTAACACCACTTTGTAGTCAGCCAGTGTGGTCAGTGTCGAACGGCGTAAGGCATTGCTCCCCCTCTTCTGTCCTGCTTTTGACTCACAGACAGCCCAAAGCCACTGGAGTCGCATGGCATGGCATGGTGACTTACTGCGTCTTCTCACCCTTTTCGGTGGGAGAGCGTGCTGGTCCGTCCACTTCTGCCTGCACAAGATACTGTTTCCTTTAGGAGAATGCCACTTATTTTACTTAAACACAGCTTATGTGTAAGAAGCTCGGTTATTGGGTTGCCAGACCCAGCCCCACTGAGGTTTTTGAGCATCGCTTATAAACATGCTATTTATGTTAACTTTCGTCTGGTTCTTTGAAAAGAATATTTTGTTTCTTTGGGATTATTTCATTAATTCAACTTGCTTTCAGCATATTTTTAGCACTGATCTAATTTGATTGAGGTGATCCATACCCCGTTGTATTTGTAGTGCTAACAGCTCATTGAACTAAAATTAGGCGCTTCACAGACAGCAGAAAGGCGTCGTTTTAGGCATGAACACATTCCACTGAAATCTTAGCTGTCGTTTTCTTTCGTGCTATACCCAAGTGACATGCAAATAGGATTGAAGAAAAAAAATGTTTCAAAGTCAGGACATTCTTCTTGCTGCTGTTTCTCTTGTCGCTGATCACGCTCTGCCTCTGTGTTCTTTGTTGTAGTTGGTAACATCCAGCGGTCGGATAACTGCAGTCAGATGAATCTCTCTGGCTCCTCCTCATCACTGGCCAGTGAAACCAGCAACAAGAACAGTGGACAACGCAGCTATGGAATAGGTGGGGCTTATTTACGAAAGAGAATTCAGATGATTGTGAAAGCAAGAGACAGTTCTGACATAAGTGAAAAGGGAGGAAGAGAGGATGAGAGTGCAAAGGCCGAAGCTGAGCGTGAGCCCAGGAAAATGAAGGTACCCTGGTTTAGAAGACTTAGGGAAAGAAGCTTCTTCAGGGAAAGAACAGCTTTTGCGGCCAAGAGGGAAGCAGAGCACGTTGAAGCCTCAAAAGGGAGTGAAAACCAAAAGGAGAAAGACAGTGATGCTCTGAGTACAGCAAGTATCTGTAGCAACAGCAGTCTGTGGACATCTTACTGCCTCTGCGTGAAGGCTAGAAGGAGAAGGAAGACTATAAAGAGACTATGATGTCCACTTTGTGTCAGATATACTGAATTTATCAAAGTTATTTTAGCGTTATTCATTTATCTGTTTAAGCTGTTCAGTGTGCTTCCCTTCCAGGTGATTGTGTCAGTTATTTATAGCTAGTCACCTTGACAGTGCAGTGAAGACAATAATGTGAAGTTTAGAAAATCAAGGAACAGGTACAGTGACGGTTCTGTTACTTGGTGTTTCGCAAATGCCAATGAAACAGTAAGTTCTGCAACGCTCCCTTAATTAGAGTCTAGATAGTCCCATACAGGATGTAAATTGAATGCTCACTTCCAGCTTTGGTGTGTGTTTGCCTCGGTCACATCTTTTTCTGCTGACCTTTTCAGCCCAGACTTGCGTTTAGCGTGTTTATGTGCGTGTGCTGTCAGTGTGCTGAAACACTCGGCTTTCAGAGTGTTCATCTCTCTAATGAAGAGGAGTCCCTCGGTTCTCCACATCTTTGGGGTTCTTGAAGAAGAGAGTCTTAAAATTAAGATGTGCTGTGAGAACAGTTGTTACTGCAGTACAGTTGTGTTAGAGGAGTTCATTAGGCAAAGTAAAGAATGTGAGGCATTAATTATTGTCAAAGGAAAGGAAACTGAAATTTAATCATAAAAATGCTGGTCTTCAATGCATTTTTTTCATTCATAAGGTTCAGGGATTTTTTAGTTTGATAATATTGATATTGAATGCTCACGTTTGCTCTTAAAAATCTTATAGCCATAATCAAGCTTAAGCTGTGAAACCTCTCAAGCTATGAGCTGTACGCTCAGTGGCGTGTGTACCAGTGGCTCTAGAGGCTCTGTCGTATGACCTCGGTATTTTTTATGGACTTAAGGGCATCAGTCTTCATTATTAGGGTGCCTGTATCACTGGCATGGCTGGTCATTTCACATTTGCACCTAATTGAGCTAAGTACATGGCAGTCCAGCTCAAAGGCACATGTAGGTATAAACGAAGTGAGAAATTGAGTGATTGGCAGAAATTCGGGGAAAAAATGCTTATCTGAGGACTGTGTGAACAGTGTGTTAATATGGTCTCCTGTAAAGAAAGAGGGTGCTTTGATTAATATACAGATGCATGTTACCTATACGTGAAGCAGTTGATGATCCAGTATTTTCAAATAAAGGTTCTGGTTTTGGAATTTTATGCACATAATGTAAGGGATATCATAGACTGTTTTCACCTAGTGAAGGCATGGATGTATTTCCTGATGTGCAATGGATTTGCTGTAGCGAAATCCACTGGGAACTTAGAGAAAAAAAAATATGTAAATTAAAACAAAAAACCAACACCGTAGTCATTAATGCAAGACCTTTTGCCCTCAGATAAAGGGGAACAACCCACAGCTGTGGGCCAGAGAGTTATTGCAGGCAAAACGTTTTGGGTTTTCTATTTAAAAATAAAAACTAACTGATTTAACAGACACCTCCTGACTTTGTGGCCTGACAGCACAAGAGAATGAACTTTAGTCTGCCCGTAAGAAGGTGCATGGACTTATCTAAAGAAATGAGTGCTCCAGAGAGCTTGAGATCTGACCATCCTATATTTGCTGCTGCAACTGAAGGCACAGAAGTCTATGAAGCCTGCTGGGATTCATCCCAGGGTACTGAAAGAGTCAGCCAATGTTGTTGCTAGACCTCTCTCAGTGATTTATCAATGATCGTGGGCCTCTGGAGAAGGTCCCAGTCAACTGGAAGCTAGCAACTGTTACTCCAGTTTTCAAGGAAGGCAAGAGAGAAGACCCTGGCGACCATAAACCTGTCAGTCTCACTTCAGTGCCAGGTAAAATGACAGAGAAGATTATTCTGGGACTTACAGAAAAACACTTGAAAGACAATGCGGTCATGAGTCAAAGTCAACATGGGTTCATGAAGGGGAGGTCGTGCCTTACTAAATCTTCTTTTAAGACAAGATTACCCACCTCAAAGGCAAAGGGAGGGCAGCAGATGTGGGTGTTCAGGATTTCAGCAAAGCTTTTAATACTGTCTCTCACAACATCCTTCTGGACAAGATGTCCAGTATGTCCACAATACTGTGGGTGAACAGTTGGCTGGAAGGGTCGGTCCCAAGGAGCTGTAGTAGATGGGGTCCTGGCTGGCTGGCGGCCAGTCACTAGTCGTGCTCCCCAGGACGCAAATTTAGGGCCAGTGCTCTTCATGTTTTTATTGATGACCTGGAGACAGGGAGTTGAGTGCATACAAGTAAGTTTGCCAACAATGTTAATTTAGGAGTAACCATTGATTCCTTCCGGAGCAGGGAGGCCTTACAGAGAGATCTTGATAGATGAGGGTGCTGAGCAGTCACCAACTCTAGGAAGAATAACAGGAATAAATGCTGGATTCTGCACCTGGGACAGTGTAATTCTGGATGTGTAGTGAATCAGTCGAAAGAACTGATATATTCAGCATCGATGCGGCCTCGCCATGGGTGCTGTGTGCAGTTTTGGGCTCCACCATAGAAGAAGGATATAAAAATACTAGAAAGTGTCCAAACGAGGGCAACAAAGATGGTGAGAGGACTAGAGGGCATGACTATGAGGAGCGGCTGAGGTCGCTGGCTCTGTTCTGCTTAGAGCAGAGGAGACTGAAGGATGCCTTCATGGCTGTCTACAGCTTCCTCATGAGGGGGAGCGGAGAGGGAGGTGCTGATCTCTTCTCTCTGGTCTGTGGTGGTAGGATGCCTGGGAATGGCTTAAAGCTAGAATTTCAGATTGGTTATTAGGGAAAAAGTTCTTCACAGAGGGTCTGGCGAAGCACTGGAACAAGCTCCCCAGGGAAGCGGTCATGGCCCCAAGCCTGTCGCTGTTCCAGAAGCGTTCAGGCAGTGCTCTTGGATGCATGGTTCAACTTTTAGATTGCCCTGTGTGGAGGGAGACCCGTCACTAAACCTGAAGGACCCGAGTGGGGTTTCCCTCAGACCAGCCCAGATGCACTTTGCTGAGTTCAGTTCATTTCAGTTCTTTCCCTGATTCTCTACGGTCATCCAAATAAATGATTTAGGCAAGTTGTCCGTGCTAAGGGCTTTTTCTGGTGCATAGTGGGGACAGGTATCCCATCTGGAATCACTTCAGCTGTACCAGCAGAAGCATCTACAGGATATACATAGCCAGAGCCGATGGAAGGAAGTCCCCAGTGTGGTAGTCTCTTTTATGTTTGCTCCAGGTACTAGGAAGAGGAGGTGTTTGATATAGGGGGCCATATACACTATTTGTGTTTGAAAGAAGTTACTTGAGGGTAAGGGTTGGGCTTGTTCAGCCTGAAGAAGAGAAGGCTGCGAGGGGACCTTATAAATGCTTACAAATACCTGAAGGGTGGGTGTCAGGAGGATGGGGCCAAGCTCTTTTCAGTGGTGCCCAGCGACAGGACAAGGGG
>Ga0065711_1049795_pt1 | contig 11128 bp, 5 predicted proteins | sample Hoacrofraction12_FD_59098 | JGI IMG/M metagenome (GOLD analysis project Ga0065711, IMG submission 59098) | Hoatzin crop microbial communities from Cojedes, Venezuela - Epithelial fraction 12 v2 (version 2) | ecosystem: Host-associated > Birds > Digestive system > Esophagus > Crop | place... | reverse complement strand
GCTGGAGAGTTGGGCAGAGAGGAACCTGATGAGGTTCAACAAGGGCAAGTGCAGGGTCCTGCACCTGGGGAGGAACAACCTCATGCACCAGTACAGGCTTGGGGTGGACCTGCTGAAGAGCAGCTCTGTGGAGAGGGACCTGGGAGTGCTGGTGGACGACAGGCTGACCATGAGCCAGCAGTGTGCCCTGGCTGCCAAGAAGGCCAATGGGATCCTGGGGTGCTTTAAGAAGAGTGTGGCCAGCAGGGTCGAGGGAGGTTCTCCTTCCCCTCTACTCTGCCCTAGTGAGGCCCCATCCGGAGTACTGCATCCAGTTCTGGGCTCCCCAGTTCAAGAAAGATGAGGAGCTGCTGGAGAGAGTCCAGCGGAGGGCTACAAGGATGAGGAGGGGACTGGAGCATCTCTCCTATGAGGAAAGGCTGAGGGAGCTGGGCTTGTTCAGGCTGAAGAAGAGAAGGCTGAGAGGGGACCTAATAAATGCTTATAAATATCTCAAGGGTAGGTGTCAAGAGGATGGGGCCAGACTCTTTTCAGTGGTGCCCAGCAACAGGACAAGGGGCAACGGGCACAAACTGAAGCACAGGAAGTTCCGTCTGAATATGAGGAAGAACTTCTTCACTCTGAGGGTGACGGAGCAGTGGAACAGGCTGCCCAGGCAGGTTGTGGAGTCTCCTACTCTGGAGATATTCAAAACCTGTCTGGACAAGGTCCTGTGCAGCCTGCTGTAGGTGACCCTGCTTCGGCAGTGGGGTTGGACTAGATAATCCACAGAGGTCCCTTTCCAACCCCGAACATTCTGTGATCCTACAACAATATCAGCTGCCACATAGTAATAATTCTCTATGCTCTCTAAAGAAAGTTCAAGGAAACACTTAGTGTGGTTTTTAGATGAACTCAACATCCTATTTCATTATGGAATTTCTTTAAAATGGTCTAATTGCCCTTTACAGAAAATACACCATTTTCAATTTTTAATTCATGGCCCAGGAGATGGTTCCCTGAAGAGAAAGATTTGAAATTTGCAGCTTTTTATATCATCTCTAATTATACGAAATAGAGATCTGTCACCTGAGTAGATGTCCAAAAGAACAAGAATATGGAAAAAATGTGGTATTTTTGCAGTTCGAATTAAAGAAATAAAATATCTGTAAGAAAATTAGTTAGATGAGGTGTTAGATTACACTCATGAAGTGTCTGTTTGATGCCCACTGGAAAGGGAACATCACTTTCTTGTCCACAATATTTTACACATTTCAGCCAGTAGAACCGAGCCATTATTAGCTTTCCATGGTCACTCAAAAAGAGCAGAAAACAAAGAAACACAGCTTCAGAAGATAGTTCCCGAATACTGTCATTCAGCGTTTTCTGTCTTTTAACACGAATGAAAACCAGTTTTTCCACACCTTGGGGGAAAAAAGTTTGCTTTTAAAGGGAAAATATGTAATTTGTGATTTTTCAAAAAATCCCAAACTGATTTAAAAACACAAAAGTTGTAGGTTTCTAAGGCTATTTAAGTAAAGGTAATTGATGAAAACTGAAAAGCTAATGATTGTTGAATTTTTTTCCTCATAAAAATAAACACTAAAATAGTTTGAAAATTCCAGTGAAAAGCAGGTGTAACACCTCAACTCCAAGAGACACCCAGAATACAAAAAATTGTTTCTTCAGTACTCTTGCTTTTGAAACTACCTTGATATTATTCCTTTAAAAAGCTAGGCAACTGCCAAACCACAGATCTTACGCAAAAGGTCTACAGCAGCATGAATAACAAAAATAACATCGGTCGAATTGTTTAACGCCATCTGCTCTTTTTGCATCACTCTACTGGGCAAAGAGCTAGGAAAGTTGCAGGATTTTCCCAGCGAGCGCAGAGCCAACAGGGGCAGCTCCCTCTGCCCTTCCCGCAGCTGCCGGCGTGCCCCGATGGCGCCGGGGCAAGGGGCACGGCAAGGCTGTACCCCGGGGTGGTTGTCTTTGAACGCAACGGCTGGAAAACCTAGGTTGGAGCCATCGTAACCCCCCAGTTAAGGACAGCTGTGCTGCGCAGACTCAGGGAACTCATTTTAGTGCACTTTGTCACACACCATTTTCCCATTAACCAGCACCTGAAATGTTTGCTTGAAAATTTGGTCCTGTAGTTTTGGCAAACCATAAGAGGCCCAAGAAAACAGGTACAGGACAGGGTCTGGAGTAGGTGCTCCTTGGAGAACAGATGGAATAACTCACGCCTTGCTTTTCTGACCAAGCTCCTTTTCCTGCGTTAGGAGAAAATGAGCCTTTCCACAATTCCTTATCTTTCCTATTATCTCATCCTGCTGCTGAGCCCACAGTAGCAGGTGACAGATTGTGGAGAGGGCTTTTAGAGATATTGTAGATGCTTATCTGCTGTAAATCACGGCTTAATTACCTCCAGTGGAATATGCTGAGCTATATTAGCCAAGGGTCTGACTCTGCACGCTGCACTTTCGAGCTGCAGTGTTGACACTGTCTCTGCAGAGAAGCTACCAATTTTTGATTTGTAATTTAAATTAATGAAGAAGGAATGTTATTATTTCTGCCACAGAAAAGGAGCTCCCGATACAGCAAGAAAAAAATAATACTCAGCTTTCTTTTCAGCTGTAATTCTTCAATGGTTTTACGAAGGAAGAAAGTAGCATTATCCTGTTCCACAAATTAAGACACAAAAAGGGACAAGTAAACCAGCAGAGCTGGTGGCAGATCCAGGGCCAAGCTCTCATAAAAGGCAAGGAAAAAGCAATATCCACAAGGATTTAGCACAGATTAGAAACCTGCAGAAAAAGGGTTCAGAAGACTCTGGAGGTTTTATTTCCAAATAAAGCAAAGCGATCAGAATGATCTGATGGCAAAAAGAGCGAAGAGTTTACACGTTTCTAAACATTTTCCATTGGAGCAGGGGTATATTACTGTGAGCTAACATCTTCCCTGCATTTGCCTGTCTGGATTCAGTTGAAACCGAATAAACTAGCCTTGCTTTTGACAAAGCAGTCCAGGACAAATTAAAAAAAAAATACAAAACAAATTAGCTCTATTACCCTGTTTCAGAAAATGAGTAAAGTGTAGCAGTCAAGAGCCTGCAGCACAGTGCCAGCACCTGCATTTGTTCCAAGGCTGGATAAAGACCCATACAAAGACCCTTAAAGTAATTGCTACAAAGGGTTTCAACAGGTAGGGCCACTTCCAGCTTGGCAGAGCTTCAGAGGAGACTCGCCTCAGCTCTGAACTTGACCCGCCGTTTCAAATCTGATGCACACTGTCAAACCCTCTACTGTGGTCCACAGAGTGAGATGCAGAATGATGGGAAGTCCCCGGGCTGTGGAGGTCCCATGAGGCTGCACCTCCCCCGGATCTGCTGTGCCTAGGGCCCTCAGCTCCTCTGAGCATCCCATCCTGAGAGAAGTCATGGTTCATTCAGAATTTCTTAGCTATCTCCAAAAAATCCTTTGATAATCTCTCATTTAATGGTTATGTGAGGTCTCAGTGTGCTATGCCTAGATAAAAGTTAGGTTTTTGAATTTTAGGCCTACATACACTTTTTTATAACCTGAAAGGAAGCCACCTAGATTAAAATCTTTTGGCTGTAGCTGCCAATGAAATGTAATTAGCATTATTAAATTGTGACAGGTAGTTCCTGCAGATTTAGACCTTTCCAGTGATGAATGACAACATTTGTGTCTACAGCCACAAGAGAATGCTGGATAACTTCCATCATTTAACTGTCCAGTTATTCAGACAACGTATATGACCAAGACGAGGAAGTTTATCCCACTTGAAAAAAAAAAAAACAAAACCAAACCCAACCAAAATCCCAAAATTCTGTTGGTATAATGCTTAAAATGGCAATATGGGAGTCTATATTTGGACTGTTAATAAAGATTTTTGTGACACTGCTTATCAGTTTATCTCACAATCACTAGAGTGCAATGATTTACTAAAGCCTTTAAGATAATACCATAACCCTTATTTTGGGAGCTACATTACTACACAGGTTCATACAGGGAGCTCATCTAGGAAGTTCTTATCATAGTTGGGAAGAGACTCTAGAAATGCTAACTTCTTATCCTATATTTAAACCAAGCAACTTGTCTAAATTTTTATAAACAAACCCTAGTCCAATCAATTCTCCAGCTCAATCTCCTAAAGCTTAAAAAGTCTTTATGTTAAACACATCCAGAAATCAGGTGTTTACAAGCAGCTGTCCTCATACAGTCACAGTAATAGGGTTGGTGCCAAAACACCCAAAAGCAAACCAACCAGCCCCGGCGGGATTACAGCTTCACCACGTGTCTCCTGGCCCTTTGCACTTCACTTGACACAGTTTTAAGTAAAACTTCATTTCTCTCTCCCTCCTCAGTTTAAGTTTGTTACATCTATTTTATGTTTTAGCCAAGCCTCCAAAATGCAGCATTGAAGCCATCCATGCCCCATTACGTGATTACATACCCACCCGTGTATTTGAAGTGGGAATCTTGAGTATTGCTTTGGCCCAATAAAACACGCATCTACTGAAGTCTCAAACAGGAATTGTTTTTAAAAATGTGAGGACTCCAAACACCAGCGTATTTATCCATCTCTAATTGTAGCTCACCCTCCAGCACACTGCACAAAAACAGAGATTCGCTAATTATCTTTTGGAGGTGAGCTTGGCTACTCCAGCTTCGATGCTCTGCTTTGCAATTAAATGTATTCCAGCAGCCACATGGGGTAGGAGGAAAAAATACAGCTTCCAGTTCTGCAGTGACCTACTTACAGCATTAAAGCACTGAGGGGAAGGAGGAGGGCTGGGGGGAGAGGTCTAACTACAGCTTAATGCAATCTGACACTTATCTGTGCTTCAGACTACACAGCAATCAATATCAGATATGACTTCACATCCTACAGAAAATATTGGTACGGCAAGGAAAGTTAATGACAGGAAGAAATTAATACAAGGCTTTGGTTCTCAAAACCTGCAGTAGTTTTAATATCCAAATACTTTTCTGCCAGCTTTGACATGCCCCATACCACAGTGCTCCTAAAGTTTGTGTTAAACTCATAACATTATTCAAGCCATGGGAACCACTGTACTGAGCACTGTACAGTCACAGGCTCCCCGTCCCAGACAGCACACCTGCTAATTAGACAAGTAGAGATACTCATTCCTCCCTCCCAATGAACAAAGCAAGCCAAGGGGAGAGAATTTGATTTATTTAGCATCAGTAAGCTAAGTCAATGCCTGAGCCACAGACTGACTCTAGATCTTCTCATTCATTCTTTTAAGCCTTTCTCCCACCCCCCCACCCCCCATATTGTCTTTAAGCTTTAAGGCAAATAACCAGAATCGTAGAGAAAGGTGTTGATCACAGGAACGTTTCTGCATTCGGTCAGGGATCCCAGAAGGCACAGGATTTTTAAGCACAGGATGTATTTTGGGGTATAGTTTCTGTTTTCAATATTCCATTATCCTGGTTTATAGCACAGACAATTTAATTTCTGGACTTCACACTAATCATAGTGCTTATTGGTGAAATAGTCAAATGGAAGCCATGTTTAACCATGTTGGACTCTTCCAAAATGCCATATATGTGCAGCATGTGAAATGTCTATTATTAAAATATCAGAGCAAATGGTTTGAAAGCTTAATTGCAAGAGTTGAGCCAAACACATCAGTAAGCACTTAAAAATCTGTTCATTCATTTGTAGCTTTCTGTGTAATACAATACGAAGCGAAGGAAACCCCTGTCACTTATGCTGGCGTAAATTCAGAGTAACAGTTTGAGGACAATCAGATAAATCATTAACCCTCAGTCCTGTTTCCAAAACTTTACAAGTATATTGGAAATATCAAACGTGAGTGTACAATGGCTGCCCGGAACTACAACAGCTTAGGATCAAGAGAGAAACAAAGATAGAAAGAAAAAGAGAAGTGAAGGGGAGTATGTTTTTTTATCTTTTCAGCCCCTGCTCAGATGAGGATCGGTATCCAGCAGCACCATTTTCCCCAGTCAGAGGAGTTTTGGCCTGAATTGTTAGCCTCCTTCAGTATTCTCTAGCTCAGTAGCCACACTGCTTGAAGGAATCATTCACATCTGCGGAATTTACTATTCCTCTTCTACCGCCATCACAGAAATTGGCTGTTCTCCCTTTCCTCAACTATTTCTGAATCACACTACCTAAGGCTGTGAGCTTGTCATATCTGATAACAGAGGCAGGGTCAGACACAGTCAGTACTTCAACGAGAGACAGCCAGAAGGAGGTGAGATGCTATGGAGACGATGCCAGTTAATCAATGGACAGCAGATTACACTTTACATGATTCTGCACAGAGCATCATTCCTTCATTATGGTCAGCTGGGATACAATTGCCACAGAGCTGGAAACAAAGAGCAATACTGTTCCTATTTGAAATGACAGACAGATTATAATAATTTAATTAACAGCTCTAAGTTAGTCAAAATTGCTATGATCTCTTGCAATGGATAAGTTCCTGAATTAACGTCTTGCAAGAAGGCTACCAAAAAAAATCTCCATTCAAACCACTGCTAAATCCCATTGCTCAGCCAGGGGTTTCATTTAGCATCACGTCCACAGAGGTTTCACTTAGCATCACGTCCACGCATCACTGCATTGTCACAGAAATGGAGTTCTCATCTCAAATTTGCTCAGCCTGCAGCATGGCATCAGATGAACAGGGGCTTGCTAGAGTCAGCCAATTGCACTTATTTGTAAATCTTTGTGCCACCAAAATCCAGGTGTTAAAATGAGCAAGCAATCCAGAACAGGGGGCAAAAGGTGTTGTTCTGCTGGTTTCCTGAAGTATCTCTGCCTTCTAGTAGCCCTCTGTAAATGATAATATCACTGATTTTATGTAGTTGGAGTTTGGAAAGGAAGAAGTACACCCTGCAGAGGAGGAACAGAATAGCCTTGTTTTCTTGCTGTGCACCCAAGATCCTGTCACAGGCTGTGTGTGTCTCGCTTCATCGGTGTCTCACTTCATCCATCAGTACTGTAAATTATGTACTTTGCCTTGCAGTGACATTAAGCCTCAACAGTTGTAAAAACTTTGCAATGCTTGGATGAAAAAACATCATCTAAAGTACACTGTATAATTAATGTGACTGCGCAGGCTTTTCCTTCTTTTAAGCAGCGTCTTCAAAAGCACTCTGAGCATCTAAATCCTTTTTTCTCTTCATATCAAGATGATTGATTGCATATTTAAAAGTATTAATTGGTTCTATGATAAGGTTTTTTAAAAACCTTAAAGCTTGAAGATATCAGGAAGAAACATTGTAATTGCTCAAATAACTTAAAATGCTCATACATTTTCACCAGTCCTTAATATAGTCACACAATAAGGAGACCATTATAGGTGAGCTGTACGGTATTTATTTAGAAAAGGCTGCTTGTAAGTAATGGGCTAATAATACATAACTTGTAGAACTTTGTGCACGAACTATAAAGAGCATTCAGAACAACTGATCTCATTCCTTGGTTTAATTATTCAGTTCTTTTTAGGCTGGAGCTACGTGCCTGGTATATTTGCTTCAGATCTCGAGAGTGTATTGACCAGGTTTTCTGAAGTCGTCTGCATTATTTATCTCTTCCTACCATAAGGGGTCTGATAGGCATACTGTTTCAATAATTAAATGTCAACAATTCATGCTGTTGGCCAAAACCCAGAGGACCTTCATAAATAAATAATAACATCTTGCATTTTTATAGCTCCTTTCATTCAAGGGTCTTAAAGTGCTCTGCGAATATTCATTAAGACCCCCCAATAGCCTTGTAAGGTAATTCAGAACTATTCTGCTCTCATTTTTTCACAGTCGGGAAAACTGGCATGGGGAGACGGACCAGCCAGTCCAAGGTCCTGGCTCAAGCCAGCAGCCGAGACAGAGCCCAGCAGCCCCTTCGGCCAGCTCCCCTCACCAGGCTCGGCACCACACATGGGACCCTGGGGACCTCGCCCTATAAAAGCAATGAAAATGGAGCAGGACAGGGGGAAATGAGCATCTGTCCTGCTCTCGATTGTTGTTTTAAGCATGTTTTATTACCACGTTGCCAGACATGATGAGGGAAAACAATGCTACACGGTCCACCCATCTGACCCAGCACTGCCATTTCTATGTTACTAACTGTGGTGCTGCAGCTATCAGAGATTTCAGTCAGAGCAAGGAAATATTTGGTATCTTGTCTCCCATCTGATTCCTCAAAATGTTCATTAGAAGTCATACATCTATGTTTTATTTGCCTTTCTGCAGTCATTTTTGCTAGCATCATTCTCCATGACCCCTTTTCCACTCCATACTGAGGAAAACAAGAATGATAATAACGATCTTAGATTTCTATAGTGGCTTTCATCCCGCTGACATGTTGAGAGCAATGATAAGCACAGAAATAACATAAGAAGCTTTTCAGCCATCCTTTTCTCAAATTAGAACGGAGTTTCTGAGGAGAGAATGGCTGAGTCTGAAAGCTGAGTGCACAGCACTCACTCAGGTAATTTTCAGCCATTAATTCTACTTCCAGTGCTCCAAAAAGATGAGAAAGTCCACACAGAGATGATCCCAACAGCCAAAACAAACCTCCCATTAAGATTCTCACAACAAATACCAAGTTCAGAAAAGCTCCAGTACTGTGCTCCACTGCAGTTCATTTCTGGTTTGAATGCAACGTCTAGATACCAGCAAGGCCAGAATGCTATATATTTTGACAAAGAAAGCAATATTCCAAAGTGCTTTTACTCAGAAATAACACTTTAGGATCCCCAACTCTCCACTGATTTCAGAGGAATGTCTATGTTTTCCACCCCTTACCCAGATTCTCACCGTACACGTATATACACATATACCTGTACATAGTATATGTACATACAGTATACACACACACAAAGTACAGCCTCAGATTGGTAAGGTGTTTCAGACTGACTACATTTGAGCACACGTTATTGCTTTTCACTAATTAGTATCATTTCTCAGATGCTTGAATGTTTATACCTGTTCCTGATTTGCCTCCCTGAAATTTTGCACCTGAACTTATGGCTGTGATTACAGCCAGGAATATTTACCATTTTTCAAGCACTAATGTACATTGGTTAACACAGCTGTAGATTTCACATCCATTTATCAACACACAAACCACCAATGCCTTTTTTTGTGCATGTGTGATTTTCAAATATATGGTCCAGTTTGCTCTGTCGATGATGAAAGTTAGGGGCTCTGATGAGAAAGAGATGGCACGAAGCAGCATTCACAGATACTATCATGGGTCAAAATACACACATTGTCCTTGCTGAACTCAACCAATGATCATTGCCCATAAGATAAAAGACTATTAAAATTTAATGATATAAGGATATACTTAGGACTACATTTAAATATTTGAGGATATATCACTGGATCAATAAAAATTAATTCAGCTTTATACATTGTGAAAAATCAGTAAAATATTAATGAAAACTAGGATATATGATGCTCTAATAATAGAAATTCATCCCTTTCTCCTGCAGGTTCTTTTCTCTGTGCCTGTGCTATTCCTCTGCTTCTTGCATCTCCCTTTCACCAAGCTTCATGTCTGCTTTCAGTTCCCTTTACCCTGCAGAGCTATACATTTGGACCAATTTAGGCAAAGTGCATGTTCTTTTAATTACCACATTTCTGTATTCACTGCACAGTTTCTAAGCCATCTTTCCCCACATTTTTCTCATTAAGTAATCCAACCCAGAAATTAACCTTATTGGTAGTTTTTGCTTCAGTTATGTGAGATACTGAGTTGTGGAATACAGTTATGAAAAGACAGAAGACCATAAGTAGTCACTTATTTGGCAGCGATGGGGGTGATGGGGTGGACGTCTGAAGACCTTTTTACCATTGGTGCAACAACCAATTGATACATAAACTCATCAGACCTGTTTCACCTCTATGCATACACATGATTTGTGAGTGCCCTCTAACTGAATTTAGATTCCGCACGTGATACTGTGCAGCGTAACACCTGTTCCTTTGACCACCTACAATTGTTTGCCAGTTTTCTATATAGTTTGAATAAATGGTCCCATCACAGTCCTCACAAACTAGTGTAAGACTAGCTCAAAGGGCAAAATGTTGATGTGAGTTGAAGTGACCATGAAAACAAGAAGAGATTAATTTTGAAATTAATATCGCTATCTAAATTTGGATTCATAAAGGACTTTTGAACTTTCTCTCTAAAAGCCTGAGCACATTTGGTCAAGGTTCCACACCTTACTATTTATACAAGATACTGCTTCACTGAGTGTCTTCTGCTTAGAAGACTACTTCACAGTGTCCTTAAAAATACGGAGTACAACTGAGTTCCACCACCATCAAGGCCGATAGGTACATACGCCTTGTTGGACTGTTACTTGAGATAGTTCCACATTACTTATATCTTCGTGGAAGTCTGCATGTGAGTGTGTGTGCACGTGTGAGTGTGCATGCATGTGTACATATGTCTAACAACAATGTAAATGATTCATTTAGATTAGACTTCAGCCTGTCTCAGGAGATTAGAATATTGTCTCAGGACAGCAAACTCCGTAATGCTGGATGCTTCAATACTACTACTGAAACACGTTTTTTTTCATTTTTTATATTACTCCGAATACTCTCTGCTTTCTTTGTCTTCTCCTCAAGATCCAGCAGGCAGTACAATACAAATACAGTTAATTTTCAAAGCAGGCACTATTCATTCCATGTCGTTGCTCTATTAAAGTGACATTTTGTGCTATGCAGAATGACTGATGCAGAAGTTATTTAATCCGACGGATGCTAGAGCAAAAAGGCAATAGTTGCTCACTACATCATTATTCAATAGGCAATACTTTCTCTGGCTTTGGAAAGGCCAGTCTCATATAAGGGGTGCTACTTAACTAACACTTTATTACACTGTCAGAATGTATCCTCCACTTTTAACATTCCCTCTCTCACAGTAAAACTATCTTAAACCCAGTCAAAGCAACAGTGACTGAGACACTGCTAAATTCTATTCTTTGAATCAGATTAAGCTACTAAACTGGCTCCAATAATGTCTGTACTCTACAACCTGTTTTCTCAGCTCCCCTCTCAATTTCTTCCCTACAGACCTTTACCAAAAAAAAAAAAAAAAAAAAATT
>Ga0065711_1049794_pt1 | contig 11128 bp, 10 predicted proteins | sample Hoacrofraction12_FD_59098 | JGI IMG/M metagenome (GOLD analysis project Ga0065711, IMG submission 59098) | Hoatzin crop microbial communities from Cojedes, Venezuela - Epithelial fraction 12 v2 (version 2) | ecosystem: Host-associated > Birds > Digestive system > Esophagus > Crop | place... | reverse complement strand
TTAAAAGGGACTCAGATTTATTATCTTCCTGAAGATTGACGCCAGAAGGGAAAACTGTTTTACAAAAAGTTTTGGATAAAATTGCAACTGCCTTTACCTCCAGAATTAATGTCAATTTACCAACAAATTTGCATATATTTTATGTGGGTTTTTTTCCCAGCCCTATGCTCTTTTAGGTCGGTGGTGTGCTAGTGAGCAGGAGTTGAAGAATCTGGAATGGATCTTTTTGTCCCATACGCCCACGACAACATTAACCACAAAGGCAGACATGATAGTGCCCTAAAGCACAAGGTCGGAATTGCTGTCAGCAACTGACAGGACGTGATCCTGATGCTATTTACCTGCTGCTGGCTACAGACAACTTTGTGGTATTAAATAGGGAATCCTTATCACTGCAAGCTGCCCTAGCTGATTATGATATTAATATGTGGTAAGAAGTTCTTAAAAAGAAAAATATGACACGGTACACATGTTTAGGCGGATGTGTCCTATGTGCATCTGACGCTGCAGTAGAGAATGCCTGCTTTCTAGGGCTCCGGCGTTAAGTTTTGGAGAGTGAATTATTTTGCTGTTTTCTGGTAACGCATTTTGGGTACCCAGGTAGGACCCTGCTCAATGGTCCGAGGGATCGCAGGACATCCAGCAGGCACCGAGAGATTCTCGGGGAGAACGTCTGATCCCTTGAACAAAAAGTTCTGAGCAGGGACCATTAATAAGACAAAGGCATTCTTCCAGTATTGTTTCTTGTTGCCTGTCTGTTAATTGTAGAGAAAGCTTCACAGCATTGGGCTATATCCCTGGGGAGAAGGGAAAGTGCCCTTCCTAAAACAGAGTTGAAAAGAGAGTACTCTTCCTGAAACCGAGGCTTGGGAATTTGTATGTTAAATGTTGAACTTTATTGTAAGACTCTGTCTATAGTAATATTTAGATTTATGTTGAAATCTTGGGGCGCTTGAGTAAGTGTGGTCGCCACTATTATTGTGTGGTTTTATTTGTTTGTTGCCATAGTGTCTGTATTTCTGTGTTCTGATGGATTTATTTGGCTTCTGTGATGTAATGGATTTGTCTGGACGAAGTAACTGCATTTGCCTCTTTGGTTTGGTGAGTTCTGCAGGTATTGTATATAGTTAATGAATTATACCTTTAGATACATTGATTTTAGCCTAGGTGATTAATATGAGTAGCCAATACTAACTGTTAAGGATTTTTGTGTTTTTGATGAATATACCTATAACCCAAGTGCAAATTTACAGAGCTTAGCTCCTGACATAGTGGGATGCATCCCCTCTGATTGGCAATAATGATATGTTGTGATCAGGTTGTGCTTGGATCCCACCATCCACACAGAAAGAAAATTGGATGCAAGTAAATCAATCTACACCCATATGTTAGGTAACAGATTTGCCATCAATATGTACCATTCTCAGGCTAATTTGACCCTTCTTTACACCTGGCAGTTTATAGTTTGCACTTCACATCTATATGTCTTTTTATTAGCATTTGTGTTCTTGTGTTTGTTTTTAGTATTGCACTGTAGCGGGGCTGTTACTGGACCATAATGCCAATAGTGATGCTTACACGCGTCAGTGTAGCATTTGCTTTAAATTCGCTAAACAAAAAAGGTGGAGATGTGGGAAACCTTATAATTTGAGAAAGAACAGCACTGTCTCATGACCCTGAAATATCAGCGCGTCCTGTGCCTCCCTTCTCTGTTTTCAAGAGATAAGCTGTTTTCACATATCCAGCTGCAAATGATTCTGGAAAACAGCAGCAGTGGACTTGCATTCGCAAAGCCATGAATCAAAAGCTGTTTTGCTCTAGTCTGCATAATATTTAGCTCCTGGGATTGCAGCCTCTTAGGCTCTAGCTACCCCGAAGACATTGGGATGATGGTTAACCAAAAAGACTAATGTTACTTCTCAGACCTTAAGGAGTTTGATTTTAGATGTTGATTTGGTTAGACACACGACTTTACAAAATTGTGTAGCAATTGATTTTTACTTTTAGCACAAGGACATGGGTGTGAAGATTTTGAAGGAATGTGTTGTATGAATTTGAGTGACCACTCAAAATCGATACATCAACAAATGAGTGAGCTACGCGAAAATTTGAGTGCTATAACTGTGGAGACTGGATTGACAGACTGGTTGAAAAAATTAGGTATAACTGGATGGTTAAAAGATTTGGTAATTCAGGGAGTGACTATGTTAATTACTCTGTTGGTAGGATTGTTGGTGTTTGTTTGTGTGATAAGTTGTGTGATCAAAATGATGAAAAAATTGGTTGTCGGATCTGGTCAAACAGGGGATAGCGATGCTGGTTACGAATATGGTCATGCTAAGCATTTTTTGATTTTTGTTAAATTGTGCTGTGAAAACGGTCAAGAAGACATTTAACTGTATCTGGGTTGCTCAAAAACAAAAAAGGGAATTTGTTGGGATTCCTGGAAGAACAGGGACATACTGTGAGCAACACAGACATTCTGAATATGGACTTGATCGGTCTGTAGCAGTAGAGGCCTCAGGGACATCGGAAGGCCGGCTGAAGGAAAAATATGTGCTCAATAAATAGTAACTAATCGTAATCAAGTGTTGTCTATATAATCTAGATGCTCTATAAATAGTTGCTCTATAAATAGTGACCAATCATAATTGAGTGCTGTCTATATACTCCAGATGCTCTGCTAATAAAATTTGACTCTTGTCTGATCATATTGTGTGACGAGTCCTTGATCCCGTCACAACAGAGAGATATCCTGGGAAGAGTATAGGGACGCTGACTGGTTGTGTAGGGATAAGGTCATAAGGGCCAAGGCACAGCTGGAGCAGAACTTGGCAAGGAATGTTAAGAGTAACAAGGGATTCTATAGGTATGCCAGCCAGAAAAGAAAGAGTACCCCTCTGGTGAACATGAATGGCAACCTCGTATCAACAGATGAGGATAAGGTTGAGGTGCTCAACAACTTCTTTGCCTCAGTCTTCACTGGCAATCTCTCCTCAACCCTCCCAATCTGACGGACCATAAGATGGGGACCAGAGGGGTAAAGCCCCTCCTACTGTAAGGGAAGATCAGGTTCATGACCACCTGAGGAACCTGAACATGTGTAAGTCTATGGGAACTGACGAGATGCATCCCAGAGTCCTGAGGGAAATGGCTAATACCTTTGTCAAGCCACTCTTCTTACTATCTGAAAGGTCATGGCAGTCAGGCAAAGACCCTGGTGACTGGAGGAAGGAAAACATTGTGTCCATTTTTTAAAAGGGTAGAAAGGAGAACCCTGGTAACTACTGGCCTGTCAGCCTCGCCTCTGTGCCTGGGTAGATCGTGGAATGGATCCTCCTAGAAGCTACGCTGTGGCATATGGGGGACAGGGAGGTGATTCGAGATAGCCACTATGGCTTCACCAATGGCAAATACTGCCTGACAAACCTAGTGGCTTTCTATGATGGAGTGAATACTTCAGTGAACAAGGGAAAAGCAATCGATATCACCTATCTGCACTTCTGTATAGCCTTCGTCATGGTCCCCCACAACATTCTTCTCTCTAAATCGGGGACATATGGATTTGATGGGTGGACTGTTCGGTGAATATGGAGTTGGTTGGAAGGTTGCAGCCAGAGGATGGTTGTCAATGGCCTGATGTCTAAACCGACACCGATAACAAATGGTGTCCCTCAGGGGTCTGTACTAGGACGGGTGTGTAGAAGACCTCATTCACACGCAATCACAGAGCGCACCACAACAACGAGGCATGGCACTCTCGGCTCGAGGGATCCTGTCTGTGACGCCAATAAAAATGTCCCGTTCCAATATCGGGAAGGTTTTGATGCTATCCCAGGAGACGAGATTAAGACGCAAACGCAGTCATATGACGTGCAAACTTGTAAACTTTATTTTCGGTGAACAGGGAATTGGAGGTTAGGTGGGGACGGCAGCTGGGGGGTGAAGACGAGACAGAAAAAAAAGACTAACGTCGGAAAAACCCCAGCGGGCGAGGAAAAGAAGTGCGGGGGGAGATAACCCAAGAGCTGATTAACTATGGTAGGAAATACGGACTTGTTAACCGGCCGTATCCAAGGGCTGAAACCAGAGCCGTGCGAGCCGCAGAGCGAGGGAGTGGGCAGTCGTTTTTCTCGGGGAGAAGCCCGGATCTGGCCGGGAAAGAAAAGCCCCGAAATCGGCAGGGGATCTAGCAGTTAGGGCTTCAGAAGGGCATTCCCCGGGACCTCATGGATGGACTCCCGACCAAGAAGCTGGAACAGCTTGTGCAGAGATGGTCAGGGAGAGGAATCGGTTCTGAGCCAGGTCCTAGTGCCCCACCCTTGGTGGATCGGGGGAAGGGCGGAGCAAAATAGGGACAAGATGGTGGGAAACTAAATCCTCTGCCCCCCCCAGCGTGAGGGGGGAGGCGGAGCATGGACGTTTGTAAGACAGTTCACCTGCAATAACAAAGGGGATTTATTGATTACGGTGGCGGTAGGACCAAAGAGGAGACCAGTAAACTCTTTGGTTGACACCGGAGCAAAAATTACTGCGCTAAGCCGGGTCGAGGCGGAACGGTGTGGAATTTCGGTGTCATTCAAACGCCTGATAGTTTTAAATGCCTTGGGGAAAACCCAGACAGTGCCCATGACTCCAGTGACATTATGGCTGCCGGGGGAGGAAGACCCCGTGGACACCATGGTGGCTGTGGGACCTTTCCAAATGAACCTTTTAGGCATGGATGTTTTAAAGGGTAAACAGTGGCGTGATACCCAGGGAAATTCGTGGTGCCCCCCCAAATTAGACAATTTGCTCAAACCCCCAGCGCTGAGGTGCGTCTGCTGCAAGCGGCGCCTGCCCTCCCCTTCTAAATTTACGAATGTGAAACCGTACCCGCTGCCTCTGGGAGCCAGGGCAGGCAAAGCCCCGGTGCTGGCAGAGCTGCGGGAACCAGGAGTGGTCGTTCTCACCCACTCGCCTTACAATTCCCCTCTCTGGCCGGTGCGAAAACCTAATGGAAATTGGCGGTTAACTGGTAACCGCTGCTGTGCCCAACATTGCCGAGCTCATTAGCACCGTTCAGCAGCATGCGCACCCTATTCTGGCAACTATTGATGTTAAGGCTATGTTCTTTACGGTTCCCCTTCAACCTGATGATAAGAGCCGTTTTGCTTTCACCTGCGAAGGACAGCAGTACACTTTCATGCGGCTTCCCCAGGGCTATAAGCACTCCCCCAAGTTAGCTCACCATGCTCTAGCGCGGGAATTGGAAGGGATCCCCATACAAGCGGGAAGTGAAGATTTATCAGTATATAGATGATGTGCTTGTGAAGGGAGTCAGATGGGAGGCACAGCGGGACATTGTCACCCATTTAGAACGTATAGGATTGTCGATTCCACCCAAAAAGATACAAGTCCCTTCTAGTGAAGTGAAATTTATGGGAATCTGGTGGAGGGGGGAATGACTTGTATCCCCCGATACTCTGTCCTCCCTCAACCTAATTAAAATGCCAGAATCAAAGAAAGATCTGCAATATGCATGAGGACTACTTGTGTTCTGGAGGAAACATATTCCTGATTTTTCGATTATTGCTAGACCTTTGTATGATTTACTGTGGTAAAAGGCCCAATGGGAGTGGACCCAGGTCCAAGATGAGGCGTTACAACTGTTGGTGTTTGAGGCAAAAGCATATCAAGCTCTGGGACCTATCCATCCGACAGACCCAGTCCAAATCGAATGGGGGTTTGCCCGAACTGGGCTTTCAATTCATTAGTGGCAGAAGGGACCAGAGGGGCCCATTTGGCCCTTCGGATTCTATTCACGTAGTTTCAAAGATGCTGCAAAAAAGGTAAACAACTTGGGAAAAGAGCCTATTTATAGATAGTCTGGCTTTGAGAGAGGCTGAACGAACTATCCAACAGCAACCCGTAATCCTTTGCGACCTATTTAAAGTGACCAAAGCAGTTTTAACAGGAACCCCTCCCCCTGACAGGGTGGCTCAAAGGGACTCTGTATGGAAATTATATGATATATTTCATGAGGCACAAGCTTGATGGTGGCCAGTTACCAGGGAGGAATGCAAAACATGTATATCCTCTTGTGAACAGTGTCATGTCCGTTTGAGCATACACCCACTGGAAAACAACTCCTTGCCCTTCAGAGAAGGAAAGGGTGTGTGGGAGACCTGGCAGGTTGTTATTCCTTTGTTCTAATCGAGTAGCGAGATTATTTCTGTTCTTATTTTCCAGGAAGGAGCAACGAAACCGGAAACACTCTCCCAGAGGAAGTAAAACAGACACAGATTGCGACTTAATCAGAATGCGCGCGTTATTGTTGGTCATACAAGTTTGGGGATGCATCTGTGGAAGCCATGGAAAACCACTTCCTCCACCTCCCACTGATCCCTATGATCCCTTCAAGGACAATGAGTTAGTGTTGTTAGCCAAGGCTGTAAGTCGAACTTTTAATCTGAGTTACTGTTAGGTCTGTGGTGGACCCCTTGGGGTTATCGAGCTGGCCATGGACGTCTACACCCCTCACCCCAGACCAGATTTTGAGCAATTACAGTGAGACCACGAATTCTACTTGGGGTGATAGCGGAACATGGCCAATTCTGTTTCCGGCTGTCGGGCAACATTGTTTAAACCGTCTTCAGGAGGGAGGGATCCATGTTGGGGAAAGCAAGTGCAAATGGACACTCACCCGTAAGTTAGTTGATAAAGATAGAGGTGTCCACATACGGATGTGGCTTGATGAAGCCGGGCACAGTCGGGGATTTAAGGGATACTGGTCAAGCAAAAATGAAACCTTCCTCCAACGGTCCAATTATTACCCCTATAGTCAAGTGTGTGAGTGGAAAAATGATTCTGGCGCCTGTTACTGCACTGGCCGCATAAACGACAGCCCCACTGAGATTTTTAGCCTTTTTGGCAACAAGGACACAACTCATTTTTAATCTCCAAGGGAGACAGCTGACCATTTGCTTATAGCACTAAGGCAAAAAGGGGTCATTATTGGATCTGCGGACATACTGCCTACAAATGTTTACCGGCAGAATGGGCAGGGACTTGTTGTGTAGGGATTATCCGGCCCATGTTTTTCCTCCTGCCAGAGACGGGTGGACCTCGTTTGGGGATAAGACTATATGATGATCTGAGGAATAGAAGGATTGCCCATAAAACGCGATCTATTGAGGTTAACCTGGGTGGAACGCAAAAATGAAGTAGTGATGAATGGCCTCCTGAGAGAATAATTCAGCATTACGGACCTGCCACCTGGAACCCAATGAACCAAATCGGATAATTCGATTGCAAGCGGCTCTAGAAATCATCACTAATAAAACTGCAGATGCCTTAGACCTTTTAAGTCGAGAGTCTCAACAGATGCGCACGGCAGTCCTTCAACATCGCATGGTCCTGGATTACCTGTTAGCTGAAGGGGGGCAGTGTGTGGGAAACTAAATATTTCTAACTGTTGCTTGGAGATTCATGACATGGCTGAAGTGCTCCTCCAATCGACCAAAGATATTAGGAGAATCGCTCACGTTCCACTAAAAACATGGAATGGTTGGACTGGTGATTTTTGTTCCTGGTTGCCAGGGACATGATGGGTAAAACAATTACTACTGTTTTTGTTATGCGCGGTTGCTGCTTGAATGTTTTTACCATGTATTAGTCCCTGTTTTGTTCAGTTAATCCGACATGGGGTATCCAATATGCAATTCATACCCATTACATCACCTGACGACGTAAGACAGATCCATGTCATTCGTCAACCAAAACAGACCACTGTAACCATCATTTAGACCCTAAACAATTCACAGACTGTCAAAGGGAAGAATTGCATAACTATATCCATGTCACACCCACCCTGATTTTCTGTGTTTGTTATCATGAAAAGACTACCTCATACTTAACTGATTCCTCAAACTTTTGTTCAGTAAGACACTGTTAAACTTAGCAGTGTTGAAAGAGACAGTGTTTACATTGTATAATGTTTCATCCTGCCTGCGATTGTGCATTTCTGTGCCATACCTTTTTTTTGGTCCCTCCTTCCCCTGCTGTGTCACCCATCCCCTCCATCCTGGTTTCTACTTCTCTCTCTCTCTTTCTCCCTTTGTCTTTCTCTCTGTCAGTTCTCGTTCCCTCTCTAACTCTAGACCACTGCCTCCCACACCACCGCAAAGGCAGCAATGTCGAGCCATGGGGCAGTGTAGAAGGCCACTACAAACTGGTTTTGTCTCAAAATTGCCATTGTCATCTCTTGCTGGCCTCTGGAAAGAAACTACCCACAACGATCTACAGGAAAGTGCTTGCACACAGAGAAGCACATGGACGGGCAAGAAAAGACTCGTCTAAGCGGGCAGCATGCATGGCAGGAACTGCACGTACGCAGACATGCTCTGCGCATGCGCAAATGCCCCTACAAAAGGGCAGCACAATCTCCTTGCTGCCCTCTTGCTGTCCTCCGCACGGCCCTCTTGCTCTCCTCCTTGCCGCCTCGCTGGTGGAATTCATGGCTAACAATCATGTTCTGTAATATTCCTGGGGAAAATAAAGTCAGGCACTGTGATTGTCCATATGCAGAAGGAAAGGAGGCTTTATGCCCAGTGTATTATCCATTGTCCAGGAAGGATGCTGATGTTATGGACAGAGAAAAAAGTAAATGCATGCTCTAGAAAACCTTTCTAAAGTTTTTCTAGTTTATGCTTCACAGCGGCATGTAAAAAGATGCAGATAATCTTTCAATCTAAAGTAACCCTGGGTTCTCATCCATCATCAGTTGTGTTATTCAAAGTGTATGAGAAAGAAATAAGCACAAACTATTCAGTTCTTCACTGAATTGTTGTATGTCACGGTTATCACAAGGCCTGTTACATGAAATGAAATTTTTTGTTTAATTTTATTTGGCTAGAGGTGATTTTTCAGCAAGTCAAGACACAACACTAAGTTATATGCTCATGTAAAACTCCTTAGAGCTTTTCAAATATCTGGCATGTGACTTTTTTCTTCCACACTGCCAAATGAATTACAGTTGAACAAAGCTAGTCTAAAAAATAATAATAAATACAGATGAATCATAGCCAGAGAGAAATAAAGCTGTATAAATATTAGTAATTGAGATTTGTGGTAGATATGATAAAACGTGCTTTGGCAGTTATTAACAAATGCTGTATTTTACTGGCCATCACTACATCTTCAGTAAACGTACTCATGAGTCTAAAGGTCTGCTTTAGTCTTTCTGTGTGGTGCAACAAAGGCAACATACACATGTACGCATAGAATATTCCACTACTTCAGACAGAGTCTACACCCAATGTATTTTTGCAAATGTGCTTCAATCCACACACAATCAAATATGATGTTCTTTTTTATAAAATATCCACAAATGTTGCAGAGCTATGTGATTTCATGCGCTAGGCTTTTGCAATATTAACTTTTTTCCCCTTAAGCTTCCTCTAAGATTTAGGAGTCTACATATTTCGGAGTAGTATGAAGACTCAAAAGGATGCCATCAAGAGAGAGGAAAAGAGAATTTTCTTTTTATTAATAAAAGATGTTTTTCTTCTCTAGAACTACACTGTAGTGAAAGTCAGTAGTAGCATCAGAAGAACAAGTAACAGACTTCATACCTCGTCGTGTTTTATAATTCTAAAATGGAACCAGTTAGATATAATTATTCTTGTTTCTGTGCATCTCTATACACACTCACACTGCTCTTTCCCAAACACAAGCATATGTATGTTCACACATGTCAGTGTTTTAGATTATTTATAATACATCTCCTATTCACAGGAATTTCTCCAAAAAACCCTGAAACATGGTCTTCCCTGGCAGGAGAAATGATGTGTGGTGATGGGCGGTCACTTGCTGCACCCGGAGCTCACGGTTGATGTATCTGGTGCGGCCCATGCCCACAGTCTGCAGGTTGGAGAAGTCGATCTTGATGAAGTTGCTGGGTGTCAGATGTTGAAAACCAGGTCCAGTCCCATTATCGCTGTGCTCTGCTAGGTTTCATCAAAAAGTCCATCCTTCTTTAACCTGGATGATTCTTACTACGATTCTACTGGTACAAGACATAACAATTATAACAGTGATAACAGACAGTGACAGGGTTATTTAACAATTAACTTTATACAATTTATTTATTTATGGACTATTCTCACCCAAAATTAAATCCCCATGAAGTACACATCGGACTTCCCCATCCTTCCGCATTACCCACCAGGTACACCCAGGTCCTTGAGCAGAAACAATCCTGCGGACGGGCTTGCCTTTGCCCGAGGCAGGACTAACCCAAACCGTCTTCCCTAACATGTTCCGCATGTGCACTACAGGGACTTTATCCCCTTCCACGGGGCGCTGAGGTTTTCACTGGGCAGGACCAGCCCGGTTGGTGGATCCTCTGGTGTTAACCAACCAGGTGGCCTTTGCTAAATGGGTATCCCAATTTTTGAAAGTCCCATCCCCCTTTGCTCTCAAAGTGGTTTTTACCAGCCCATTGTACCGTTCCATCTTTCCAGAGGCTGGTGCATGGTAGGGGATGTGATCACCCACTCGATAAAGTGTTCTTTGGCCCAGGTGTCTATGAGGCTGTTACGAAAGTGAGTCAAGTGAGTCAGTTCTTTCAGGAGTGCCATGTCGCCACAGGACTTGTTTTTCCTGGCCCAGGATGGTATTCCGGGCGGTGGTGTGGGGCACAGGGTAGGTTTCCAGCCATCCGGTGGTGGTGTCCAGCATTGTGAGCACATAGCGCTTGCCTTGGCGGGTTTGTGGCAGTGTGATGTAGTCAATCTGCCAAGCCTCCCATATTTATATTTTAGCCATCGTCTTCCATGCCACTGAGGCTTTACCCGCTTGGCTTGCTTGATTGCAGAGCATGTTTGACATTCATGGATAACCTGTGCAATAGTGTCCATGGTCAAGTCCACCCCTCGGTCACGAGCCCATCGGTATGTCGCGTCTCTTCCTTGGTGGGCCGAGGTGTCATGGGCCCACCGAACTCTAAAGAGTTCACCCTTACGTTGCCAGTCCAGATCCACCTGAGCCACTTCAATCTTAGCAGCCTGATCCACCTGGTGGTTGTTTTGATGTTCTTCAGTGGCCCGACTCTTAGGGACGTGGGCGTCCACGTGACGGACTTTTA
>Ga0065711_1049792_pt1 | contig 11129 bp, 10 predicted proteins | sample Hoacrofraction12_FD_59098 | JGI IMG/M metagenome (GOLD analysis project Ga0065711, IMG submission 59098) | Hoatzin crop microbial communities from Cojedes, Venezuela - Epithelial fraction 12 v2 (version 2) | ecosystem: Host-associated > Birds > Digestive system > Esophagus > Crop | place... | reverse complement strand
ATTCAAGACCCACCTGGACAAGGTCCTGTGCAGCCTGCTCTGGGTGACCCTGCTTGGGCAGGGGGGTTGGACTAGATGACCCACAGAGGTCCCTTCCAACCCCTACTATTCTGTGATTCTAGGCAGGTGAGATCCCAGCTCAGCCCTCCCGGAGAGCTCGTGGGGGAGCACCAGCAGCCCCCAAGCCGAACGGCAGCGCTTTCCCAGAGGAACTGCTTGGACCCCACTCGCCTGCAGAGCCGAGCAAGCCCCCAGGACACCGCGTGCTCGGTGCGGGAGGTGAGGAGGGGGCGCGGGGCGCTGGGGGTACTCACCGCGACGCCCCGCTGGCCGGGCATCCCCGGCACGCCGCGCTCCCCGACCAGTCCTCGCGGGCCGGGGGGTCCCGGGTAGCCTCGCACGCCGGGTGCGCCTGCGTCCCCCGAGGGGCCGGGGAAGCCGAGCTCGCCCTGGATGCCTTGCTGCGGTGGGGATGGAGAGCGGCGTCAGGAGCGGCGAGCTCAGCCCATCCTGACCACAGGGACCCCGAGACCCTGAGGACTTCCAGTGCCGACCACTGCAGCCAGGGTTTAAACCCCAAACGGGGTCTGAACCCGAATCCAGGGCTGAATGTGGCCGCTGAAGCCCATCTCCAGTGAAGACACTTGCTCAGGCCACCAGCACGTGGCATGCACCAGCTCCATGCAGCCCTGCTGCCTTCGCCGGGGTGATCGCCTCCGGCTGAGGGTCCCACAGGGCCACCCAGCACGAAGGTGCAGGGTGTCCCTCACTCCCAGACCCCCAGTCACTCACCTGTCCCTTCGGCCCCGGCTCACCCAATTCACCCTGGGGACAGAGGACACAAGAAATGCAATGGGGAGACAGCAGGAATTTAGAGATGCAGCCGGGGGGAGACACACGTACCCCCCCGGAGCGTGCTGGGGTGCAGTGCTGTGGTACCCAGGGCCATGCCGGGCGGGAGACCCCGGCACAGCCACAGCGCACGGGCAGGGACCCCTGTCCAGCCCCTGCCCCCCAGCCCAGGCACCGTCGGTGGGGACCCACCTTCTCTCCCTTCAGCCCTGCGAGGCCGTGAACGCCGGGGTCTCCCTAGAAGAAAGGCGACCAGAAATGTGAACCTTCACCACCAGCACCCAACTCCTCCGCAGCCCCTTCAACCCCCTCCTCTCCGACCGCTGCGCCCGACCCGGGGGTGCTGAGGGAGAAAGCGCCTGGTGCCAGCGGGTGTCAGCCCCCCCCGGAGGTGGGTGCCAGCCCCGTTAAACGCTGGGGTCAGCTGTTCCCCACCGCATCCCCCCGGCCCGGGCAGGAGGGTGATGTACTCACAGTACCACCTTTGGGGCCAGTTTTCCCTGGGGAGCCCTGGAGAAAGGAGAGGGGGGGTCAGCCCAGCTCGGCGCAGCTCCCCTGAGCTGGAGCCCATCCCCCACAGCCAGCAGCAGTCACCTTGTCTCCTTTGACTCCTGGCAAGCCTTGGGGTCCTGGGATCCCTGGCGGACCCTGCTCACCCTTGGGGCCCTGGAGACCGAGGTAACGTGGGGAAAAGAGAGGAGTGAGTGAGAAGAGGCCAGGAGAAGACCCTCCTGCCCCATCGGAGCATCCTCCCCAAGGCAGCGAGATGCCTGGGCAGCTCCCTGGCCCCTCCAGCAGCGTGGGCTGCCCCACAGCATCCCAACCTGCCCTGAATCCGGCCTCTGTGCAGGCGCAGGGCAGAAAACCATCGAGGAGCCACCCCTTCACCCATGCTGAGAAGGGAAGGGGGTCCCACCAGGGATGGGACCCCAGCCCCCAGGAAGCCAGAGGGACAACGGTCATTTTTTGGTGGTTTTCCACCCTGGGAAAGCCTCCAAGGGGCCCAGGCAGCTTCCCTGCTCTGACTGGGCTGGGAGGAAATCCCTCTCCCGGCTGGGGCTGCAAACCCAGCATGGCCCCGGGCTGGATAATCCCTGCGCTATTTGCCCGTCAGCTAATCCCTCACCCCGGCAGCCGGGCACAGCGGGACGGGGGGACGGGGCGTGCGATCGACCCCGGCCACGACCAAAGCGAGCGGTCGGGGCAGCAGTGCCAGCCGTGCCCCACTGCCCCCGAGCCGTGCCAAGGCAGAGACCCTGGTTCGAGCATCCCCGAGCCGTGCAAAGGTGGAGACCCCGGTTCAAGCACCCCCGAGCCGTGCCAAGGTGAAGACCCCCTGCCCGGCTGCGGGCACAACTCACCGCCTTCCCCTGCTCGCCAGGGGGGCCCACGAGGCCACGCTCGCCCCGGTCGCCCTGTGGAGACCCAGGAAGAGAACAGAGTCAGGGGCAGCTCCTGGCATGGCCACAAACCCCGGAGTGCCCCGGACTCACCTTCATCCCGGGGACACCCTGCGGTCCCTGCTCGCCCCGAGGTCCAGGCTCACCCTAAGAGAGGGGAAAAAAACCCAAAACCTAGACGGCTGCCCCTTTCGCATTCTCCTGCCATCATCCACCCTTCATCCTTCCCCAAGGGACGCGTGGCCCTGTGCTCGTCCCCTGAAGCCAAGCAAAGGGCTGCCACGGCACTGGGTGGCCAAGGAGGTGGTGGGTGCTGGGCTGGAGCAGTGGCCCAGGGGTGTCCCGGTGAGGAAGCAGAGGGAGGAGGAGGGTCGCAGGGGGGTGAAGTGCCTGACTCTGCTTTCTGTTTCACAGTGAATAGGGAAAAAAGAGCAACAGAGAGAGAGCGAGTAACCCCCAGGCTGTGCCCAGGAGGAACGCGGTGACATCTCCGTACTCACGATCTGTCCCGGGGCACCGGTGACGCCGGGCTGGCCCCGAGCACCCACTTCACCCTGGAACGGGAGACAGAGGCGGTTCAGGTACAGGGAGGGGACAGGATGGGGACAAGGCTGCGGGCTCAGGACTGGAGCGTGGAGGCTGCCCCAGAGAGGGGGCTGCTCAGAGAGGGTGACCCCGGCCCAGGCTGCCCCACACCCACCTTCTCTCCTGGGCCACCTTTGCTTCCCGGCTGGCCCGGCAAGCCCTGCGGAAACAAAGCCGGGATCAAGCCCTGTGCACAGCACCAGCGACCCTGCCCAGCACCCCGTGCCCGGAGGCAGCATCCCCGCTGGGTGCTGGCCCCGCACCCTGGCACGGCCCAGGGAGGGGGATGCCACCCCACTGGTGACGGGGCTCCCACGCTCCCGTACTCACGGCTTGTCCCCGGTGTCCCGGTGGCCCTGGCTGGCCGGCCTGTCCCACGCCGCCCTGCGAGGGACAGAGAGGATGTCACTGCCTGGCAGAGAAACGTGCAGCGAGGGGGTGTCCACAGGTGGGACAAGGGACTCCTGGCCAAAGAGGGACACAGCCTTTGACCCCGAGGGGACAGCAGATGCCACGTTAAGGGCTGGGACCTTGTGCTGCTTGCCATCCCCATTATTTCCAGCAAGCACTGGTACCAGGAACAGCGTGTGTCCGTTCCCCCTGCCCGCAGCCGCTCACCTTCACGCCGGGGATACCCGGGGTGCCATCTTTGCCATCGATGCCCGGGAGACCCTGCGAAAGAGGGAAGAGTCGCTCGGTCTGACACCTCCAAGAAGGACTGAAAGGCTCGTGGTGGGGGCAAAAAATGGCTGGGAAGGGAAAGGAAAGCTCCATCCCTGCACAGAGCACGGCTCCCAAAGCAGCCAGGCTGGCAGGGTGCTGGCAGGGTGCACTGAGGCAGGGTGTAAGGACACTGGGTGGCCCCGAACAGGACAGAGAAGGACGAAGAGGTCTTCTCCTTCTCCTTGCAAGCAGCTCAGCCCTAGATGTGGGCACGGGTGCTGCTGGCTGTACTTACGTTCTCCCCCTTGGGGCCGATGTCTCCTTGGGGGCCCCTGATGCCACGGCCACCCTAGAGCAGGAGAGCGCAGCGTTATTCCAGCTGCCCTCTTGGTGCAGGGGACAGAGCTGGGAGAGGGAGGAGATGCCCATCAGGGCACCCCGGGCAGAGCCCCTCTCCGTGCCAGGGAGTGGGGCCAAGCTGGGGAAAAGGGGGCACTGGCACAGCACAGGGCTGGGTGCTGCCCTCCCCGACACGGCGGGTCACCTACCAGATCGCCCTTCTCACCAGGGTCCCCAGGTGGTCCCCGGGGGCCTTCCCTGCCCTGGAGGGGAGAAAGATGGGGGCTGAGCGGCAAAGTGCGGGGTGCCCCGCCTGCCCCGCAGCCCCCGGGGAGGAGGGAGGGCACTCACCGGCCGCCCAGCTGCTCCGATGGTCCCAACCATCCCCTTGTAACCAGCAGGACCCTGCAAAGAGAGCACGGGAGGGGTCAGTTCCCCCCATCCCAGCCTTGGTCCCCCGCCAGGTCCCACCCCACTAGCGAGGGGCAGTGTCCAGCTCCCCGAGCTGGCCAAACAGCCGTGCCAGCGACGCTCCCGGGAAGCAGCCCCCAGCCTGGGAAGCATCTCCGCAGGAGTTGGTCCCCCTGACCCCGGAGCCGGGCACAGCCGGCCCCGCATCCCACCGGCGCTTACCGTCTCGCCCTTGGGTCCCGCCATGCCGGGGTAACCCCTCAGGCCCTGCGGTCCCTGCGGGGAAGGAAACGACAGCCGGCTTAGCTGGAAAGGGCCCCGGGAGCAGCCCAGGGGGAAGCCGCAATTAGAGCCAAAGCCGGTGCTGGAGATCAGGGGGTTTTGCCAAACACGAGGTCTTTCAGTCCCGGCCGCTCGCTCCTAATTCTGCAGCCCCCCAGCAGGCGCCTTTCCAGCTGTCGGTCTGATAACAGCAACGGCCCAAACCGGTGCTGCTCCCCCCGGCAAAGCTCTTGGCTTCAAAGCGGAGCTGCCCTTTTCCCGGACCGAAGGGCTCAGCCCATTAATTGCTTTTCGTCTTCAAAGTGCTCGGCAAGCTCAGACGGCTTTAATCCTCCCGTCCCCGCGGCGAGCTGGGCGCTGCACCCCTGTTCAGGTGGGGCTCGGGGGGCTCGGTGTGCGTGGGTGATTTGTTAGAGGTGAGTTATCCACGTTAACGAGGTGCCCGAGCCAGCGTGGACCATGAGGGTCTCCACTGGGATACGGCTTTGCCACCCTCCTGGTGGCAGCTCCGTGGCTGGGAGGAGGGAGATGGGTGGGATGAAGGCTTCGCTCTAGTCCAAGCGGTGGGTCCCCAGGAGCAGGGACACGCTGGTGTCACTTGTCTGGGGCCAAGGACAAACCGGCAGCCCCCAGCCCCTGGGGTACCCGGGGGGCAGAGCGGCAAAGAGCAGTAAATACGTTACCGGAGGGCCAGGGACGCCTTGCTCTCCAGAGACGCCAACGTCACCCTTGGGACCCTGGGGAGCAATGGAGAGGGGCGAGGTGAGTGTTGGGGCGGAGCAGGGGCACAAACCGCCCTGGGGACCCCCTCAGCTGGGTCCGGGCAGGGGATGGTGACAGGTCCCCCTTCCCATCGTGGAAGACCACCCAGTCCACATTCCATCTCCCAGCCCTAGATCTCCCTCCTCCCTCTCCCACCTCTCTCCTTCTGTCCTCCTTTCTCTCCCCAGAGCCGCCTGCCCCCCAGTCCAGCCCCAGCTCCCCGAGATGCAGGCACGCCTGGCTGCGGCTGGGAAGCTGCTGGAGAGGTCACTCACCTGCCTGCCCTGCCTGCCGGGCTCCCCGAGGGCCCCGGGGCGGCCTCGGTGTCCCTAAGGGCGAAGAGGAAGGTCGTGAGCATCCCCGGGCAGAGCAGTGGCGTCAAGGCAGCGTCCTGATGGCCATGTCACCCGCAGCAACCCTGCCCACGACCTCCCACCCTGGGGTGCCCACTGGTGACTTGGTGGGGCTCAGCTTCCCACTGGTGACTTGGTGGGGCTCAGCATCCCGCTGGTGACACGGTGGGGCTCAGCATCCCGCTGGTGACTTGGTGGGGCTCAGCTTCCCACTGGTGATGTGGTGGGGCTCAGCATCCCACTGGTGACACAGTGGGGCTCAGCATCCCACAGCTGTGAGGAGGTGCGGTGGGGATGCCTGCCGAGTTTAACCCTCTGGTCTTTGCAGCAGAGGAGCCAGCAAGGCTGGGGCTGGGCCTTTGGCATGGGGTCTCGCCCCCCAGGAAGGGGCTGGCAGGAGCTGGAGAGCAGCAGGGGACACCTCCCACAGTGCCTTTGGCCCTGGGGCTCTCTGTGCATGCATGTCCTTGTGCTCCTGGGGGAGCAGAGCAGCTGCTCCGTGTGCCTCCAGCGCAGGGAAGGCTCCCCTGCTCAGGCGCAGCGCTGGAGGTGACGGCCCCGTGTGCTCCCTGGCAGCCCCAGCGCTCCCTTACCTTCAGTCCCTGCAGTCCCTGGGGGCCCTTGGGACCTGGCGGGCAGCTGGTCGGGCACTGGTGGGGAAGAAGAAGCATGGGTTGAGCTGGGAAAGGACCCAGAGGCTGGGGAGGAGCCGTGGTGGGCAGGACGGGCTCCCACGCCGCATGGCAAAGCCAGGCTGTGTGGTGGGGCAGGGGACCCACTGCTCGCAGCATGGTTTCTGCTGGGGACACGGCTCCTCCCCACCACCTCAGCCCCCAGTTACCAAATCGCACTGGGGGCTGTATTTCAGGCCAGGGCAGCAGACGCTCTTGCAGCAGCCGTTACTCAGCAAAGACGGGAATGGCGGCTCTCACCAAGAAATCAGCGCTGCCTTCCAGTCCTTGGATGTGTCCCGGGGGGCCCTGGAGGGAAGGAGATCATCAGCACCCACGGCTTCATATCAGCGCTATTTTACAGGAGGGGTGGGTGTTACACCCGGGAGGGAGAGGGGTAGGGAGGTGTGTGCCAGAGCCCCAGCCCCTGGGCTGAGCCTGGGTGGGAGCTGCTCCCTCCCGCAGAAAACGCTGGTGACTGGGGGGATACTCACTGGTTTCCCTGGAGGGCCTGGGGGACCCCGCGGGCCGTCGGGTCCAGGGTCTCCCTAGGGAAGAACAACCCCAGGAAAGGAGATTTAGGGGTGGGGAGGCGGCAGGTACTGCCCGAGTCAGGGTGGAGAGGGGTGACGAAGCACCAGAGAGCCAGGTTGTCACAGCAGGAACTGGGACATCCCCCAGCTATGAGCTGGGAGGGAATGGATGGCGCTGGGGGACCCGGCTGCGGGCACAGAGTCCACCACTCGTCCGTCCCCACCATAGGACCCCGCTTGCCCACGTTACATGGTCGTGTCCCTGTCTACCCCAGGAGCCCCGAAGAGCAGTGAAGCAGATGCTGGGGTAAGGAGCGAAGGTTTTTCCGCGCCCCTTCCTGACCCCTCACCTTGGGTCCCAGCGCTCCGATCTCTCCGGGAAGCCCAACCTGGCCTGGAAGCCCCTTAAAGAGAAGAGAGACATTCACTGAGTGAGAGAGGTCGAGCCCTGAGACCCCCCACCTTGGGGGTGCTACGATTTGAGCTCTTCCAGCACAACCCCAAGCCCGGACCCCAGCCACCCACAGCCCCACAAGCCCAGCACTCACGGGTGGTCCTGGCAGCGAAGGACCCTGCGACAAGAAGAAAGGCACAGTTGATCCAAATTCTCCAACCACCCCCCCCCGCCCCGAAAGCACCAGCCCCAAGCATGGCAATGCCCACACCACCACCAAGGATGCTGATGGGGGGGCCGGGGCTGGGTCCCCGCTCTGCCCCCACCCCGCTTGTGGGTGCTTAAGGAGGGGGTGCCGGAGCCAGGAACGGGTGCATCACCGGTGCCCACGGGAGAGGCAGATACTCACGGGGAGCCCTGGTGGACCTGGGAGTCCGGGCTGGCCCTGCCGGGAGAGAAGGGGGGGTCAGGAGCTGAAATGTGAGGGTCTGGCCCCACCAAGCCCTGCACCGCTGCCGTGCAAACTGCCAAAATTCACCCTTCCCCGCACCCAGCCTCAGTGCCCCCTCATTGCCAAACACTCCATCGCCCAGTTCCCGCATCCCTGCATCCCCTCCCCGGCGATGGGGCTGGTCCCAGCCTGGCCGAGCCCTGCTGGCTCCCCGGGGGGGAAGGTGGGAGCCCGGGGCGCCTGCCCCAGTGCAGCCCCTCACTCACTTTAAGTCCTGGCCCGCCGATGGGCCCTGGCTCCCCTTTTGCTCCCGTCAGGCCCTGCAAGAGGAGAGACGGCGGGGGGGTTACCGCCAGCTCTGCTGCTCTCCCCCCAGACGTTGCTGCTGGGGCTCTCTCCGTCACGAGGGCTTGGGGGTTATTATTTGGGAATTATGTGCTGGTCACCGCTGTGCGCATCGGACGGCAAACCTGGAGGTGCAGCTGGTGCCCGGACCCAAGCCCCGACGGCACGGAGAGCCTCGCCGCGATGCCCTGCAGCCCCCCGCACGCCACCGAGACCCCCACGCCAGGGACCCTCACACCGCCGGGCACGTCCAGCGCGGCTGCACCAGCCCCGGCAGAGGCACGTGGGGAGCTCGGCCGGTCCGTGGGTCCCGGTGATACCGACTCCGAGTCACTCCTGGCTCCCCCGTCCCCAGGGTTTGGATCCCTGTGGTGGGTGCCCGGAGCTGCACCCCCGGGCCGGTGCGGGCACGCTGCCGGGCGCGCGGGGATGGCACGGACAGAGCCCCTCGCTCAGCCCGGCTCCGCATCCGCGTTCAGAGGAGCCGAACCCTTTTCCGGGCAGATTGGCCTGGATGCATAATGCATGCTGGTAATGACGGTTGTTATTCTATTCATTTATTATTGAAGAATAACTAAAACCGAAGAGATTTATGAAGTGCCATCCAGAGACACACACGAGGACCCCGCAGTTTGGGGTTCCTTCTGATGAGCGAGTAAACGGCCGATGCTCGCAGGTGCTTACCCGTGGAGCGCTGCGCTGGGGGTGGGAGGCAGGCACCCCACCCAGACCTCCCCGGGCACCCACCATGCACCCCTGCGGACCCCGACCGGGGAGCATGGGGCCAGCATCAGGGCAGAGCAAGGAGGCAGCTCCGTCTCCTTTCTGCCCACCACCCCTGCCCCAGGCTGTTCTTCTGGCAGGGAGGGGACGGCAGGGGATGTCACCGATGCCACCTACGTGGGTGCCAAGGGGGTGGCTGCAGGGGGCCCACGGGGTTGCTCCGGATTTGTGTTGGAGGAAAGGAGAACTGGACCAGCGCTCAGGACAGCAGCTGGAGTAAAGGACAAGGAAAAGCCTTTTCGTGTTCAGGGGTGCCGGTGCTTGTGCCCTGGCTTCCCTGGCACCGCTCTCACCCCACGTGGCGTGGGACTGCGCTCTTGGAGCCAGGGCAGTGGGAGGGGGTGGCAGCAGCCCTGCCCAACCTCTGCCTGCATTTCTGCTGTGCTTCACAAGGTGCTTTCAGGTCCCACACAAAGACAGTCTGGCACGTTCGTACGTGTGACAGAGAAGGATCCCTGCACTGGGGCTAGGAGCAGTGTGCTGAGACCCCGCTGGGACCTGGGGACCGTGGCCAGGGACGCCGCGGGGGGCAGGGGGTCAGTACTCACGTCGATGCCTGGCTTCCCTGGGGGCCCATCTGGACCAGGGGTTCCAGGCTCCCCCTTGGCACCCTTTGAAAGAGAAGAGGCGGGGGGGCAGGTTGACAGGAGCTCCACCATGAGGGGCGAGACTGTCGGCGAGCTGGGGGAAGGCACGGGTACTCACCGGCGACCCAGGGGCTCCGGCAGAGCCTTTGTCACCCTGGGGAAAGAGAAGGAAGTTATAAAAAGGGGTCTGTCCCCCACAGAGCCAGGTCTGGCAGCGCGGGGAGCTCAGGACCTGTGTCTCCCATCCTGCTCCCCGAGTCGGAGGAAGATGCTCGATCCCCCAGCGCAGCGGCCAGGTCGGGATCGGGCTGGCGTTGAGCAGAGAGAGGGCTGTGCTGGGGCTGCGGGAGGGCTGCGGCCGTTCTGGGTATAAATAGCACTAAAATAACACCCTGGGCAGGGGGGAGGGGGGCAAGGCTGGGAGAAAGGGTGCTTTCTGCTGGCGCACAGATCTCCCCTCTGTTCAGGGAGCCACAGCCGCCTGCCACAGCCCTCAGCCACTTCGCTGCTCTGCAGGCACCTGGCCTGGGACCCTCCCCAGATCCCCCTCCTCGCTGGGCGTCTTGGGGCTGACCCCTGCAGCCGACGCTTCCGAGCATCCTCCGCTGCCGGGACGGGGGTCACCCGAGCACCCAGCACCAAAACCTCCCTGCCGCTGTGCTCCCCAAAAAGCACTTCAGACCCCGTTTCCCGAGGCGGTCAGGAGGCCACGGGCTGCTGTCCCGAGGATGTGGGTGAAGCCGTGGCGCAGGATCCCACTCTCCCATGCCATCCTTGCTGCCCAGGGCCACCGGCAAAGCCGGGGATGCTCCGTCTGCCCCAGCCTGGGAGCAGAGCAGCGCGGGAACCACACGGTATGAGCACCCCTGCCCTCCACCGAGCCTCTGCCCCAGACAATGTCCCTCTTTGTGCTGCAGGTCCCCTCCCTCCCTCCCTTCAGCCCATACAGGTTCCCAGTGCCGTACTCACGTCAATGCCATCCGCTCCCGGCACTCCTGGGGGACCGGGGGGCCCTCGCGGGCCGGGCTCTCCCGGCGGCCCTCGCTGGGGGGAAAAAGGGACAGGACCCACGTCAGGAAGGAGCAGCCGGACCCCGAGAGATGCTGTGGGTCAGACGGAGCCCAGGGCACAGCGCTCACCGCCGGCGTGTGCTGGGGACCCATCTCCGGAGAGCCGGGATGGAGCGAGCACCCCAAGGTGTCAGAGCTCTGCCCCTCCCCACGGGCTCTCCGCCACCTGGTCTGTGCCCCCCGGCAAGGGCATGGATGGAGAAATCCAGGAAATTTCCCCTTGGCATTGGCACAACCAGCTCCTCATCCCCTGCTCGGTCCCTACCCCACCGCTGCCCCTCCTGCCCCCGTGCCCACGGGGGTCCTGCCCCGGCTGGGTCTCGCCGGGGTGACGGCACCGCTCGCAAAGGCCCCTCTCGGCTCGGGGTGCAAGCCCAGCAGTGGGATTTCTAAGACAGCACCGGCAGGATTTTGGTACCCAAAGCCCCGATACGGAGCGGGGACCCCGAGCCCCTCGGTGAGAGCTGCCGCCCGCGCCGGGCTGGCCGGCTGCCCGCAGCACCGCTCCGCAGCACCGCACAAAAGCACCATTCACCGGCGGCTGGGGAGCTCGGCGAGCAGCCTGGCCCCAGCCCTGAGCTTCGCCCAGGGCTCCACGGGAGCGACTTCGCAAAGAAATCTCTGTTATCCTAACGGGGCGTTTGGGGG
>Ga0065711_1049790_pt1 | contig 11130 bp, 8 predicted proteins | sample Hoacrofraction12_FD_59098 | JGI IMG/M metagenome (GOLD analysis project Ga0065711, IMG submission 59098) | Hoatzin crop microbial communities from Cojedes, Venezuela - Epithelial fraction 12 v2 (version 2) | ecosystem: Host-associated > Birds > Digestive system > Esophagus > Crop | place... | reverse complement strand
CACTTCCTCAGCTTCCCTAGGAGGATATCATGGGAGACTGTGTCGAAAGCCTTGCTGAAGTCAAGGTAGATAACATCCACGGCTCTCCCTTCGTCTACCCAGCCAGTCATGTCATCGTAGAAAGCTATCAAAGACCCAGGAGAGTTTGTTCCATCGAATGGACTGGAGAGCAAGGATGCTCGGCCATTTGAGGGATGAGCGCGTGGCGTCCCTGCAGAGCTTGGTCAGTGATCTCAGGGAGGTGTCCGGCCTGTCCAGGCGCTGTCAGCATCTTGTGTGGCTGCAAGATGAGTCCAGCAAACCACTGTCCCTGCCTGCCAATACACCGAAGAGGAAATGTTGGGAAAGAAGAGACACATCTACTGAAAGGACGATATCAGCCCACAAACCAGCAAGCAGAGAGGACACAGAGTATACTTCTCAGAATTTTTCTACCCACCTAGACACTGAGATTTTGCTATAAGCCCTCCAAGCTATCCACAGAGCAAATGTTTTGCTATTTTGCTAGAGAAAAGTGGCAAGCATCTGGAGGAGATGACACAGTCTGGGCTGCGTGACAGCAGCAGACAGGACTTAGTGACCTGGCTGTCTGCTCTAAGTCTCTGTTCTTCTCTGCCTTCAGGGAGACCTTCCCTCTCTGGCCCCCCAGTAATGCATTTTCAAATACTCGGCAATTCTGAACTTGATTATTCTCGTGAGTGTAAATCCTACACTATCTGTATAACAAGCAAAAGCATTATCCTCATCAAGACCATGTAAATTGGTATCTCACTGCAGTGCAGCAACCTAAGCTCTGACTTAGACAGTTGGTATTTGTGTTATCTTGGTGTTTTGTAGCTGAGTGGGAAATAGCTACCGTATTAAGTCGTTTCTGTTGGTGCTAGGATCTCATGCTTTGAAGATGCTCGGTGGTGCCTCAGGGACACACTGCCCACCTCAAGCTGCTCCGTGCCCTGGATGATCACTTGTGGGCAGCCAGGAAAAGCGGTAGCTGAGGACAGAAATCAGCTCTCCAAACCCCAAAGTCCTGCTGCAGAGCTGAGGAGAGAAAAGAGGGCTATGTCAAGAGCCTACGGCATAAATCATCTACTATGGAATAACAGCAGAAGACATTTCCCCTCTCTCCTGTCCAGCCAAAGACTGACCCCGAGGAAGGACTGTAAATCCAGCACCTGAATTTTGAGTTTGTTTTGCCAGTGATGGCACTCTCCTTGCTGAGTAGGAAGTGACGAACTGGGAAAAGGGTTTGGACTCCAGCTGGCTTCCCAGGGAGATGTACTGGAGAAATCCTGATGGGCTGAGCAGACAGGCAGACTGTTTCTTTAAGGGTGTAAAAAGATCAGTGGCTGAAAGAACAGATCTCCTGATGATATAGGGATGACATTTGCTGTATGACATTACGTGACCTTTAAGATAATTAAGTGTGAGGTCTCCACTCGGCTTTTGCACTTCTCCAGCGCAGCAATTGCTCAGGTCACTCCTGTTGGACGGGGAAGCATCACCAGGGTCCGTGCCGTGCACTCACAGCCGACAACATTCATAAGCGTTTTCCAGATTTCCTACCTTAAACTAACCTGAATTTATCACCTGACAAACTCAGCAGAGAAATCTAGTTTTTATCTGTCACAGAGCAGACAGCAGTGGAAATGAAGGTTCATTACTTTCTCCCCGGGACCAGGGTGCTCTCCCTTTCACCCGCCGATCGCTGACCGACAGACCGGTCGCTCTGTCTTCATAGCTGACAAGGGCTGTTGCAGGCGCCGTCTCATCACTGATTCAATCATGTTGAGACGAGGGAGGATGTGGTTTTGAAACCTTGAACGCCCTTCACTCTCAGACTGCTCAGCCGTTCAGCGGCTGCTGTGCAGCGCGGGGTCTTCAGTTGTCTCCTGGATGAAATGGTCTCATAAGGTGATCTCTTCAAAGAGCTGGAAGGAGCAGAGCCACCTGCTTTCTCAGAAGGAGACTCTCATCAGCTTTCTTTGGATTGATAAAACACATGTGAAAGGATGTCTGCATCCCCTGAAAACCTTACTTTAAAGATGTAGCTCCAAGATTTCTTAGTTTGGAGAGCAGTTAAACAGACCAGCCCTATGCCTCCTGCTCCTTCTCTGTCCTTCCCTTTCTCTCTCCTTTTCTCAGGCTTTTTTGCCTCTGTTATACTTCCAAACAGCTTAGGAATATTTACTACTTAACCAGTATGTTTATTCTGGTACATGTATGCACAGTCATATATCCCCACGGGGAAACCCCACCTCTGGAATAACAGCGGATTTTTGATTTCCAGTCCACAGTGGTAACATTAAGAAACGAAATACTCGCTCCTGGAACAAGACTATGTGTGTGGGAGTTTTACCGACCCGGCTGTAATGGTGTGCAGTCCCAGGTTAGCATGTGCTGACACAGCTCTTGCACCCACAGCAGCTGCTGCCTGGGACCCCGGGATGGCAAACGCCTGTGCCTGCCTGCTGAGCAGCACGGGGACGGTGCCTGAGGAGTCCAGCCTGGGCAGCCGCGTCCCTGCCCACCCGCCCGCTGTGCAGAAGCACCGTTTCTGGGAACAGGCAGAGGCCCAGGGCTGAACTGTCTGCCTCCGGTAAGAAAGATGATAGCTTTGATGGTTTTCTAATGGGAGTGTCTACTGCCTCCGAAAGTGGGGTGATATTACCAGCTCATTTCATGCAGATCGTTATGTAGCTACCTAATTTGCCTTGAAATGGTGGCCTGCCTGGTTTTGTGTTTCAGAACCATTGTCCAGTCCTCCTGTAAAACAAGCAATATTAGAGCCATAACTGTAGCTATCAATTGTGGCGTGGGTATTATCTTTTTATTATACACCATAGGCTATTTTCTTGGCTTACAATTGACGTTTTTTCATCCCAGTCCTTTTAAAAATAACCTGTATGCTGAAAAGCCAGGCTGGTTTCCTGCAATGCGTGCACATCGGTTGCTGGAAGGTAGAAGGCAGCATTCTGTTTTCCCGAAGATACAAAGGGCAGACAGACTGCTGCAATCCTCTTGTGCTATTGCCTTTGTGGGGCTGGCACATCAATTTTTGGGGGTGGGAAATGCGGCTGGGTAAAGCAAGAGAGAGCATGTACTTGCAGAATGAAAGTGCCATTTCATGAGGTTTTTTTATCTTAACTGAATTTTTAAAATTACAATTGGTTTAATTCTTTATATTGCTTTCACTTGAAAGCTGAAGAGTTGCTAGATATATCACGGAAAACATGCAGTCTCACGAGATGGCTTTTTAAGACATTCTCAGAGCTGTTATATGAAAATATCCTTTTCTCGCAGCATCACACGTTTAGTCTGTTGTCTCCTCCTGTGATCTTCAGAATAGTTACTGTTTAATTATTGATAATTACAATATGGCAGTAGTTGAATTTGGCTGCAGTTCCACAGGTAATTTTTATATGCCTACATTCAGTGAGGAAAATATTTGTATTATGATGAGTCACAGGAACTGATTTTAAATGCTGTATGTAAGCCTCTATCTGCAGCCCGAAATTCTCGGTGTAAGCAGCGGCTGCTGACTGAAATCTGCAGGGTTTAATCCGACTGTTGTTCCCCTTTGCTGACACGGGGGGAACGGTGTGCGTGCTCCTGTCTCTTCTTGCTCGGCAGTGGCTGTGCCTGGATGGTTGCCACGGGAGAGCCGAGGCCCCTCGGTAGCACGCCTGCAGCCGTACCATCCTGCTTCCTCTGCTGGACGCATCCAGCACTGCCTTTTGGTTGCACAAACCCTCTTTGGTTTTGCTTCCCTGAGGAATTTGCTCTGCAGCGATGGGTAAAGCACCGCTTTCCTCCTGACAGGTGTCCCCAAACCTGGCCTTCCCTGCTGAGAATTCTCTGGGCGCTCGAACCTCATCTACTACGTGCATTAGCAGCAGCACTGGGGAACAGCAGCTGAAGGCACCATGGGGTTAAAAAGTGCATCTGTGTTGCTGTCTGGGGCACACGTTTGGGGAAACATCAGTGACAGCAGCTGAGATGCCGCCCATCTTTAGTACTGGGCTCCAGGCAGCGGGCCCTGGTGTGAAGGTGCTTTTGCCCTCCCTTCTGCCAAGCGCACGCTGGCTCCAGCTGCCGACAGCCGGCGTTCCTCTGGTTGAGCCCCGCGAGCGGCAGGTTTAGCTTTTAGTGAAAATGTGACTGAGGCACCTATCGAAACAATCTCACGTTAGGGCTCAGCAAGCTCGGTGGTCTCTCTTGCAGGCAGATCAGTCGTGCCAGGATTTTACACTGGTGGATGGACTGGGACCCATCCTCTACAAGTGCCCAGGGCACCAGTGCAGGCTGGTGCACGCTTCGGTAGAAGTGGGCCCTGCATGCAGAGCCCTGGTGACCTCCAACGATCTGCTGTGCTGGGGACTGGCTGATGAGGATTAATTGATTCATCTCAGGCCACCAGCTTTCTCAGCTGGTTACCACTCCCCGGGAAACGTTATTTTCCTCAGTCAGACTTGACTAATTGCAAGCCTTTAAGAATGGCACTTCCAAAAAAGAGGGGCCTGCTGAGTGAGTTATTAGTCATCCTTATCTGGGCGGGAAGCGACGGCTGCTCTAACAGCTTCTTTATCTCGGCAGCGGCATGTTCTCGGAGAGGGGGCTGCGGGGATGCTGTGTGGCGGGGACCTGCTGTCCGCCTGCCTTCAAGGAGAGCAAAGGGCAGAACGGTTTTGTTTCTGAATGGCTGGCTCTGCGCTCTCCAAATCATGGCTTTGTTTTTAAAAGCTATTTCGGTTTAACAAGTTGTGACTAATAAACCCGCCTGTATTTTTCTAATGATGTCTGACACAGGTTTTTGTTTGTGGGTTTTTTTTTGTCAGATAGATGGAGCTCAGTGTTTCCCCGGATGGATGATCCAGCTCTGTGTCTGAGACAGCTTTGCATCAGACTCCGAATGTCTGGCAGGAGTTCTCTTCACTCTGCAAAAGCGTGGTCCTCTCTGTTTGTGGGCATGACATGGCCCAGAGCACATTTTGAAGAATGTCGTGGTCGAATTTGCTTTGGTAGCTGCATTTCGCCCTCTGAAGCACTTCCTCTCAGGTTTCAATACTGTTTCTCCCATTCTTTCCAAACTGGACTGTGCTGTGGCTCCTTTCCTGTGGTGATGAAGAAGTCTCCAATGAGCGTACTGAGCACATTATAGGTTACACAAGTGTGCAGTCTGGTGTTGGGAAATGGCTAGGGCTGTACCAAACTGGTCTTGTCAGAAGAGGTGTCCTAAATGGGAATGTGAGTGCATCACCGTGTCTTCTCTCTTTAATTCTCATGTATCTCCAGAAAGAAGAAAACAGCCTTGCTCCAAACCTCTCCTAGCAAAAAGTATACAGTTATCTTGTATTTCAGTGTAACTGCTAGATCTCTTCAGTCAAAGTTTTGAGTTTGGTCTATGGTTCACATGTTTCTTCACTGGCATTTTCTATCAATTAGCAAAATATTTATTCTCCAGAAAAACTGGCAGTGATCTGCCTGTCCAAAGTAACTGAATTGCTGCCAAACCGTCCATCTTGCGCCTCCTTTGTATAATGCACACTGTTACGGTGCTTGTTTAATACAGCAGCATTGTCTAGGAAATGACATTTGGCTTTTGCCTTGACAGGTGTTTGACAGTATCTCACCACCTTTCCCATTATTTCCCCATCATAAGTTTTATCCGTAATGAGGCCGAGAACAGGGGCTGCTTTGCACTTATCACAGAGATTGTCACAAATGTACTTATCCCCAGCTTCTTGGAAGGACCCATCAGCACCCAGATTACATGGCTGTCATTGATGAGTGTGTCTGGGACTGCGGGACTCTAAGGAGCAGCAAACCCCTCCCGTGTAGCAGGAAGTTGGGTCTCTGCAAAGCCCTGGCTTCTGCAGGTTCAAGCGCTGCTCTGTTATTATCATCAGCTGCATTATCCACACAGGCATTAATGGCTCGGGTTCTGCTCCTTATCTGTGGTCTTCAGTCCTGTTTGTTAGGAGGCTTGTGTGACAAAAGAGTTCATCTCCCAGGTTGATAACCTTTTTTTATGAGAAATCTATTTGCCTACCAAATGCATAATATTACTTGCAAAAAGAAAAATAATATAAATGTAATATCTGTCATGTTTGTAAAACATTCCAGGTAAATTCTGTATCAAAAAGTTATTACTGTTTCAGAAATTTTCTGTTTCTTCTTGCATCAACAGAATTGACCTCATATGGGCACACAGAGGGGATGATGTCACTGTCAGGGGATGAGATTAACATCAGGCTGCTAAGAGCGTCATCCTGTTTGCTCATTTTCCAGTGAAAGAAACACAGAAAAAAGTGCATTAAAACCTTTCAGAAATCAGACTATTTACTCCAATCCCATCGAGCCCCTCAGTACAAGAAAGCCATTGAGGTGCTGGAGTGTGTCCAAAGAAAGGCTACGAGGCTTATGAAGGGGCTAGAGCACAAGTACTGTGAGGAGCAGCTGAGGGAACAGAGGTGGTTCCATCCGGAGAAGAGGAGGCTGAGGGGAGACCTTATCGCTCTCTACAACTGCCTGAAAGGAAGTTGGAGCAAGGTGGGGGTTGCTCTCTTCTGCCAAGTAAGAAGTGATAGGATGAGGGGAAGTGGCCTCAAGTTGCGCCAGGGGAGGTTTAGATGGGATAGTAGTAAAAATTTCTTCACTGAAAGAGTTGTAAAGCATTGGAACAGGCTGCCCAGGGAAGTGCTTGGGGCACTGTCCCCGGAGGTATTTAAAAGATGTGTAGATGCGGAGCTTAGGGACACGGTTTAGTAGTGGACTTGGCAGTGTTAGGTCAATGGTTGGACTTGATGATCTTAGAGGTCTTTTCCAAACTGAATGATTCTATGATTCTACAGAAGGTCTTCTAACTCAGAATACAACCTATCGATTGTGCTACAGAACTTCTAATTTTCTGTACATTACGAAAGGTTGTGAATAACTGATGACATAAGAAATTTTGCTTCAGCATGTGCTTCTGGTTAAAGTAATTTATGAAAGGGCTCGAACTTCTGTTATGATTAATAAAACAGGACAAAAAGTCTGATGGAAAATGTATCTTGACTTTGCTCAGAATTTAGTTAGATTAAGATGTTGCTGAAACAATACCTTTTTAATTTACAGACATATAAATTTAGAGAGATTTCCCTTTTTAATTATAGACCAGATATGTGTCATCACAGTGACTGATAGCTGAGCCTCCTGGCTGATACAATACTGTTTGTCAAACAAATGGCATGGAGAGCGGGTTGCAGCAGTCTCCCCGCCAACAGAATGCCTCTGCCAGCGCCGTAGGCGGCTGACTGACGGCCCCTGCAAAATGGGGACGGTTGTATAATAGCAGCTCCTCTCTGTGTCAGCCGTGATGCTAATGTATGCAAAGGCTGCTCTAATGAATCCAATCAGATTTCTCTGTGTACAGAAATATGCCAAACTACCTGTATCTAATCTCACAATAAGGGGAGAGAAGAGGACTTCTTCACCCCCCTCTCTGCTGCTGGGAGCTGCTCTGCATGGGGCCAGGGTACTGGCACGCTGCAAAACTCCCAGCTCCTGCAAAGCCCTTGCTGCTGCTGCCTGGGAAAGAGATGCTGCGGCCGAGGGGACTCTGAGGTCGCCCTTGCCCACTTTACCAGGCTGCAGTGGGTTCAGAGGTACAGCTGGTCAAAGCCAACAGAGAAATAGACCTGAGGAGCATGATCACCTGCTTTGTATTTTCAGGAGGTCATTTTCAGTTTTATTATAGAGTCAAAGGACAGCCTAGGTTAGAAAGTACCTCGAAATATCACCTGGTCCAACTTTTTGTGGGAAAGGGACCCTAGTATCTAGCATCCTGGGATTGGCCCATCTTGAAAACCTCCAGTGATGAGGACTCTACCACATCCTTGGGAAATTTGTCCAGTGAATGGTTGTTCTCACTGTAAAAAAATTTTTTTCTTATATCAAGGTTAGGTTATTTCTCTTGGGACAGACAATCAGTGCATGACAAATCTCCGTCATTCTTTTTGATTGTTTTCAGCGTATTTCCTGAGTGCGACAGTGAACAGAGTCTGCTGTGCAAGGAGGCTGGAGGGGAAGCTGGTAGCTCAGTAGTCATGAATGAAACACTTCCAGACGCCATGAAAGAGGCAGTGTCATTTATTAAAGAAGTTTTACTTTAGGGTCTCTTGAATATTCATGATATGCTGGTTCCTGCTGATCAATGTTTCTGTTGTCTCGATTAATCAGTTGATTTTGTGAAGAGTTTTAATCAGCTCCAACGTTGCCAGAAACTAGCCCCACTTCAAGTGAAGGAAATGTGACTGTCAGCAGCTGACGGGACACCCAGCTGCACGCTGGGCCTGGGAGCTGGATGCTTGGGGTTGGTATGTAGGCAGACTCCACAAGAAGAAAAGCAGACCTGTCTGTCATGGCTCTACTTTGTACAACACCCTTCATGTAACCCAACCAAGATGGTAAGTCAGATAACTCCAGCGCGACAGAGCCATTGAGAAGGATGAGCAAGAGAGGGGAGATTGGGAAAGACCAAAAAAAAAAGCATGTGAAAAAATCACAGGAGGCTGTTGCTGTGAGCAGTGAGTGTGGAGAAGGCAGTGGCACCATGAGCATGGCAACACGCAGCCGGACAGAGAGGTGACGGGTGCTGACGGCTGGGGAACATCTCCTGCTTGGAGTTCTAGGTCATGCAGTGAAAAGTGGGTAGATGCTGCATAGACCAGAATCAGGATAGGTAAACTTTATTTAGCTGCATTTATACCACTGGCCCTGATCCCGAGGGAACAGACTGACTTAAAATCACAAGATTTTCTATGTAATATGTTTGTGTTCATTTTTGTTTGTCTCGCAAGCTGTGGGTTCACCCGGTTCGTATGCTAAAGCTTTTTCTTGCAAGGACAAGGACCACGGCTACAAGGACCATGGCTCTCTGAGTTTCTCTGACTGTTCAAAATTCAATGGACTTGCGGGGACTGATGCAGAGAGACAGGACACGCAGCCGCAGCCATCTCAGCAAGGCAGCCGGCTCAGAAGTGGCAGAGATGTGGCCGTGCGCTGCCACACAGCTGCAGGCAGGCCAAAGCAGTTACGGGGGAAGCAGCTGAATGCAGCGCAGGCACCGTTAGATGGGCGCTACAGCAGTTTTTCATGACAAACTCCTGCTCTCTGTCGCTCCAACACAGACATCAGGCTTCATCCGAGCTAATAAATTCCACCAGGAGACCAATTAGTTTCCTTGCTCAAATGGAGCACAACGTAGCTGAGGTCAAGCCACCGAGGCCCAAGCTGCACTGTGCAAGCTGCGCTGAGCCGCTGGAAACGATTGCTCAGATCTCCACAAGCACAGGGATTTCTGCAGTGCTCCCAGGGCATGCTGGAGCAACGCCCTGGTTCTCCTGCACCCACCAGAGATGCCCACACTGTCAACTGGTCCTCTCCAAACACCCTGCACAGATGCTGACCTGATGGCTGCGTTTCATACTAAGATTTGCCTTCTTTGCACTAGCAGGGCAGCTCCAGCCTGGCGTTTGCTTGGCCTGGCTGCAGGTTTGTGGGGGACAAACTCCACTTCACACATTTCATGGCATGTCTCCTCCCACAGCTCCACCTTCTGGGTGGTCTGAGTTTGTCTTCTCAGGGTCAATGGAAACGCATACCTGGTTGCCAGGTCCGAGCCGAGGAGGTAAAGGAGCCTCCTTTCGTCGTGTTGAGTGTCATCTTCCAGGGCTCACTCCCCATCAGCCCCTGGTGACAGCGAGCTCTGGCCAGCGTTAGCTCTGCTCACCCACTAGCACGGGCAGCAGTGCTGGAGCCTACTCTAGAGCCACCTCTGCCTAGGACTAAACTCCCTCTGCCTTCCTCACTCCAGCCCGACACCAGTTTTGTTATGCAGATTTCTTCACCTGGTGTGAACAGAAAGTCAATCAGCCACGCGGTGCAGCCAGTGATCATCCTTTATACAAATCAGCTGCTCCCCTGTAGATTGCAGCGCATACATTGTTTTATTTGTTTTCCCATTCCCACAATGCATTTTTCTAACAGCTTAATTATATTTTGCATATGCTAAGCACGTGCTAAGTGGGATCCTGTTGATCTGTAAACCACAGCTGAAAGGATGAAAGTCCAAGGAATGCACTCCACAGAAATGATGTGCTCACTGTTGTGGATGGAGAAGAGTTTTCTTTTTGAACACATGATAAAAAGAGTAGAAAAAGTAGTGGCACTTCGGGATATGGTTTAATAGGCATGGTGGTGTTGGGTTGACAGTTGGACTTAATGATCTTAGAGGTCTTTTCCAACCTGTGATTCTATGATTCTGTGAAAGGACAATGTGATATTGCTAAGGCAAAAGAGTTTCTATAAGGCTTCAGTACTAAATATCTGAGAACAAGTATAGGAGAGGGAATTGTAGCTGAAAGCGCAGAGCCATGCTGGAGAGATCACTCACTGATTAGGGGGCCAGTTCTCTGGCAGGGGAGAAATCTTACCCAAACATACCTGAGCCCTACGGAAGCTCCCAAGCCATCTGCAGATACGGATCTTTCCTTGAACATGAGCTCAGATACGGGTTGAGCTCTTCCTTTAACATCTTATCTCTATTATGAAATTATCTCTGCCTTTTTAAGGCTGGCAGATATACCTCCCTGCTGTGTGCAGTACAGCTTCTTTCTGTTAATCCAGCGGATAGGACGTCACGGCTTATCACCCACATCTGACACTCTTTGCCTCTAATACTTTCCTGTGACTTTATTTCCTATTAACCTAAATTAGCATGATTGAAGCCAGGCTGAGGTTTGTGGTAACATTCAGTCATGGTCTTCTACCTAGAATCATAGAATGGTTTGTGCTGGTGGACGACAGGTTGACCATGAGCCAGCAGTGTGCCCTAGTTGCCAGGATCCTGGGGTGCATTAAGAGGAGTGTGGCCAGCAGCACGAGGGAGGTTCTCCTTCCCCTCTACACTGCCCTAGTGAGGCCTCATCTGGAGTACTGTGTCCAGTTCTGGGCTCCCCAGTTCAAGAAAGAAGAAGAGCTACTGGAGAGAGTCCAGCGGAGGGCTATGAGGATGATGAGGGGACTGGAACATCTCCCCTACGAGGAGAGGCTGAGGGAGCTGGGCTTGTTCAGCCTGAAGAAGAGAAG
>Ga0065711_1009655_pt1 | contig 11130 bp, 14 predicted proteins | sample Hoacrofraction12_FD_59098 | JGI IMG/M metagenome (GOLD analysis project Ga0065711, IMG submission 59098) | Hoatzin crop microbial communities from Cojedes, Venezuela - Epithelial fraction 12 v2 (version 2) | ecosystem: Host-associated > Birds > Digestive system > Esophagus > Crop | place... | reverse complement strand
AGAATGCCATTGTCCTTCTTGGCACCCAGGGCACGCTGCTGGCTCATGGTCACCCTGTCGTCCACCAGGACACCCAGGTCCCTCTCTGCAGAGCTGCTCTCCAGCAGGTCAGCCCCAGCCTGTACTGGTGCCTGGGGTTGTTCCTCCCCAGGTGTAGGACCCTGCCCTTGCCCTTGTTGAACCTCATCAGGTTCCTCTCTGCCCAACTCTCCAGCCTGTCCAGGTCACACTGAATGGCAGCACAGCCTGCTGGTTTATCCACCACTCCTCCCAGTTTGGTGCCATCAGAAAACTTGCTGAGGGTACATTCTAACTCTTCATCCAGGTCGTTGATGAAGAAGTTAAATAAGGCTGGACCCACCTTCTGCCCTCCTGCGGAACGGCGCAGAAGGTGCTGCGGGGGAATTTCGAGACGTGGCTGCTGGTCTTTGTGCAGCCAGCGCCGGGTTCGGGTGCCATCGGGATGCGCACCCCAGTGACATGGCCCCACTTGGTGACATCCTTGCAGGGTGGGAGGGATTCGAGGAGGCTGGTGGGGATCCAGGGAACTGGGTTTGAATCTGGCACTGGGAAAGACTTCTGAGCTGTACAAAAATACTTGGGTGCTGAATTCCACCCGGCTTTTTTTGCCTGTTTTAGCCCCAAGTGCAGCCTGAATACCAAACTCGCTTTAGGCAGAGATTTCCAAGGTGGGTACCTGGGACGGCATCGTAGAGGTGCCCCAGACTCACTACAAATGAACCCAGACTGTTCCAACCGGACCGTTCCCCAGCCGGGAGAGCCACGGTGTGTCCTGCGGTGGGATGAGCCATCGGAGCCCCGGCTCCCCTGGCGGTCCTGGCGCCGGCTGCCCCCTCCTCCCCACGCCCCCGTGCCCAAAGCCCCGCCATGCCGTGGGGACAGCTCTTACCCACAGCCACGGCCCAGCCTCATCCCCTCCACGAGGGCTGGGGTGTCCTGGCCAGGAGCAAGCAGGCGCTGGGGCAAACAGGTGGCCTGGCACGGGACGGGCGGTGAGGATCTGTTGGTGGAGTTCTATTTATGGGAAAACACAGCCTGCCCTTTATTTTCTTTTTTTCTTATGAATTGGAGAGTCTCCTCCGCGATGCACAGAGAAATTCGGGGTTGATTTTAGCTGAACAAGCTGTGGTTCAGAGCTGGACGGCGACGGCAGGACTGGTCAAAGCTGGGGAGAAAGAGCTCAGCAGAGGAGCCATCGTGGACCTGAAGGAACCATCCTGGCTGCAGCCGAACAGAACAGCTCTTGCGACCCCGGAACGATGTTTTGTTGGTTTTTGTATTGCACCCACCTTTAGAAACTCCAAGTGATCAGGAAAGAAGGATTATTTTTGGGGGGTTTTAGAGTTTGGGCACTGTACCAGCCCTCCATCCCCCCTGTTCTTCTCCCAGCTCCATCCCTGCCGAGCCCCTTGCCAGCCAGCACCGCAGAAGCAGCCGTCTGGGGCTCGCTGCCAGCAGGTCCCAGCGTGGCTGCACATTTGCCCTTCATTGGCCTTGGTTTAACCGCTCCAGCCTTTTCCGAGCAGGTGGGAACGGCCCCGGTCGCCTCACAGAGAAGCTGAGCACCAGGGCTGGCCCCTGAGGGGTGGGCAGGGGGCAGAGCCTGGCGGGGCCGGGCGAAGATGGCAGCTCTGCTTCGAGGGGTGAGTTTTGAAGAGCCTGTGGGAAGCGAAAGGGCTCGCTTTTTGTGCCTGTCAGGGAATCAAATGGAGAGAAACCCCCTCCCACCAGCGCGTATATATAAAATACATATATAAATATCCATCTCCCCCAAGGCGCGAGGTCCCGCTGAGTAAGTAGATGTGAATGACGTGTAACCTAACACTTTCCCAGACACCCTAATGAATTTTCCATGTTTTCCCCCCATTTAGCTTCTAAATAGGCAGCATTCAAAAAAACCCTCAACCCCAACCTCCACAAACCACCCATCCTTTCCAGCAGGATTCGCCCCCCACGGATGCCCGCGGAGAGGACGCCGGAGCTGGAGCCGGTGGCTCGGCTTCTCGCCGGTCCGGGCGATGGGGTTGGTGTCTGCCGGGCCCCGGGGGTGCGGGAAGGGTGCTGGGCACCTCGCAGGGCTGTTTGGCCCTGCTGTTTCAGAGGGACGGGATTGTGCATTAATGATGCTGATCGCTCATTTGTGCAAGGTTCGTTAAGGGCTTGATGAGGGAAGGGGCATAGAAACGTTTCAGAAGTTAGAAGTTGATTTACTAAGACGGGCAGCCTGGAGACAACACCATCATTAAAGCAGAAGCTGGGTTTAGACTTTGGTCTGGAAACAGAATAAAATAAGATTCTTGCCGAGACATTTGTTAGCTTTGTTCTCAAAGGAAATACTCTTCATTTTTCCTAGGGGATTTTGTAGCCCAAACTCCATTCAATTTAATATCTGAATGTTCAAAAAAAGTCCTTCAAGCTCAGCGATTTTTTTTGTTTCCTTTCAGTGTTCATTTGCAAAACAGAAACCAAACACTTCTGCTCCGGCTGCCCCACACCTTCGCTTTCTGCCCTGCTTTTCAGCATCCCTCTGGAACAGTGGGAGCCCTCGGGTGCTCAGCTCCGCCGTTTGCCAGCCTGGACCCGCATCTGCGGCCGCTCCCGGCTCCCAGAGGGCCCTGGGGAGAGGCTGGTGCACCCCACGTCCCCCGCTGCCAGGCTGGGCTCCAGCTTTTCCATTTAATTCATTAAATCGGTGCAGAACCTGCACATGAGCAAGATGCAGCCCCAACCGCACGCTGGGTCCTGTGCTTGGTAGGTGGCCCTTATAAAATCAACGCCCATATAAAAATGACGCCCATATAAAAATAACACTCATATAAAAATGACACCCATATAATAATAGCACCCATCTGGCCCTCGGGTGCTGGGTACCTTCAACGCCACCGGCTCGCCGAGCTACCTGGGCCCCCCAGCTGTGTTTTAGCTGCTGCCGTGTCCTCCCCGCGCTGCCTTGGTCCAGCGCCTGACCCGGCCTCACCCCTCCGACGGGCATCGCCCCATCGGCGCCGGTACCGAGGCCGCCTCGCAGAGGGGCTGCACCCCTCGGAAGCCCCTTCTCCGCCGGGGACCCAGTGCACTTTGCTACACCAAAGCCCTTTTTTATTTGTCCTCTTTTTCTTTACCCCTCTCCTTCATCTTGTCTCTTTTCCTTGCAGCTTTAAACGAGGCTGCGAGCGAAGTGCGGATCAATTTGGAATGGAAAGTTTCTGTAAATAATAGCTACACCTCGGGGTGTTTCCTCTCCCCGTAGCTGCGAAGAAAAGGCGGCTATGTCTGGGGTTTGACTTGAAACATATTTCCGCTGGCCAGGGCTGCGGGGCCGGGTTCTCACCCAGATTAACATTTACTGTGGTTTTGTTTGGGCTTTTCCTTTTTTTTTAATTTTTTTTTTTTAATTCTTTTTTCCTCTTTCTTTTTTTCTCTCTCTGTGCAAACGCCCCTATGGGCTACGCTCACGGAGCTGCTGCAAAGCAGAGGTAGAACATCGGCTCCGGCACGTCCGCCACGAGCCCTGCTCGATGGGGAAGGCGCTGGCATCGCCTCGGCACGCCGCTGCCGTTGCCTCCGCCGGGCTGATGAATGACGCCGGCGTTGAGTGGCTTGGCTCCTCGGGAGCCCCAGCCTGCAGCGCCTTGGCATCGGGCGCCGTTGTAGGCTGGGATTTATTTTTTGTTGTTGTTTTTCGCTTTTCAGCTGTCATTTGGGTTCTGGAGGCGAGTGGTGAGTGCTAAGGGGTTTGGGCTTGGACCGCCTGGGAATTTGGGTCCTGTTTAGGATTTGTGCCGGAGCTTTGGTGTCTCGGGAAGCGGCGCGGCGACGACGGGCGGCAGTCGGGGCAGGGGATGCTGGGCGGGGGATGCAGAGATCACCTGCCAGGTCTCACCTGGCACAGTGTCAGTGGTCCAGACCCACCCTGGAGAAGCCCAAAGGGTTTTTTTTTCTCAGAGCTCGCAGCCCAGGGTGCCCCCCACCCGTCGCTTCCCTGTGAAGGCACCCGCCTCCCCGGAGACCCTCGCAACGCCAGACTGCGGTCAAGAGCAGCTGCTACCCCCCCAGACACCAGCCCTGGCCCCGGGGTGCTCGGAGAAGTGCCAGAATTAGACCCTGGAGAAAGAGCAGCGTGACAAACCCTACTCTGAACCGGGGCGCAGATCTGCTCCCCCCAGGTGAGCAGCGAGCAGGCGGAAGGCAGCGGGTGACTTGTAACCGTATGTTTATTATTCCACATGGAAAGTCATTAAAATGATTACACGGAGGCCTGACGATATAATCACGCACATTGGATAAGAACATCGACACCGATAACAGAAAAGCAGAACTGACCACTTTGCTACGTACCAAGGCGATCCCCACCCGCCCACGACGGAGCCCGGCTCTGTCCTCGCCGAAGCCAGCGCAGCAGAGACGTCTCCAGCGAGAGCTTGTTCCAATGACTTCAACAGGAGCAGACCCTCCTCTTCCTCCCCCTCCCTCCCCGCCTCCCCCCTCCCCAGTGACAAGTGCTACAGGTTAAAAAGATGGGCTACATATTAAATATAGGGCATTACCTTCAAGTAGGGCTGGTATATTACACAAATAACCACATTATTTGGTATCACTAGCATTTTTTTTTTTAACGTCCATTGTCAGACACCATTAAAAAACCCAACAGCTTTAGCCTTCTTTATCTACAGAGATCTTTGCTCTCATCTCCTTAGCTGCTTGTTGTGATTTTACCCTGCACATACAAGTATTAGAAGCATTATTAAGAATCGGATCCTTCAACACATTTAAGAATTATATTATTATAACAAATAAGACCAAAAATTAGATTTTATAGTTAAATATTCTGTGAGCCAGACAAAGGGGTTTTACTGTACAAGCGATTGTGCATTTTTTTAAAAAAGCAAATTATAGTGCAAAGCAAAAAACGTTGGCCTGTCTCGTGACCATTTGCATACAACAGAGGTGCATATCTTTACACCTTCACATGACAATATGTCATAAAAATAACATCGTTGCCATTCTTTTCATTATTTTATTTTTTAAATTCGCTACGAACAGTCTTAAATTAACCTAGTCCTACGAATGCCTTGTTTTCTTTGTGCTTTCAACCAGTGGCGCGATCGGATGGTAAACGTAAATGCGTCAAAACACAGGCTGCCGTGGTCCGGTTTCTACAGCTGGCAAGCACCGGAGAGGTGCTCGCGGTCGCTAAGGCAAGTGGAGGTTGCAGTTTTGCTGGGGTAGGGCTTTTTTTATTATTATTTATTATTTTAAAAAGTTGTTCTTCTTGTTGCTTATTTAACTCGTGAGTGGTCATCGCAGCTTGCCAGCGAAGCCAGGATGTCGTGCTCCAGTCTTGGCGTGGTAGTGCAATTACAACGCGCTGCCAAGCTGCCGACTGAGATTCGGTGACAGGCGACGCGGCTGTACTGGTGTGGCTGAGACAGAGGGGCTGGGAGAGCAGCTGGGGGGGGGGCAATTTTCCTATGCTCATGAAAAAAACAAAACAAAAAAAGGCTTGGTTACTGGTGGCGCTGGGATCTGGGACTGTCCCTGTGCCCATGCTGCTGGGCAGGCTCCGGAGGGCAGTGGGTACCGCAGTCACCCCCCTCCTCCGGAACCGGCCCGGGCACCCTTGGCCCTGCCGGTGCGAGGAATCCCGAACCCAGCCCCACTTCCCACGCCAGCAGAAAGCACAGCCGGCTTGTGGGAGGCAACACAGCCCTGCGGAGTGCGCCGGAGCCTGGCCACCAACGCGGCCCTGGGGGAGCCCCTGCCACCCCTCCAGCTGCCTGCGACCGCCCGTCGCGCTCCCGTTCGGGCTGGCGTCTCTGCGGTAGCAGCTATGGGGGTGTGTGGTGCCCGGAGACCGGGTTCCTCCGAACGCTGCGTGACGCAACCGGCTGCCGCCCAGCTGGTGGTACCTTCAGTGCCCTGTCTGCAGCCAGATACCCCTGCTCCGGGTCACCTGGGGGAAGGGAAAGGAGGGCGAGGGGATGGAAAATGCTAGATAACGTTGCTTTGCAATATTCCCACCACCAAGGAACTGAGTAGAAATTGCACCTTTCTCCAAATCTCAGTCAGAACTTTCAGTCTGAACTGACAAGTGTAAAAGTCATTTCTTAATAAAAAAAGTCACTGTGTGTCAATCCGCTCTGGGTGAAAACCTGGGAAAGAATCGTAAGAGAAATACGACGCTTCGCCAGCAGCGGCACGCATCGCCACTCAGAGAGGATGAAAGGAAGAACCAGGGACCGGCGGCAGGGTCACGCCAAAGGCTCCCGAGTCCCCTTTGCAGCTGACGCACGTGGAAGTGCATCTCATACACCTTGGCTTGTCCTGAGCGCCGCCTCCGCTCCAGCCACCACCACCGAGATTTGCGAAGAGGAGCAAAGAACTGAGTGGCCAGGTCAGGACAGAGGAGCAAACAAAACGAAACAAAACACATCTCGTAAAAAGTACATCTCATCTGTAAACATAGAGGGAAGGGGGGCCTGTCAGGCACGGGATCAACCACGTTACTGTTTTAAAAATGACGACAATGACAAAAAATGAACAATACAACCTCTGTCGCCAGCAACAAATAACAACCGTCGTGTCACAGCTCTTGTTCACATGGCTGACGCTGGCCGACCCCGCGCGTGCCCCAGGCCCCGCCGTCGCGCTGTAAACCAGACTCTCGCGCGCCGCGCGCGGCTCTGGCGTCGGCCCGGAGCTCTTTGGTGGTCAGGGGCCCTACACTGGTGGGGAGGGAAGGAGAGAGACAACGGGGGGGTTGTCTTATTTTTTTTTTCCTTTTTTTTTTTTCAGTTCAGTCTTCCTGCATTGGCAGAGAGATGGCTTGGATGATTCCCCTGTCTTTTCTCTTCTCTGAAACAATTTGCAGACGAAGGGTGAGCTTTTCACAACTTTTGAATGCTTTCTGTGGGGAAGGGGGGGGCGAGTGAGATGACTGAGAAGTGTTCTGAAAGAAACAAACCTCTGATTCCACACGTCCTTTTTGTTTTCCCTATGTACAATCCACATACTTAAAACATACGAAAGGAACCACATCAAGCGACAAAATTCAAGCCTCGAGGACGTTCATCTTGAAATGTAACGCAGGTCCTGGTCCGTCTTCACTTGATGTTTGCCCATGCTTGCATACGGAGGATCCTGGCTTGCTTTTGGTTTGGGAGACTTTGGTTTACCTTTTCCCTAGGCATCATTTTGCTCTATTCATTACCGAAAGGAGTAACGTTAACGGTGGCTGATTAAGTTAAAGCTATAGGTTGAGTTCCTCCTAGTAGGGTCTCCAGACTGACTCATCCATCCTCCCAGTAGTCGTCATGGTCGTCGGCGAGTTACTGTGGCTCCCGTCCGCATCCACCCCGTCGTTCTGGTTGCCCAGGTTGGGATTCATTAAGCTGTTCCCCGCTGAGGCACTTGTACAAGAAGAGAGCATCCGGGTAGGGGAGCGCTCACCGCCCGCCACCATGGAGAACTGGTAGGAGCCCGAAGACGTGCCGTAGTACAAATGGTAGGGAGAGGGGTTGGCCTGGAAGGGTCCACTTTGGTTTTGCGTGGAGCCGGGGTAGGGAGGCGGCAGGTAAGTGTGGTGGAAGCGCGTCGTGGTGGGCATGCTGGTCATGCTGATGCCGCCGATGCCCGTGGCGGAGGGCGTCGCGGTGTAAGGGAAGGCAGCAGACATGGCACCGGGGTAATGCATCCGTGGGTCGGAGAACCGGGTCTCGGTGAGAGCCGGCAGCGTCGGGAAGGAGCGATCGAACTGCCGGGGGTCAGAGAAGGGGCTCAGGTCTGACGTGCCTGTTGGGGTGGAGGAAGAAAGCCGGTGGTTAGAGCACTGTCCTTGAGGCTTGTCGAGTCTGGCTGATAGCCTGGGCCATATCCTGCCCACGGAATTAAAGTCAGAGGAAAAAGCATCTCTTGGATCTGCCAGGGAAGAGAGCTGGGGAACCTAAATACAAAAATCCTACACTCATTTGTTTAAGTTGTTCCCATTTCCTGCCCTAAACTTTGTTGTTTCCTATCCAAGAAGGGACACGACTAAGCCGCCTTCTCTAGGGGTCTATTCATCTCTGGCAGATTGAAAAAACACACCCCATAAACACAGAAAAAAAATGTTTAGCCATTACATCAGCTGTGTAGTAAATAAATGGAGGCAGGCCCCAGACGGCCGGTCCCTGGGATACTCGGTGGTGTATATACACACACACGGAGGCAGAGGGGAAAAGCTGGAGTCCAGACCAGCCTGCTAAGCCTTCTTGTGGGTGGCCTGTTCGTGCTGATAGCATCAGGGGATGGAGCTGATAAACACACAGCCGAAAACTCCCAAGCTAGGAGCCACAATATCCCTCTGCTTCATTGCTCTGTGTATTTTGCTCCTTCCAAGAGGATAAAGAGAGTGAGAAATTCAGGCTTTCTTCTGCTGGGGGAGGGGAGATTTGGGTCAGCGTGGTGGGGATGTTACTCAGCTCCCTCGGATGCTGGAGCCCCCCCATGCCTTTTCTTGGGGGGGGGTCTTAACCCAACGAGGGCTGCAGCCAGCTTGTAACTGGAAAGGGACCTCTGCCCGGGGCTGCCGAGTCCTGTTCCTCCATGGGAAGCCCAGGTTAGAGGTGGGATTCCAGACTAGCAGATCCTTTGAGGACCTCGAGGCTTTGCTGTGGCTCTCTCAGCTCTCCTGAGACCGGTGCCATTTCCTTATGGATCCCAGCACACCACTGGCCTCGGCGCATCTGAGACAGAGAGAAATGAGTTTTGCTCTCCACGGAGAGACCCGAAACCCCTGTCCTCGAGACCTCAGCAGCCCACGCCAAGCTCTGCACCAGTTATGCAGGAGAACACGGCCAGAAATGCTGCGACTGCGCCCTTCTCAGCCATTTACCACCCCCCAGGAGACGACAGTCTCTAGAAGGAGCAGTTCTAGCCCACAGCACTCAGCCAATGCACCGAGCTCAAAGCCTTGGCCGGCTGGAGGTGGCTCTTCATCCTTTCTGTTTACTCCCAAGACCCCTATTTCTCCCTTGCTAAAAGCAGGGGAATCGCGCCTGCTTTGGCAGTGGGATGTCATCTGGCCTCGGTGACTTTTTTTGGTCACATCAGCTGGATTTGGAATCGACTCAGACCAAGGAAATGTGTGAGATAAGTACGACAAACACGTTTGCTGGTTTTAAATATGCCTATGTGTATAGACACACATTTATATGCTTGTGTATTTGCTGTGCATGCATAGGGACGTGTGTTTTATATATATTTATGATGATGAAGCATTTTTAACTCCTCAGGGCTGGTGTTCCAGGCCCTGCAGCATTTCCCCAGGAGAAAATATACTCGAGCTAATCCCCTCCAGCTAACTGGCAGCAAGGGCATGCTCTGGAGGAGCAGATAGCGAGGGGACTGGGTCTGAACCCTCTTTCTCATCCCAGGAGAGTCCCTCAGCCATGGGCCGCTGGAAGGAGCAGGGGAAGGCAGGTTCCTCCCTCCCCTCCAGCCTCTTGCGGGCGATCGGCAGCGCCTGCCTTCCCACGCAGGCTCCACGGAGGGGAAAGGCGGGGGAGCACCCGGTCTGTGAACGTGGCTGCGGCTTTGGGGCGAGATAAGAGAGCAGCAGCTCAAAGCCGTCACGAACCGCGCCGCTCGGCACGCAGCCGGGGCTGGATGCAGCTGAGCCGTCCCTCTTGCCTGCTGCGTGGAGGGCCAGCGTGCTGGGGCTGGCTGGAAAAGCCCTACGCTGTGAAAAATGCTCGCAGCTGACCAAACCAACCTGATTCCACATCTCAGCCTGCCAACGGGACACTCTGCACTGTCCCGCGGCCACGCTCCTGCAAAAGCAGCACCAAAACTGCTGTCGGGTGCTGTGAGCTGAGGTCTGGAGACCGGCTCTGCAAGGAGCAGCTTGACCAGAGCCCGTAGCTTTAGCAATCCGGCAGCATCACAGCGTCAGGTCGGAGCATGGGACAAAAATCCTGGCTGAACTTGGACTGGAGAGGGAAAAAAGCTATTTTTGGAATGCTTCCTCCCTACCCGCAAGCAGCCCTGCCACTGAGGTCCAAGTATCTGGACTGGTTTGCCAGGCACTGAGAGAAAGCGGTCCCGAAATCCCCCCCAGACCCCTGAAAACCCAGACCGCTGCTCACCGCCTTCCCCAGAGCCGACGACGATCTCCAGCCGTCAGACCGCGCTCCTTCGTTAGCTTTCACGTGCCCATAAATAATATTCCATAAAATGCAAAGCGAAATAAAACATAAGTGCTCAGGGCACATTTCCCTCTTCCTCTATAACGCACTCAAATGGTTTTGTTCTTTTTTTTAATGGCGACGCTTTACTGGCACGAACTTGGAACGTCTGGCAATGGGTCCTTGCTACTAATTGAGACGCAACGTGTACGAGTGTTAATTACAGGCTGCGTGTGCGCCCAGCAAGGCACGGCGATACTGTTGGCCCTCGAGACACCCGGCTCTTCCCCGCCAAAGGGGAAGGACAAGAGGTGATGGCCTCAAGCTGCGTCAGGGGAGGTTTAGATTGGATGTTAGGAAAAATTTCTTTCCTGGAAGCGTGGTCAGGCGTTGGACCAGGCTGCCCAGGCTGNCCANNCANNGGTGGAGTCCCCATCCCTGGAGGGGTTCAAAAACCGTGTGGATGTGGCACTTCAGGACATGGTTTAGCAGGCGTGGGGGTGTTGGGTGGATGGTTGGACTCGATGATCTCAGAGGCCTTTTCCAACCTCGGATTCTGTGATTCTGTGAAAGGCCGGTGGGCAGCGGGCGGGCTGGGCCGGCGCCGGGCTTTGGGCCCCGGTCTCTGACCAGAATAAAGCTCCCGCTCTCCCTAGCCACTCTGAGGCTGAAGGAAACCCCCCAAACCCCCAAGAAGAAGAACCCAGGCGTGCATTTTGTCTCTGCATTGTCTGGGGCGGGGGGGCGGTTCGGCCTGCCCAGGCTGTGGCAACCGGACACCGGGTTGTGTCGGTCTCTGTTCTCCCGCCCCCCCCCAGCCGCCCCCCCGGGTTGGCAAAGCCCGTCCAACCCCCTCTCCCCGGCCGCAGGGGGCTGGGGCACGGAGCTGGGCGGCGAAGAAGGGGTTTCCCCCCCCCCCGGGGCCTGCTCATTAACCCCGGCCCCC
>Ga0065711_1049789_pt1 | contig 11131 bp, 3 predicted proteins | sample Hoacrofraction12_FD_59098 | JGI IMG/M metagenome (GOLD analysis project Ga0065711, IMG submission 59098) | Hoatzin crop microbial communities from Cojedes, Venezuela - Epithelial fraction 12 v2 (version 2) | ecosystem: Host-associated > Birds > Digestive system > Esophagus > Crop | place... | reverse complement strand
AGACTGGGCCCAGTACTGACCCCTGAGGGACACCACTTGTCACCAGCCTCCAACTAGACTCAGCGCCGCTGATGACAACCCTCTGAGTTCTGCCATTCAGCCAGTTCTCTATCCACTTCACCGACCAAAATATCAGTTCTGTGCTTCCTCTCTCTTGCACACTAGCAAGCACACAGAGACATCTAACAAATAATTTCACTCATGTCAAGTTAAATTTTCTTCTTCCTTTGTGAGAAGGAAGCTTGCCTGTTACTTTCTACTGATAATAAGCTTTCAAATGAAAGGAGCTTCTGGTCCCTCCAGCAAAAGCTTTGCAAGTGTTCAGTGTAACGTGGATGTGAATGGAGGCAGGCATGTATTTCTGAGATTGCTGCTATACATCTAATGCAGCAGAGAGCTGTAAGCTTCCTGCATCTCAAATCCTGGCACCTCCTTGAAATCCAGCTAATTGTGGGGCAAGAAATTAGCTCTCTCCTTTAGTCATCGCATGACAAAGCATATACTTATGGGATTTATTGCACGTTCAAACTAAGGAATGTTTACACTGCTTGCATCTTGCTGAATCAGTATAGGGGAGCATCTACTGCCTGGCCTCTAGTTTCTGCCTTACAGCAGCAAGGGCTTGTAGGTGTTGTGGCAGAGAAACAATGTGCATCCCCTTTGTGGGCTTTAGGAATTCTCTTTCATCTCTGTGCTGCCAAATCATCTGTTTCAACTGTAAGATGAATTAAAATCATACAAACAAAGGGTAGAATAGATTTTCTGATTGCTGGCCCAGTAAAGGCTTTAGTGCGTTACCAGTATAAAAATTAATTGTATCCACCACAAAGTTTGAACTGTCAAAGTGAGGTGAGGCTTGAGGAGAGCAAGTCAGAGCATGGTTTACACTCACAAGTTCTGTATATGTAACAGTTGTGAGGGAGCTGCACAACAGGAGGAGACGTAGGGCTAACCCCGTACCAAGTGGAAAAGAGGCAAAGAAAATGAAGTGCAAATTTTTCGATCTTCTCCCTTTAATGACTACGTGTAGGTGTATGTATAATATGCCTTTTCATTTTATATAGATACGCTTTTCAATATATTTATGCATATATATGCTTTTTTCATTTCAGATGTGCTTTTCTGTTCTAATGTGCATGTTCTAGATATGTAAGTCAAGCTCTCATTACTGGAAAAGCTCGTTCATGAGACACAAAATATGTTCATGATAGTCATTATGTGTCCTTTGAATGGTGTGGGGTATTAAAAAGGAATATAATTAGGCTTAATGTAGTCAGGAAGCAAATCTAATCTGAATGTCACTACTGCTTTATTGCTGTAAATTTGATACTGCTTATGAAGTAGTAGCCATATTGCAAAAGATTATCATCGTTTAATGCGACAGCTATGACTATCTAAAATGCAGCCTAAACATTATGGGCCAGATTTTGACAATATAATTACACGGCCTTGCTCTGGGCATGCAGGGAGGAAGAGGGACTTGGAGGTTCTCATGTTTTGTATGTCTGTCAAGATGGCTAATTGAAATTCCAGTGACACAGGGTGAAAAGCTGCTTGTTTATTATTCCAAACAAGTGGAGAGCCAGAAGATTTGTGATTTCATCCCTCCTCTGTAATGGCCAACTGTTGGATATAGGATAGGATATCCTGTAGGTAGGACTAATTTAGTCTAGCCAATGAGAGTTTGTGGCACGTTTTGTAGACTCCATAGATTTTGGAGAATATTCTGTAGAATTATTTGGTGGTCTGCATGGGATAAAGTTGCTCTTATCTTATTAAGCAGAGTAAGTCATGTCTCCAGTGCAGGACTGCGGCTGAAGATCACGATCTAGATTTAATACTAGTTAAGAGTTATGCTTGCGGGAAATTGATGCCTTTAGTAGGATACATAATTCCTGCCATACTGTGTGTTATTAAATCAAGCAAAGTTATTTAATCAACCAGAGCCTGCATCGCAGTGTCAGAAGGGAACAGCTCCCCTCCAGCTCTGCAGGGGAGGGGGACAGACAGGGAACTCAAAAGTCATTTTTGGTGGCAGGAGTGAAAAGACAACTATTGTGGTTGCTTTTCCTGTGGCCCAAGAATCACCCTTCAATTACTTTTTCTTTATTCTATGCCATATTGTGAGTGAGCTTCAGAAAACACTGTCAGCTGGATGATTGTTGGCATGCTGCTGGCTCACAATGGTTTATGGTCATTTTATTTTTATTTCAGACTTCCATCACCCTCTATTCTCTTCCATTTATTTCAAGTCGCCCTTTATGGGTGCTGCTGGCCTTCCCATGCTTATCTGTATGGTACTTAATGCAAAGGGCTATAGTGTCCTGTTGTGTCTCTGGATAAGAAGTCATTCTAATCTAAACCAATACTATTTAAAAAATAAAGATGTGAATCTGATAAGAAGTCTGTAGAAGTTTAGTTAGACAAGTACAATTTTATGTAAGCATTCACATCCTGTTACTGAAGAGAACTGTAATTGCTACATACATTTCATATGTTAGTGGCCCGTACATCAATTTTAGTGCCTCTGTGCTGCAATAATTTAGATAGAATTCTTATTGCAAAATGTGTCAAGAATTTAATTTTCAGTAACTGTTCTGTGTATTTTAGACCAAGCTTTGCTTTTTTGTGTTGACATTTTTGCAGTTTCCTTCTGTTCTGACAGCAGACAAAACATACTTTCCCTTTCAAAAATAAAATTGCTCAGAGGCTCAGAATATGTATGTTATGTTATATGCATATGTACATAAAACATGTATACAATTCTATATATGTATGTATGTATTGTTTGAGAGGATCAAATGGCCCAAAAGCTTGTCCAAGCACAAGAAAGCCGTTTACTCACATTTGAAGCATATTGCTTTTAGCTGAACTGTACATTGTGGTCATCACATAAGCTCTGCGGGAAATTGGCTAATATAATATCATTTATGTATTGGCATATTTAGAACTTACTGTGCTAAATGATCAGTATGTACAAACTTGTGATTCCCTTTAGGCAGCAGTGGAAGTAAATTGCGAGGCTAAAGCTTCAGTTACAAAATTAATAACGATAGAGTGACTGACTGATGATTTACTTGCTGTGCATCTTCATTTCTTCCTCAAAGCTATGCTTTTTTACCTATTTATGTTCTTGTCATAGTATCATCTGTGCACCAGTACTGTGAAGGCCTTGCAGAAATTTCTTCTAAGGAGCTTCACTTATCTGCACTTCATCTCTATGATTTGTCAGCCTTGCTTAGTTGTATGTATATACTTAGGGTGTTTTGGGCACTATATGGAACATTTTCATTAAAAGGTAATGTTTTCACCATTCACTAACACTGTCCTGTTATTCAATCTTAGCCTCTGCAATTGCTACAAAATTGGCAATTGCTACACTAGCAATCTTATAAAATGTGTCTGGAATGACTTTCAACGAACAAGGTGTAGCAATGCCTGTGTCATTCCTCGCACACAATACTGTATGGTTGAGTGAATATTAGATACTTTAAATAGATTCCACTCATCATGATGCCAGTGGTCAAACTAAAGACCAGGTCTCTAAACAAACTCTGGTTGAGTTTGTGAGCACGTGGCTATTCTCTGATGAGTTTTCATTGCCGCTCACCATTCTGGGCAAGGGTTTAGTGCATTCTGCTGGTAATATGGCACCTTTCACCAGGAACCAATCTCCCTTACAATGAAGAGAGCTACAGGTGATGACTGCTGCCTGATAAAAACGGAAAGATGAATAGTTATTATTTGCATATTTGATGCCATTATTTTGAATGAAAAGCCATGCACTCCTTATGCAATAATTGCATATGTAGTAAAATGTTCAGCTATTTAGATTACTGTTTGAAAAATGAATTGTTTCCTTATTTTAGCTTGGATTAATAGTTTGAATTTATCCAGATCTGGAGATCTGTCTTAAAACTACATGATTGCTCTGTTTTGCCCCGCGATTGATTCAGTGACCTTGAATAATCTTTCAACTACCTAACTGTATAATCCCATTTTCTGTAAGAGTGCAGTTACGTTAGATAGAAATGGGATTTTATGGTCTTGCAGTAAGTTATTTAACCTAAATTTAAAGATTGTCCCATACAGTCTGAGTAATTTTATTTCCTGTGAATGTGACTATTTCTGCTGACGATTTGAGAGAAGCTCCTCAATTAGCCAGAGGACAAATACGTAGATAAGTGTGCTTAGAGGACACATCTTTTTTGAAGAAGTGGAACCATCTTAGTGGCTTTGTGGAGAGCTAGACATCACTGTTAGGGCCAGGGAAAATGCATCTTCACATCACAGAAATGAAATTATTTGGTTCTGAGTAAGAGAAAAAGTCACATAATTTCTGTACAGAGTTCTGCATTTCTTCATCCAGATAAATGGCAGCTAGGTAGGGCCACATCATCAGAGGAGTATGAGCATAACACTTCCTATTACCAAGGATTATGCTGCCATATTATTATGTCCAACTATGGGGTTTTTCTGCTTAGTTAAAAATGCTTTAATATATCTGCAACAGACTCTGTCTTCTCCCCTACAAACTGGAGTTTTTCTTGTTGTCTGTGCAAATTGTTGGTATTGGCATTAATGTGTAAGAAATGAGAGATGACTGGTAAATATGAGGATACTTATTTAATGTGAAAATGAACCTGTGGCAGAATGTTATGTGTCCTGTTGTACAAAGCTGGAGAACAGTATTGCTTAAAAATCTCTCCAAGAAGTGCAGAATGGTAAAGCTATTTACTGTGTCATTACTGTTTTTCAGAGTGCACAGGACAGATTGTGCAATGTGTTTTATTATATGGATTTCACATAGTCCGAAATCATTATCTCCTACAACAATTTTTTGTGGTATATGCTAATGAAGTAATAAAATGTAAAGACCTTTTATCTAAAATAACACTTAGCTGCTGCTTTGTTCTACTTTTATGTAGCATCTGGGTTCTTCTGTGCAATTTTTGATCGTTTAGAGGAGTTGATTAGATTTAATTCAATGGGAGCAGGAAACTCCTTTTGAAAGAGAATGGCTCAACATCACGTCAAGTGCAATATATACAAAATATCACCATGATACTTGATATTGAATTACAGTCTTATAGACAAGGTTCGGTATGAAATACTGCTGTGGTAGTAATCTGCTTTACTCATCTATTTGCTCTAAGTCTAGTATTGCCTATACTGAGTGTTTGTCTGCATAAAAAAATAATGATTCCTATAGTATATCTCAAAGAGAAAATTCTTTGAGTATGAACATTAGGGAAATGTCTTAGTCGTAATGGAAACTCTTCAGTAAAGCAAACAATCGTATTTTTTCCCCAAGCTATCTAGCAGGACATACCTCATTTGTTAGTATTAAAAATGCTGTTGTTACCTGTGCAGATTTGTGCTGAAGCTGGTGTTGAGCAAAGGTCTTTTGTGAAGAGGCCTTCTGCACTTTCTCAAACTGTTTCCTCACTGCTGCCAGGCCACCAGGCACAGTATAGAACTTGGTTTTCTCTGAAGTCTAGAGTGATAAAGTAAGATCAGTTGTTTTCCATTTGCACTAAGAACGTACTTCTACAAGCTGATTTTTTAAAAAGTAGTTAATGTCAGTATGCTATAATGCTCCTAAATTTCTAATGGAAAGTTTGGAAATACTTGATTATGTCTTTAGCCTCTTATAGGCAACTTCGACTGATGTAATCCATAAACCCTACTTATTTTAACAGTGCATGTGAATTAACATTAGCATTTGGAATAGATACAGTAATAAGACATTATTTTTCAAGTGTTGTCATCAAAATACATAACATATACATACTATTAACATTAACTGTTGAATCTCATTGGCCCATTTTAGGACTTTTACTTGTCAACCAAATTTTAGGATCTGCAAATTATAAAGTTCTTTTGGAATTTTGCAATCTAGAATTTACTTAACACTAGTTCCTGTGTAAAGTAATAAATAGATCTTGCTGGTGTAGCCTAAGCTCATGTCTGAGGACTCAGTGGTTTCCTCAGTTTTAGGGATCATCCATGTATTTCCAGCCATGTATTACTCTGTAAGAATGACTCAGACAGTCATAGATACTGTTTCTGGCGAGTTCGGGGACCACTGCACAGGAGCCATACGTTGCGATTTGGAGAACTGAAGGCGTATGTATGTTTGAAAAATGTGCATGTTTGGCCTGAATCTTTAGCACCAAAAGGAGTAGGTCCGATCTACTTGATTGTCAGTCGCAATTACTTTCCAGAACAACCCTTCTCTGGTGTTCCCTCTTCTACTTGCCTATCCTGAGTTCTGTTGCGTTCAGAGTTGCCATGTGGCCCTGTCTGTATTTTTTCAACAGATGATGTTGAAAAACACGAACAGAGCTTCAATGAGGCCTTTGTGAGATGATCTTTCTTCACTAACAACAGAGCCGAAGGTCACAAGATTGCCCTTACCCTCAAGCTCCATGTTCTAGTTCTGTCCCTTATGTGTTACCTCTCAGATGGTACTGGAACGAAGCTTTCAGTATCCGAGCTTATTAATCAGTTCGCAGAAAATAAACCACCAAATAGTCAGGAATAGCCTTGTAATGAAGATTACGAAGTAGACTTAGGTTTAGTGCTTACACCTGATGAGTAAGTAAGCAGATTTTAAAAACGAGATTTTATTTTTTTTTCCCTGTGATGTAGGTGGGACAATTCTATAGGTACATGGATGTCTGAATGTGAAAAGTAGTTATTTTAGTAAACGAACATTTCAGGAACACCTTGCCAGCTGTTTGGAGATATTTAGATGGGTAAATGCAGTTATGGGTCCTTTAAGGAAACATATTAATTCCCTTTGATGGAACTGGATATGCAGTTGCTTTTTCAGGCAACCATCCATTTCAGCAAGAAATTGTGAGAAGTTCCAGAGTACAAATGAAGTAGTTCTTGTGTGCTCAACACATTTAAGTTGGGTCAGGCTTCAAGCACTTCTTTTCTTTTTGAGAGAGAGTACTAACTTCAGCAGTATTTCCAATTGCAGGAGTAGTGAACTGGAACCTTCTCAGCCAGGTAAACTGCACGAATCTGTTTCAAATACACATAGGCAGTTAGGAAACAAGGAACTCGGCAGGCAGGAATTTTGTAGTTGGAAAACACCTGGCCTCTGGTGAGTGTGGCTGATGGCTATTTCCTCTACGCAGCTTCTGGGCTATCCAAGCATCCAGAAGGTCCCTTCAGATGCTGCAGACCACTTCTCTCAAGACCAAAGTGACAGTAAGACTGGGAGTCCTTCTACAGCTCTTCTTGCATGTGGACAAAGATGCTGGCTGGTGAGAGCTGCATTATAGTCCTTCCTTTGCCAGATACGCCCCCTGATTTACAGAAATTACTCTGGCCTAGTTTACAGTAAGAGAAAGGTGTTCTTCCCATGTGCTGAAAGTTTAGGGTAAACAAAGGCCATTGTCACTCTAATATTCTTGCAAGCCAGCATAATGCCTTCATTTCCTGATAGACAAGGGTTGAGCTACAATTTTGAGGTAGGGTTTCTAAGATATGGTAAAAATACCCTTTCTATCCCTTAGTATTTCTGCAGAAATGAGGAAGATTTTCCTGATTTTCCTGGCTGAGATCTGAAGACTCGATTTTCAAATATTTCTCACTGACAATTCAGTGTGTGGTGAAGTCTTGCTCTGTTTTAATAGATTATAAATTCTGTTAGCCAAATACTTATGTGCTACTTGGTATTAATATTAAACTTTCCTGTAAAATACCTAATCCCTATTGATAGACATGTAGAGAGATAAGTAAAACAAAATTTAAAAGTTCTTTTCTAAATATTTTTTCATATAATGCTTATTTTAAAATAGTTTTATTTTAAAACAATACTTTTTCATACACCTTGTCTCACAGAGCTGCTATTTTAAAATGCAGCAATTTCCAGTTCTTTATGTTGATCAGCAAGAGGTCTAAAGTTAATGAGCTTTTGAAGATAATTTTATTATTTGGTAATATTTTTAGTAATGCAGAAACTACTGGGTTTTGTCATTATCAGCTGAAAGAATAACTGTGTTACTAATCTGTCTCAAGCCTATGGTCCTAATAAATGCAAGTCATGCAACAGTGGAATAAAAAGAACAGTCCTTGCAATGAATTAAAGGGAATTGTCCAAATGACCAAAGGTGTATATAGCATGAAAAATCTCATTCAGCAGAGATGGAGACTGATGCATCAATACATTTGCAAAGTAGATTTGATAATTTAGATTTAAAATTTTGATCCCCATAGTGGTCCATCAGTCAGCTTGTATAAATAAAGAATGTAGGAATGTCACTATGTGCAGCAAACACAGAGCCGAGAAGATAAGGTGATTGATATCTTACATGAGCAAAGGAGTTGCTACTCTCTATCTCGGACACAGCAGCTTTGTACATAGCCATTCTTTCTTTCAGAGATACAGTATCCTGGAAATCCAGCGGTGTGTTATCAGCCCCAGGAGTGCTCTCTTTAGGTAGTCCTCTTACAGGTTTGCGAGAACTCACTGTAAGTACAAACAGACATCATATTTTCCAAGACGGAAACAGGTACCTTTTTTCCAAATCTTGAAAGAAAAGCAGTAGTAGAAAGGAGCAGTATTATCAACTTTTTAGCAACTGTATCCTGTTTTGAGTTTAGAACTTAATGAGTACGGAAAAATTTAATTCAATGACGATTTTGAAACTGGGGGAAATTCCCTGACGAAAGAACAAAAGCTTTTTTTTTTAAATAAAAACCACATACAATTTTAACAGCAAGTACAGTATATTTTTCTTGATAGTGTTACATTTGCATTATTTGCTACTGTAAAAAGTCATTGTAAGTACTACAAATAACCAATTATAATTAGATACATTGTGTTCTCATGAACTTTATACATTATAGTATCCTTTTGCTTAACAGAGTCTGTTTTGAGTTGATTGTAGATTTCAGTTTTTTACCGATATTGTGTTAGAGTATGTTTTAGTCAATTTAGTACTACTAAAACCTTATTGAAAATTATCTAAATTGCTAACAACATTTTAAGCTGATTTCAAGGTGTGAAGGTTATAGACTTGTCTATAAGCATCTGCAATTCAGCCACAGTGAATGTGGAGACAACAGTTCAGAGCACTCGTGAAAGAGCAGCACGGAGTCACTAGCACTAGGCGTTTTTTTGTTGCTACTTTCTACATTCATATGACTATATTAGAAGAATTCCACATACCCAGAATTGTGCCTTAAATTTAGCGTGCGGATATTTTTCTTTCTCGTTTCAGACAAAGGGAAAAAAAAAGTATGTTGTGAGCATGTCTCTTGTCTGTAATCAGAGGCAGAAGAGGTTTCTTACAATCCCACAGGCAGGAAGTTCCTCTTGTCCTGACGAGGGTTTTCTACAGTGCATGGAAAATTGGGTTGAGTGGCACTGGATTTCTGTAACCAGGACACTTCCCTTCGTTTTTTGGGGGGGAGGGAATTTTAAGACTTCAAGAAGATATGTTTTTAGTAAAGCCAACAGAATCTAATTTTTTAATCCTTGTGCTTGTGCTGCAGGTATCAGAGCACCCTGATCTTTCCTAAATCCATCTATATTTCTCCTTGTCCTTGCACAATAGGACAGAATAAATTTGTTGCACTCTGCATTGCTTTTTTTTAAACAATTGTATTTTCTGAAATTACAAAAACAGGCTGTAGCTGAACCAAATTATCTCAAATAATCAAAAAATCACCAAAAGCTACCCTGCCACCGGCCCCCCCAACCCCAATAATCTTGGAATTTCTCAAAGTTGACGAGATTACTGACTTAAAAAGGGAGGACACAGAAAGAAACAGTGTAGATATGTCCTCCTATTCTATGTATTTAATTCAAGCCAGTGGGTGCCCAAACTAAAACCTTAAAATCCATTTCCAAACAAGAAAGGAAAGTCAGAGGAACCTTCAGATGTGTGCTTTCTGCTAGCCATTGACAGTTTACTTGTATTCTTATATATTCTGCCACTGCTGACACCCTGTCTTCCTCATTCTGAATGTGTTTGTTACTTTGTTGCAGCACAGGGCTGGGGTTTTTTTTGAAAGGACATATATTTTTTTATTGTATACAATTGATTTATGATTTTTGCATCTTGCTGATGATTTGCAGAGTTACCGAATTAAGCAAATCAACTGACTTGCCATAATCTTGCTGAGAAATGAGCAACTTCTCTTTGTACAGTGTTGTCTATCTCATAATGTGCATATAAAACACCAGGGACATACTAGAGTGCACTTACCTTTTCTACCATTCAGTGCAGACCAACACCATTTACAGAACTGGTCTTTTCTTTTGAAAGAAAAAAGCCATCAAAATCCTCTCTCAGGATTTTGTTGTTGTTGTTGATTTTTAAGATAAATTTCCCAGTCTCCTGAAATATACCACCTAGTGGAGACGAGCTCGACTGAATCCCTTCCTGGAGCAGGTAGAGGGGTACAACTGATTTTGGTTTATTCCCACATGTATAGGGTGGAAATTGGTGACTGTTTTGAGGGCGTGAGGTCTGGATAGCATTTGCCAGAGTCAACTGCTTGTTCTGGAAGCCTAACTGTGATACATATTGTTATACATACATGCATTGCAAATACATGTGCTTGGTGAATTACATTTCTTCTTATGTAAGTTGGTTCACTTTTGATTATTGTATTGTTTTACTAAGGCAGTGGTTGAGAACACAAAAGATATAGATTAAAAACAACAAGAAGGGCTTCTTCAACTACATCAGCAGCAAAAGGAAGGCTAGGGACAATGTGGGGCCGCTGCTGAATGAGGCGGGTGTCCTGTTGACGGAGGATGCAGAGAAGGCAGAGCTACTGAATGCCTTCTTTGCTTCAGTCTTCAGTGCCAAGGCAGGCCCTCAGGAATCCCAGGCCTCGGAGGTAAGAGAAGAAGCCTACAGAGAGGATGACTTTCCCTTGGTCGAGGAGGACTGTGTGAGGGATTGCTTAAGCGATCTGGACTTCCACAAATCCATGGGCCCCGATGGAATGCACCCATGAGTGCTGAGAGAGCTGGCGGATGTCATTGCTGAGCCACTCTCCATCATCTTTAAGAGGTCCTGGAGGACAGGAGAGGTGCCCGAGGACTGGAGAAAGGCCAATGTCACTCCAATCTTCAAAAAGGGCAAGAAGGAGGACC
>Ga0065711_1049788_pt1 | contig 11131 bp, 4 predicted proteins | sample Hoacrofraction12_FD_59098 | JGI IMG/M metagenome (GOLD analysis project Ga0065711, IMG submission 59098) | Hoatzin crop microbial communities from Cojedes, Venezuela - Epithelial fraction 12 v2 (version 2) | ecosystem: Host-associated > Birds > Digestive system > Esophagus > Crop | place... | reverse complement strand
GGCGGCCCCGTTACCAGCTGTCCGCCGGCGCGGGGGCCGCGTCTCGGCCCCGGGCAGCGGGCGGGTGGTGGCTCTACGCGGACACCCGAAGGGCTTTGGACTGCGCGTCCCGCCGGGATGCCCCGGTGATCCGCCCGCCGTGCCCCGGGGGGTTCCGCCAGGCGCCCCGAGGCCCCGTCTCTGCGGGGACGCCCGGTGCCGGTCTCCCCTTGACCCCGCGTCTGCGGGCCCGGGAACCAGCCCAGCCCCGGGCAGGCGCCGCAGTCCGCGGGGATGAGGCGGGCTGTGTGCCCCGCACCCCGACTCTGACAGGAGAACGATGGCGAGCGGGGCCTCCGTCCTACACACCGAGACCCGGAGACGCGGCCCCCGTGCCTCGGCCCAGCACAAGCGCGGCCGCTTGCCCGTAGCCCGGCGGGCAGTTCTGGGAGGGCCGTACGTTCCCCGGCCTTCGGCCACGCTGGGAAGGACGGGTGAGGAAAGGGATGGCGGGGTGAGGAAAGGGATGGCCAGGCATCCCTGCCGTCCGTCCCTCACCCTGCGGCAGGGAGAGCGGGGAGGGAGAAGCACCCGGAGTCTCATCAGTGGCTGTCGGCTTGGGCGAGCAAGATGGCGCCTGGAGTCACAGGCGTGAAAGCAATCGCTGCTTGGAAGAATAAGATCGGTTTGTTTTTCCTTAAGGAATTACAGGAATATTAAACCCTTCTTGCAGTTATAAATCATTTAATGCAAATCATTTAATCCAAACAGAATTTTTACAGGCTCATGAGGCTCACTCATTTTGCCAAGAGTGAGTCATGTACAAATAAAATGAAACCAACAAAGAAAAGAGCTCTCATACCATGTGTATGTGGGTGATCCTTTGAAAAACTCGTCATTATTTTTTTTAACTCTACCACAGCCAGGAAGACAGGTTCGTGAAGCCAGAGCGAACCTCGACAGCTGAGCTGCAGCCCGCCGACGTCTGGCGTTTCCTTCACCCGCAAAGCAGCGCAACAGGTCCCCTGTCCGGCCGACGGCGTGACTGAGGTGTCGGCAGCCCCTCAACGGCCGTGGTTTCAAACCGAGCTGTGCACCGACACACGAAGGAAGTAAAAGACTTTTCAGAAAAATGAAAATAATGTGAAGTGATTAATACTTGGGATGCAGTAGGCAGTTAATCCCTCGCTTAGGGGTTAGCTGAGGACGTGAGTTAAACTTCATTCTTCGCTCCCCATCTCATAAATATGTGCTGCGAAACGCAGAGCACAGCGTGAGCCGGCGGGGGGGGGGGGGATGCACCGCTCTGAAATGACTAAAATGCAGGGGAACAAAGTCATCTGATGGTGAGAACGGGAGCGTTGAAATGCATCATCATCCTCGCCGCCTGAAACCGATCCCCAGCGCCTTCACTGTGGCGGCGGCAGGTACTTGTGGACATGAGAGGAACGGCTTTGTAGTATGTTCTGACGCCAGCTCCCTGCAACAGACAACGCGTCTTTCGGACAAGACACGTCAAGAGTATCTCAAAGCGCTCCTCTAGCCACCTACTCCGTGTTTTGACACAAGGACGGGTGCCCCGGGGTCCTCACACGAACACGGTCCCCTGTCCACCTGCGCGGCCAGAAGATGCTGCTGCCTGTGGACTGTGAGTCCCCCCTGTGTGCAGAAGGACAGCAGCGGTGAGGGAACGGGAGGGAACTCGACCACATTTCGGTAAGCAGGCAAGGGGCTGGACTTCGGGCAATGCAGCTGCCCAGGTCCAGCGCATGGTGGACACCCGTGGAGCAGAGGGCCCCTGATTTAGGCAACCCAGCACCCTAACCCCTCTGTGACTTTCACCATCCAGTCCCGCCTGGCAGAAAGAGAGGTCCTCTTGTCCCCTTCCGGAGTTTGAGGGAATCTCTGCTTGCCTTGCTGCTACCAGGCCTGTGCTGCGTCTACCGCGCGCTCACACAAACGCTTCTCTCACACAGAGGCCGCGGGACGAGGGTTCAGCACAACAGCAGGGCGTGCAGAAGAGCCGTCGGTACCGCCCGACCCGGGGCTGGCACTGAAGAGGGAGGGAGGAGCGGAGCGAGGGAGCGCACGGCCTGTACAGCCACGAATGTAACGACCACGTCTTCCTCCTCCTTGAGAACAGAGGTTCAGGGCATCTCCAGGCACTGAGCTCCCACTGCATCAGTGACCCACGGGCCATGACTTTGTTCACAAACACAGGAGTCGGAAACTTCCTTCAGTTAAAAAGCAACCCACCACTGACCTCATCAAATGACTGAGCGCTGGACCAGGAGCGCGTAGGATGTAACCCAGCTCCGCGATGAACTGGAAGAGCATCTGTACGTCCTTCAGGGCGTAAGGCTCTTCTCAGTGAAACAGTATTTCTTCTTTCGCGTTTTAACACAAAGACATAACTTGGTATCTTGGTGGATTTCAGCTTTTTATCCCTTATTGCTCTCAAGTTACTCTTCATCCTAGGTATTATTTGTCTGGCTTTCACAGTTGGGGGGTGGGCAGGCAGGGGAGAACTTCAGTTCAGCTGGGCTTTCCAATCATAACGGACATCTTGCATCTGCCATCAACGGGCAGATTTCCTCGTTACTGGTTCTTTTGATTGTTTTTCCCTACGGCCCTTTGATTTTCGAATGGTTGCTTGGCAGATCAGTTCACATACAAATGACTGTGTTTTTCTCAGACTTCTCACACGTCTCATCTGCTCTTTTTTTTGAGGAAGGGTGTTACTAATTCGTTTATACGCAAGCAGGCAGATAGCACAGGCAATGAAACATGAGCTAAGGACGCAGCTGAATCACTTGGCCACTTAGCACGCATTATCTGGTGGACAGAGGAGCTCCTAACCGCTTTCTGAAGGAAGGTCTTACAAAACATGCAGGTTTTCTTATTATCTGTAATTTCTCAGGCCTCTTATTTCCTCAGTCCTCTGAAATTGCATGTACTGCAGTGCCTGGGAAAATGGCGATCGAAGACGGAAACAGTTACGGTAAAGCAGGACAACGCGTCAGTAGTTTAAGATCACTCTGGAGTCTGCTGATTAAGTGAGGATCTCACCTTTTGGCAGACAAAGAAAATTCAAAGCGTTTTGTTTTAAAAGCCTCACAAGGAATGTGGAAATCAGGAAGCATACATGTCCCTTTTCGTTTTGTAGACTACCAGCAGCAAGCCGGTACGGCAGGAAAGCTTCCTGTCGGGTCCCTCTTTAAACCACGGATAACCAGTGCTTATACACACAACAAAACTAGCGGGCAGTATGCGAGTATAATGACTTTAAACTAGTTTCCATTTATTATTAGTGGTAGCTAAGGCTAATCATCTCTAAATGCCATGAAAGACTTTGAAACATTTTCATGTTAACTGAAGGTATCTGGCCACCATCCTCTAGTCTTTGTCTGGGGCAAACATCTGCCTCCTGTGAAAAATTGATACTAAACCATCAACACTATACGCTGTTTAATTCTTCTCCTCTTCAATTTCCATTTTACTATACAGTGCAATATATGTCTGTTTCGAGATTTCTGGGGAACATAAAAATAACCTAACGTAATAGTAATTTGTTTTTGCACAGAGATCCCATTCCATCCCGCCATCAGAATTCGAGGGGAACCACAGCGGATGTGTGAGAACAGAAGAGAAATGAATGGAAACAGAGACAAATAGGAAAGAAAAATAAATAAGCAGAAGGGAAGGAAAGCAAAGGAGAGAGAAACAAACCTAGAGGCACCATCTAACCTCCAATGCACAGTTCATATCCATTTTTGATCTTCCATGCAAAAACACAGCAGGGAGATTTTTTCAAGTTATGCAGGGATGCACACACATGGCACAGGACATTAGTGCTCAGTCCACAAAACCAAATGAACAAGGGCAAAAAAATCCGAACTGAAAGAGAAACAGCAGGATTACATTATCACCAAAAATTATTTTTAAGATCTGCATTTCTAAATTGCAACAACAAAATATTGGAGAAAACAGTCTAAGCCCTCCTACACTGAGGCAGGCTTCTAGACTACGCATTTGTGCATATTCTCCTTTTTATTGCAAAAGCTCTTTTACTAAAAAAGGCTATTTGGACTGTCATCAAAGGATGACGTGGAGGTTCAAGAAAGTTCAGAACGGATCAGACAATTTATGGTCGATAAGTCTATCGATGGCTAGTAAACATGGTGATGCAATCCAGTGAAATCTCTGGCTTAGGAAACTCCCACAACCTCTGACTGCCAGAAGTTAGGAAATCCTACGCTCGTCCTATTTCTTCCAGCCTTTCTGCAAGCATCCTCTACTCGTCAGTCAGTCAAAGGCAACCGGGCTAGATGGGCTAAAACCGGCAGTTCACACCTCTCACGCTCCAAAGAGATGATCGAGGCCATTATTGCCATATTACACTGCTACCTGCGATGAAAAATTTGTGATCGAAATCATGGCTCCAAAACTCATAAAAATTATGACAGGCCTAGTTTGAATTTCACAAAATTACACGGCAGAAGCAATGCCACATTAATAAATTAATATTAATAGAAAAACTAGGTGACAAATGACAGGCTTCATTAGCTCAGAGCTGTTGCTGTTCCTTCATACTGAATGGGATGGACGCAAGGTAAGATGGACACACCAGTAAGGACAGCTGGTCAGGCAAGAAGAAATAGCATTTAACTGACCTGCAGAAAAATCTCTAGTTGGAAAGGGTGGGACAGCACCAAAGGCTTTGCATGCAGTTGCCTTTCAGTGGTGGATAAGGGACATCTTTTCCAAGAAGAATCAAAGCAAGAGGGATTGCAGCTCCAACAGGAGGTAGAGCAGGGAGATGGCTAGAAGTCCTACTGAAACCAGATCCCTTGTCCCAAACCACTGTGGTTTCAGTTAAAAGATTAGGGCTTGGAAAGGCTCCTGCAGTTGGAATAATTGTAACTGGGTTGCTCTGAGGGAAGGCTAAAACCCACTGGGGAGAGGCTTGATTTTGGAGCCCTGACAGAAGCAAGAGCTTTGCAAGTTCTCTCATTCCTAATCTAAGACCATATGGAGCTCAACTACCAGGCGGGTGGGTGGATTAATAGAGGGAACGTGCAGCCCGTCGTATTCTACATCAACTTGTTCTTCATAACTGAGCTTTACTATGGAAAACACAGCAAGAAACCTAGAGATGCCGGGAAACAAGCTCCACCTCTAAGTAAAAATAACAAAAACCAGGAATTGAGATTCCACCTTTGTACTAAGCTCAGAACAGAACGCAGAAGCCTGGTATCTCTTCTCTGGAGAAGATGAGGACATCTACTCCCTTCAGTAAGTGAAAGCACGTGAAACAATGCACTATCATCCTTTCATTCGTTCCCCATCTCCTTCTTTAGCAGTATTTTGCTAAGCTTTATTTTAGCAGGCCTAATACACAGAGTGAATGAGATCACTTTGCCATCTTCATCCTGAATCCAGTAATAGCTGGATTTCTGGAATAACTCAGAGACGTGCACAGAGTTTTCACTGAAGTATTTGGGTTCCTAAGTTGTCTTCAAAGGTATGGAAGAGAAAAATTACCACGGTGCTAGCAGAAATGCTGTAATGGTATAGCACCATGATTTTATTATTTTAGAACGGCCGTTGCCATTTTTTGCTCCAAGTGTAGCGCATGGTACAGTTCCAACAGTCATATTTGAGTAAATGCCGATTTAAACACAATTTGCCTAATATACAAGAGGAAAGCGTCTTCTGAGTGTGATTATGGGCTTCACATTGTGATCCTTACGCTAATGGTGTCTGAAAAAAGAAGTAGTTCCTTCCACTAGAAAACCTGATGGGCCAGGAATCCCAGAAGATGCTTTGGAGGCCAGCTTGAAAAATCTCTCTGTAGGACTTGCCAAGCTGAGTTAAAACTCTCGCTTTTCAAGTGACCTTACCCAGTACAAACGTGCTGCAGCAGAGTGGCAGTGTCACCCAGCGTGCATAAATCTTGGAAGACGGAAGTACTTCAGCAAAAGCTCTTGCTTGACTTCTAAAGAGTAAGTACAGCAAGTCATAGCATAACACTCGGCAGTGCTATACTTTTTTATAGTTACCTGGTCAGCCAAAACCCAGTCACATCAAAATTAAAAAGCTAATTATAACTGGAATGCAATGAGAAATATTATGGAAACACCTACAGATCCTACCTGGTGCTCTCAGACCCACAGCTATAAACTCCTGGAACAAATTAGAAACCGGCACTACCGTAATAGCTGGGTATCTCGTTTCTTTAGGATACATCTGAATGAGCGAAACATGAATAAACAAGCAATGGATGAGACAGGTAGTTGATTCCAACACGCAGGAACCTCCTGCTTGTTAACTTACCCACTCTAATCAGCCCTCTGATTACAGAAAAAAACTCTCCACCAAATCTATGCTCATGTACCAGGGCAATAAACAAATGAGAAATGCACAGACAGGCTGAACAACTTGCATGTTGATTTTAAATTATCTTTATAAAAAGGAGAACTTGGGGAGGAGCTGGGTATGATCAGAAACCGATGATGGCACACACTGCGTCCTTTTCCTTCCTCCAAACAGATCATTTCATTTCTTTCAGTCCACTAGGTCTTCAGACACACCAAGAGCAGTTACTTACTCTTTCTAAATACTTTTAGAAAGCTGGCACTTTCACTTTTAGTGCTGTGAAGAGGAAATAAACCTTTGAGGAAATCTTACCTGTTAAAACCACTTTTTAATGGTCTAATGATTTTTTAAAAACAACAATTCGAATTTTGCCCAAAATTTCATTACAAACTCCTCCACCCTGACTACAGAACTTCTGAAACAACATAATAATCATCTGAAGGGAGGAGATTCTCCAGGAAAAAAAAGTGTATTTGCTGTCTGTTACAGTGCCATGTTTCATCATTCAACATTGAAAATGTCCATCAATAAAACAGCATTCATTTGTTTTATAACAATTCCAGTTCAAAATCTTATTTTTTGAATTCTAATTGATCCTCCAAATGAGCTTTATTAATCAGTGACGGAAAACTGGCAAAATCCTACCCTGTACTTTGGCAACCTTTCAACATGTCCAATTAGGTCAAATCAAGAAAGCCCTAGAAACCAATTACAGCAGCACTTCTAAGCCAAAAAAAACCTCATTGTACTCTGAAACAACTGCAGCATTATTGGAAAAAACCAAAGCCTTCCATCACGATCTGGTTATGCACCTGAAATACCACCTCCATAGAAACGTGCCAAATAGCCACTCCTTGAACCACACCAATCAATGATATTTGCTCACACATTTTCTTTATCAGTGTCATAAATGTCACTAAGCAGCTCGCTATGAGGAACAGCGCCAGCCAGTTCCTGAATCTGTCAAGCGAACACTCGCTCCCCTTCAGCATTTTTCTATACATCTCATCTTCAGTGCTCTAATTTCATGCGTATAGAAAGTCTTCACCTGTTTATGAGTTTCATGTGTTCTGCATCTCACCTGCATGTTTGTACATTAACAAATATGTTGACAGCGCGATAAAAATAATCTTGGCGGCAAGAACAACAGCGACCTTTATCTAACTTCTCAAGAACGTGGCCTTTGCTTCTGCAGTACTGCCGCACGCACGGCCATAGGTGGGCTGGTGGGCTGCCTGCGGTGTGGGTTGCTGCCAATCCCAATCCCACCACCCACAGTTAAGAATTAATTAGGACTTGAAGATGCCAGAGGGAGGCAAAACAAACAAAACCAGCATTTTAATGAACTGTAAACAATAATTAAAATTCTGCATTATGTTTAGCATCTGCACATTTCTAGACTTACTGCAGTGACTCTGAACCTAATGAGATGATCCGACTAAATCCCATGGGACTGGACAGATCTCAGATCCTAAGTGCATCTCCTATCACATCTCAAAATGGTAAATAATTCATGCATCCTTATTGTGAAGACCAGTCATTAAAAATTGAAAAAATAACACTGTAAAGGAACCAAAATCCATACACCCTGCCCAGACTGAAGGAGAACAGAATGTGCATGCATATAATCAATAGGTTTTGTGTTTTCTATTCCAGATGTGCACTTGTTCTGCAATTTCATAACACAATGGTCCCCACTTTACTTATTTATTTAGTTGGTTATTTTATTATTTATTGATTGATTTACTTATTTACAGTTCCCTTTTACTTTTTTCATTAACCTTTTTCTATTAACCTGTCATTCTACTAACATAATTAAGTGGGTGGTGTTATACAGCATTCTTTCACCAGTGCCACAAAAGTTATTTCTAGTGTTTTCCATTCCAGTGCCCTTTTACCGACACTGTTGAGACACAGAACCCTCTAAGTTTTTTCCTGTCTCTTTTAGTTGCTCAGTTTTCCCTGCCATTTGTTCTTCCACTGTCTAGTTTACAAATCAGATCTCATCAGTTCATCTTAGCACAAAGTATTACATTCCCTCAACTCATGCTTGAAACAGTCGCCTGTCATTCAGAAGTCAAACCTTTCGACAAAAATCTCCTTACCTTCACCAGAAGGACAGGTAAACTTCCAGGAATTTTACTTTACCGTGAGCTCGATCGAGGGTAACCACCAGGACCTAGCCATACAGAATAAAGTCAACGGCTTCTCTTGTGCCCACCTCTAGCAACCTGAAGGAAAACATCTGTCTGAAGTAACCACACGGCTTTTGTATGCTGTTGTTTCCCAAAAATGGCTAGACTGAACCTCTTAACATGTATTACCTACAGCTAAAGCTTTAATTTGCAGAAGAAAGATAACCAAATTCACGATACCGTTTATATAACACACTCAATACTACAGCCCCCAATATCTCATTTGACTTACAGCATCACAGGGCAGACAACTGCAATGTTCTAGCTAATAGGTGGAAAGCTTTGTGTGGATCCTTTTCTTCCTCCCATTATTTGTTTACTAATCCATTAATATAAAAACCAGGAAATGTTTGGACAATCCTGCATACCTCTAACCCTCTTTCAGCTTGAGTTTCATAGGTTCCTCCGGTTTCACAGGTTCATAGCTTTCACATGTTCTCCCTTACATTTTGCTAAACTAGTAGGTACAAAAGATTAACTGATTAGGAATGATATTATTGTTTTCACTTCTGTAGCACATTTTTTGAAATGCAAATTGAAGAACTGTAACGGAAGTATTAAGAACTTCAAAAAAGAGTAAAAACAGACTGGTGTGTATTCAGGAAGCCAAGGTCAGACCTAAGTGTAAGGTCTATGTCAGGATATATCCTAATGTAAGGATATCTTTTGTTAGAATGACTGCCATTATTTATGACGGATTGCCAATGTGACTGGATTGCTTTGCTGACCTGGAAAGGTCAGGAAGTTTACTCCATACATCTTGGTTTTCCTCTCATTTTATTTATGTCACGCCTTTTCTTCAATCATCTATACTCTCGTAACTGCACCACTTTGCTGCTTTGTTGGTAACACTCCCCAGGAAATCGTCTCACCATCTTTTGTCTTTCTTTCAGATGTATATAAAATCTGCATTTCCTATAAGTACCCTTGGTTTGCAGTGCCCCCGAAGGGAGTTTCCGTTTTCCCTCCTTAACTTTTTTGGCCTTCACCCTGACATCCCCCAGTTGGCGCAGATGCACGGTTCTGTATCGGCTGTTTTCCTCCTCAGTCCTTTTCCCTTTCCTGGAAATGCAGCCCCTCGCACATTCCAGAATTTCCCGGGTTTCTCCAGTGCATCTTCATTTGCCCAGAAAACAAACCAGTAAGATCTCAGGGTCTGGGGTTCCAGTTTCATCTGCCATCCACACAGCAGAACTAGCCCACAGTTCCCTCGGACGGCAGCTTTGCATCCCTCCCTCCCAGGTGAAAGTCTCCGGGAAGGTCTGCAGCAGTTCAGCCACCTCCTTACGCTGCTCCCCACTCTCTTTCCCTATACCCTATCCACAACTTTCGTACAGGCTACCTATCTTTTTGTGCCTTACTCAGGCTGATATCCAGATTTTGACAGTTCGTGTCATGAAAATAAACATAATTCATCTCCTTTGTCTCAGCTGCTTTCTGAGTAATACTAACCTGTGCCTGTCTTTTTTGTCTGGCTCTTTTTAGGCTGGTCAACTAACTCCAGTATTGCCTTATGAAAATGTTTGTTACCTGGAGCACTTCAACTTCTTTTTAATAAGAGGCTTCTACCATTATCAAAGACACTTCTTTGGATCTCACTTTTTTCCCCAGCCTTTTTTTTCTCAAAACTTTTCCATTTCAGCTTCTTCCATGAAAGCAAAGCATTGTCGTATTAGCAGGCCCCCCTTCTTTCTTTCTTTCTTTCTGCGAGGCCTCATTTTTTAAGAGATTTCCTTTTAAAATCTGAGACAATATATCTTTCTTCATTTCCCTAAAAAATCCTGATACCATTTCCCAACCCTTTTTTACTAACAATGCCTTCTCATTCATTCTGTTCAAGTTTTATCTCAGCTGCTCAGTGTAAGTTTGGATTAGAAGCTGTATATTTTCATTTTATGTTTGTTGATTCAATGAAAAAGACCAAGACCTGAAACTTCTGCAGCCCAACATGCTTGATGTTGTGCTCTGAATTCTTAACCAAGTCTTACTCGTTTTGGAAATCTTCCTTGCACAGACAGACTCTACTAACTTTTTTTAAAGATACGCAGTATCTTTCCACTTTCTGTTGCAACCGGTTTAGTGCCTCAGTCCCCTGAAGTATTTTCTTTCAGGTATAGCTTCTGGGGGAAAAATCTTTAATATGTGAAAGAGCTGAGATTTAACTATCCTACAGATACCTTCTGCAGTGCTTTCTCTTCATCGAGGTTCCTTCTGCTTTCTGCTGCCTCCTCATCGCTCCGGGGCACAACCTAGCAGAGCACCCTTCTGTCATGACAGTGGTCACCCCACAAAAAACACACGGCAGTACCAGGAACTGGGGAAGCCCCGTTTTCTCACCAGAACACTGCTTTTCTGGTCAGAAGGTTTGGGCACAAGTTACAGGGACGTTTCTTTTTTTTGCCCGGAAGTGCCTTCCTAGTCTAATAATAATAATAATAATAATAATAATAATAATAAATGAATCTCACTAATCTATCGCAGCCTCAGCAAGGAGGAGCTGATCGACCAGCACCCAGCGCTACCGCATTCACGGAGAGGCTCCCACACAGTCTGTCTCCGGCTCTCAGCGGGGTACGGTC
>Ga0065711_1049787_pt1 | contig 11132 bp, 6 predicted proteins | sample Hoacrofraction12_FD_59098 | JGI IMG/M metagenome (GOLD analysis project Ga0065711, IMG submission 59098) | Hoatzin crop microbial communities from Cojedes, Venezuela - Epithelial fraction 12 v2 (version 2) | ecosystem: Host-associated > Birds > Digestive system > Esophagus > Crop | place... | reverse complement strand
CCCGCCTGGACAAGGTCCTGTGCAGCCTGCTGTAGGTGACCCTGCTTCGGCTGGGGGGTTGGACTAGATGACCCACAGAGGTCCCCTCCAACCCCTACTATTCTGTGATTCTGTGATTCTGTGATAATCTCAAGGTTCGAATAATGAAAAAATATTCTTGGTAGTGTTCTTTTTTTTTTATGATGTACCTATTTCTTGAAGTTCATCCTGCTGCTGTCTGGCTCAAAGCACATTTGCCAGTGCCTCTAGTTCAGTGGAATTTAAAGGAGATTATTAGTTCAAGCTGCAGCCGAAGTAGAGAGAAAATGATATAATTGCAAAATAATGAATTTGTTGGCAAGAAATGTAATGTTTTTTTGGCACCTTACAATGTTTTAGTGCCATCTGGTGACTCCCCAAAATGTTACAAGAACATTTACCAAAATGCCTGGATAAAATAAATGTATTAGTAATGGGCAAATTTTTAATTCATAGTTATGGACTGAAAATCTAACTCTCAGACCTTCATGGCTTCAGTGACAGGATACAGCCTTATAACTTACCATCAGAACATGAATTTTAAGTGCCATGATAAAGCTAGCAAACAAACAATATACATTCCCAAGAATTGTCCAAGAAAATTAAGATAACAAAGTTTCATATCTAACTGCAAAGAGAACAAGAAGAAAATGTGATTCTGTAAATGACCCATTATAAATCTTTCAGTTGTCTTCTTTTAGGACAGCGATATCTGTCCAAAGAACAGATGAGAGTTATAGAAAAAGGAAACCTACTGGAGAAAAAGAGGTCTTAAGAAAGAACAACCCCATACAGGATACATTATTTTTAAACTAAGATGTGTTATGTCTTTGTTCTTAGAATGGGGATTAGAATTTTCCACCAATAAATACATCAAATAACATAAATTAGCCCTTGGTTTGTATTTTTTTTTTTTTAATGAGAACACACTAAGCTGAAAACAACTCTTACATGCGCTTATTTGCTCAAGTCCTTTAACTTAGGGTTCTAAGGTGAAAAAAAGACGGTAAAAATAGCTCCTTCTTACTCAGCGTTCCTATTCCCTTTTCTGAGTTCAGAGTCATGTCAGCTGACTTTGGACACATTTTCCCTTGCTTTTCATGTCTTTTAACTGTGCAGCACTGACACATCTAAGACAGATTGATCTTATCTGTCTTCTGTCTTTTGCTTCCTGAATTGTGTAATTATTTACTAAGTTTCAATCAGTAAATTCAGTGTAAATGTCTTCCTCTTCCAGGTTTGCCAGCTATCGCTAGGGGCTTAATATGAATACAATGAGCCTCATAGGAATGATCACAAGCATCTCATTTTCAGTTTCACTGTAGGTTAAATATTTAACTTCTGGTTTTAAAGAAACCTGTTCTATTGTCTCTTTTGCCTTTTTCTCTGCATCAGAGGAATATTGCGCTGTTGCACCTTTGTTCTGACATTCACAGATGGAGGCTGATAAACTAATGAAAGGGAGTATATGATGAGATATCAGAAATTCTGTGTGACTGGACTTGATGACCTAAGAGGTCCTTTTCAACCTTGTCTTCCTTACTGAGCTCCTAAATCTACAAATGCCTCCAGCAGAAATTATACACTGAGGGCTTTGTACTCAGCCCTTTCAAATCACTACAGAGATTTGTATTGACTTCAAACCAGTTTGGATGAGGCTGGTAGTTTCTGAATTTCATGAAATTTGCTTGGACTGTTGTGTTCTTTGAACACCTTTTACACTGAGCTCGGCTCATGCAGTCCCCAAGAAGAACTTCTGACATAAAAGGAGATGAGGGGTAAAGAGGAAGGAGAAACAAGAGAGATTAAGAAATCCCAGCCTTTTTGACACAGCAAAGCTATGCATCTCCTGATGAGATACTGTCCAGGTAAGCAACTTTTCAATACTTTGACACATTTGCACCACTCTGTTTTTGTCTATCACTTGATACCAGGACCACTTCGCTCTTGAGTGGCATCCAAATTCAGAGCATTCTTTCCCCTTTTAGCAGGTGCTGTCAGCATCATCTTCTAAAGCTCCTAGTCAATCCCTGCTTCCTGTGCTCCTAAAAACTGTGGAGAAGTGCTCTGGGTTTCTGGCACAGGAATTTTATACCTCATTACCAGTCTTTTTAATTCTACGTGGCATCCACCTTGTGGTTTAGTGTCAGCTAAAGCACTTTATCCTTCTGTATGGGAGAAGAAAACAAACTTGCACGCCTGAAGCCATTGATTGTCCTGTGGAAAGCACAGCTTCAATTTTTAACAGTGGGGCAGAGTTTCTTTACAGCTGCTTAATCGCTCTGAGCTTCTGCTTCTCACAACATAATGGCACGTGTTTATTTCATAGAATCATAGCATGGTTTGCGTTGGAAGGGATTTCCTGCCCCCCTGCCATGGGCAGGGATGCCTTCCACTAAACCAGGTTGCTAAAGCCCCATCCAGCCTGGCCTGAAACACTTCCAGGCAGGTGGCTTCCACAACTTCTTTGAGCAACCTGTTCCAGTGCCTCACCTCCCACACAGTAAAGAAAATCTGTCCTATATCTAGTCTCAGTCTACACTTTTTCAGGTTAAAGTCACTACCCATTGTTCTATCACTACATGCCCTTGTAAGAAGTCCCTCTCCAGCTTGCTTGCAGGACCCCTTCAGGCACTGAAGGGCTGCTCTTCTCCAGGCTGAACAGCCCCAACTCTTGCAGCCTTTCCTCCTAAGAGAGCTGTGCCAGCCCTCTGATCTTTTTTATGGCCTCCTCTGGACCCACTCCAGCAGATCCTTGTCTTTGCTGTGCTGAGGGCTCCAGAGCTGGACACAGGACTCCATGTGGGGTCTCACCAGAGCGAAGCAGAGAGGCAGAATCACCACCGTTAGGGCTCTGTAGGTTGAGGGAAGTCAGACTGATGCCTGTGAAGTGCACTGTTGGAGATAACAGTGAGGGATGCTTCGTCCCTCTTTATTGTGCTCTTTCAGTCTTTCATAGGATTAGTAAGATTATATTCTGAGTTTCTCTCAGTGGCAGGAGTACCCTTCTGCTATTTTGATGTTCTTAGGTGCAAGAATGCGGCTGTCAAAATATAGAGGTCAGCCTTTTTTGACTGAAGGAAGAGCTATCCTTGAAAAAGTGTTATCAATGATATCATAAGGCAGAAATACATTGACCTTAATGTCAGGAGAGAAACATATATCAAAACTCCTGCATGGGAAGACAAGTTTAGTAAAAATCAAGTGGTTAAATAACAAAAAAAAGACTCATAGAGTTCTGTATGTGTAAAGCTGTACTAATAAAAAGAACAGAAGACATATGAAGACAAGAACTCTATCTTAGGTACACAACATTTGGTGCATCAACATCAGACAAAATGTCTGATGGAACATGACAGGCACAAATAATACATGAACACTTAAAGCGGGTTGCACAAAATTTCTGGCTGGCAGCTGCAGCTGTTGCAGTGCAATTTTCAAGTGAAAATATGGAAAACTTTGCTTTGTCAACATGTTTTCCATACCCATGTTGTGCAAATCTGCCAGTCCCCTTGTCGTTCATGGTACCTAGAGGTTGACTGTCATAAGCAACATGGGGAACTCATGTCAGTCTGTGTTTTCATTACAAAATTGAAAGAAAATGCATTTTTGCTGGCTGCTCTGAGACACAAATTCATCAGACATAAGATTAAAGTGACTCTTCCAAGAAATCTCGCTGCTTGGAAAAACATCCTCTGATTTCAACTCAAAAGTTGCTGTTATAAAAGTGTACACTGACTTCTATTTTACAATAAGAATAATTTGGACTTCACAAAAGAACAAGGAAATACTGGAAATTATACTCTTTTCACCCAGATCTTGCTTCTTAATAAGGCAAGTGTAGAAAGCATCAATGTTATAACAGAAAACATATTGGAGCAGTATAAAGAGGGTTGTTTCGAAAATAATTTAATGTTTAGACAGGGACATGTAGTAAATATTTTTGAAAGACACCACACATTCTCCTGCAAGTGGGAAGACTGTCTTACAAGGAATTACAGGAACAGCACTTCTTCTTTACAGATGATGGTAATAGTTTAGAAAATGGATGGTAAAAGCAAAGGTTTTGAGGGTATCTTTCTGGAATTCACACCAGTATTCTTCAGATAAAGTGAAGTTATTGTAGTTTTGACAAGCAGATTTGTGTGAATTATCGGCAGAGTAGATACTGTCAAAGAGAAAAATATGCTATTCAGAAGTTATCCTTTTATCCATAGCAGTTTTTGAGAAAAGTAAGTTCAGCTATAGCTAATAGTTCAAACGTTACTTTATCCTCTTAAATAAATTCTGTTCTTCAAGTACTAGGAGTGTTGGTGTTTATATACTACATTTTCTGATGGAAGTATCTGTTTTTCCCTGTTGGTACGGGAACCAGGTGAATACTAAATAAATATATTCAAGAACATGTTCACTGCATTCAGTTCCCAAATCTTGTGTGGTTTTCTTTCTTTTTTCTTAGGGTGTTTTTTTTGTGGTTTATTTTGTTTGCCGCCCTCCTCTCCCTCCACCCCACAATCATTTTAACATGCCATAAAGCTGGAGGATAAGCTGCATTTTAAGTCATAAGAATCAGGAACAGGTTCCTAATCAGTAACAGCATACAAACACTTTGGAAACCCAAAGTGGGTGAACAGTATTTTTAGATTTGAGCTGGTCTATTTGATCCTTAGAAGCCTGTGGGTCACTGTCAGTATATATGGGCAATGGTGCATGTTCCTTGCTGAAGTGCTAGGTCCATCACATGTCTACACAATTTCTCTGTGTCTTTATGATTATGATGGGATAAATTAACAGGCCTCAGCTACAAAGACAGTGGCAACACCTGTGACTTCAGTGCAGGTAAAGCAGTCACTGTTGATCTCAGCCTATATGAGCTGCAGAGAGCAGAATGGAGGGTGATGGAACAGGGTGAAGAAAGTGGAAGATGCTCAGAGACATTGTAGTGTACAGTGCTCCTCTATGAATCCTGTATCAGAGGGTATATGTGTAGGGGCAGAGAAGTGGGAAGGTGAAAAGAAGATAGTGCTGAGACACAACTGCCCTAAAGAATTTTCTCTAAGCATGGCACTGGGAAGACTTTCCTAAGGACGTACAGGCCTTGTGGCTTCATGATAAAGGGTCATGATGAGAAAAGATAGACAGCAGTCAACAGCTTTAGTCACCAAGTGGGAATGTCAGGTAGCAAAAGCCACAGCATCAGGACGTTGAAGAATAGTAGATGATAAAGCAGACAGAGGAGCCTTTGCTGTAGTGGGAGATGATTCTCCATAGAGTTTTTGATTCACTGAGTCCAGTCCTGCCACGGAGAAGTCACTGCAGTAAGAGAGTTGGAAGATCCTGCAAGAGAGATAAAGTTCTGAAGGTTGGGACTGCTAAACTGACAAGCATACAGTGAACATTTGGGCAGATGATTCCTATGGTGTGATAATGCAGTCAGTAAGTATTGATAATATGGAAGTAGAACTTATGAGTAATCTGTCAGCGGAGGGACGGAAGGTATTTTTTATTTTTGCTGTTTTGATATAAACCCCTTAAAATCTTGGATTATGTTGTGTGGTCTTCTGTCATGTGTATTACACAAAACAGTCTGCACAAATTTATAGCATATTTTAATGTATTTATATACATGCATACATAGACACACACATATGTTCATGTGTGTGTATGTATTCTTGCCCCAGACCTGCCTCTACCTGAGTACTCTATTCTAAGTGTACTTTTAAAAATTTTCTTTCTCTAACACCTGCAGACCTTTTCATGAGTATTCTTGCTCCAATGCTGTGGCACACTGATTTCGTCAGATTAATTTTGACCCTTTCTCAGGGGGTGAGAAAATGCCTACGCTATCTAGATGCTCATTAGCACTCAGAACTGTCCCTGTTATACTTGCAGTATTTGGAGCCTTGCCTGATAATGATCTTGATGGTTTCAGTTGGCAGTTCTTGTTTTACTAGCAATTTTTTGTACTCCCATACTCCCTGGTGTTCTCTGAAAAGACTTGGTAATGAGATATTCCTGGGTTTAGACACTGGGGAAATAGGAGGAGGAGAACAATGACATCAATAAAGCCACCAGTATTCTTTGAGTATCGTGCCAACGATCTGTATCTTTATGATGTGCAGTTCAGTGTTAATTCTGCCACTGACATGTGCAATAAGCTGTGTCACCCACATTTCACATCTCCTCCTGTTCACGGACAGCATGAGGGCAGATTTTTTCTGACATCTGTATAATTCCCACTGTTTTTGAATTTTCTTTCTTTTTTTTTTTTTCCAGCTGCCTCCCATTGAAAGTGCTGATACAAGGCTGTATCAATGCACATGTTTTACCCCGCCACCTACAGCCAAGTGTTAATGAAATGAGCATTACTTAAACACCTTCCTCCACCCTGACTGCTCAGGGCACCACAGAAGGAAGCTCTTGAAGTTCATGCCCCACAGAATATGGCTTCTGACCTCCAACTGCTAATCCGTAGTCAATAATGCATAACCCTGAGGAATACACCAGAATGGAGGGAGAGTAAGGTGGAGGTATCTTGGATGCAGTTGAAGTGCAAGACTGTGGTATGATACAAGTGTCTTGCCAGCCACACCAGCTAGGACCAGAGTTTAAATGAGCTCTTTGATCTCATAGTTTCTAGAGTAGTGTTCAACTAATTTGTAATTAGGAATGTATTTAATCCCATGACTGCCAGGTACCGTGAGTATATAGGATGACTGCCTACAAGGAAAGACTGAAAGAGTTAGGTCTTTCCTCCCTGGAGAAGAGCAGGCTCCGGGGGACCTCATCACAGTATTCCAGTACTTAATGGGCAGCTGGAAAGAGGATGGAGTCTCACCCTTCACAAAGAAAGACGTGGAGGAGACAAGGGGCAAGGAGTGCAAATTGCACCAGGAGAAGTTTCATCTCAACATACGAAATAAAGTTTTTACAGTAAGAACAACCACCCACTGCAATAATCTCCTTAGAGATGTGATAGAGTCCCCATCAACAGAGGTTTTCAAGAGTGGGTTGAAAAGGGTGATAGATAACTTCATCTAAGCTCCCTTTACATGAAAGTTTGGACGCAATGATCTTTCAAGGTCCCTTCCAGCCTGGACTATTATATGGTTTTATGATTCTATGGTTATTTCTTAAATCAGCATAGAGGTAAGCGGCCTGACCTGACTACTTCTCTGCAAGTCTCACAGTCTCACAAATGAAGTTTTGGGCATGGCAAGAGACTAAATCCGAAATCTGGAGAACATTAGCTCTCTCTTATCCTTAAATCCAACTTGCTTAATTGTATTACTTCAAGATTTTATACTACCCCTACCAGAGTTCAAAATGCAGAACTTTTGGGACTGAAAGAGGGAAGCTGAGCTACAGCAATCAGATTGCTGGTATTTACTGCATCTTTAATATCACATTCTGAATAATGTAGAGGGGGTGAATTTCAGCATTTTACCACTGGAAGCTGGAGCGGAAACAGGAATTAGCTAGAATATAACAGCCAGTATCCCAGGCATGAACTAAATGTCAGGAGAGGGAAATGCACTTCTCTCATCGATTGGCATCAGACAAGGTTCCATTACAAAGAAGAAGTGGGAAGGTTGAAAGATGTCTTTTCAGGACAGAATCTCTGAAACTCTCATAAAGAGGATTATAACACACTCACATCACTCATGAGAACAGTGAATACTGAAAAAATTAGGGTATGATTTGCCTGTACACTGATCATGCTGCATGGTGGAAAGAGATGGCAAAAGACTTTTAAATATGCCAAGAGTTCTCACAGGGACAAATGAGCCAGAAGAGTATAGATGAACAATATAATAGATTGTAGAGTGGTTTAGACATTCTTAGAATTTTATTTTTTTATAGCCCTTTAAAATGCGGTTGTAGAAAGAAGCAGAAACAGAAAACTATGATTTACCATGCAGGAGTTATTAACAACTTGAATAATGAATTTTGTCTCATTATAATAAACCAAATGTGTAAACAAGCTAAAAGAAACTGCTCACATTGAGGAGCTCACAGTCCAAAATACAAGATGAAGGCAGGGCAGAAGGGGGAAAACGAGTGGGAATAGAATGGAAATGATGTATTCAGCATCACACAGTTGAGAAGACAACCCAGGTGTGCAGTGTTTTCTCTGGATACTGACACCTCTCAACCAAAAACATACCCAATGTACTATTCCTTTTATAATTTTCCCTTGTCTGTAACATTAAAGCAGCTACAGTAAGATTCCACCCTGATCAAATAGTCTGTCAAGGAGCTTTCTTAATACAATATAAAGTTACCCTTACTCCAGTGGATTAAAGTCTAAATCTTGTAAGTAGCAAGGAGGTACTTGGAAAAAAAAATTCAGCTGATAATGTGATAAAAAAAAGGTTCTATAACAACATCTTTTGGTCTTGCTTTTCAGCTTTTTGTGTTAAAGTTTTCAGTCTGCAGGGGCGTGCAGCTGAAATCCAGACCATTTTTGTCAATAACTTCCATGCTAACAGAGAAACTAGAACAAGTGGGGTTTTTTCCCCACAACCTTTCTCGGAGAGGGTTTTGTTTTGCTTTGTTTTATTTTGTTCTGTTTTATTTTGTTTTTCTTGCTTCCCTCTTTCTATGTCGAAAGTGCATAATGCAAAGGACACAACTTGAATTCTACATTCCAGATAAAATCTGCCCAAGTAGCAGCTAGAGAAATAATGAATGTTCTTGTAAATAGAGCAAACCTGATCAGGAATCGTTGTGAAGGAATAAATATGGAACCCTGCAATCTCATTTGTACAGTCAGTTTTCATTTGTACATCCATCCTTTAAGAAGTCACTGGGGAAATGAGTGCAGATACAACCACCTTGTAGTCAGAAAATTAAGAGTGATTAAGAATCTCTGATTAAAACCCAGTTTAATTAGTGGACAGTGTGAAGTCACAGGCAGGCCAGTTTCAAGGTATTTCCTTGTGTGCAGATGGTGAAATGCCAAATGGAATCAAAAGAGATTTTAATTACAAGATAGATGAGAAAAGTCAAGCAGCAAGGAAAAAAGCAGTTCCGTAAAGAAGACTACATCATAATACAAGCAACACTGAGTGCTAAGAGCTCCCAGAGGGTTAGATATAATATAAATAGATAGGACTGTACAATGTATACAGTTAAATTTTCAGTTCAAAGGACAAACTGCATGTAATATGCAAGTCTGTGTACGATATTCATGTAGCAATGAGCACAGTGCAGAGAGGTAACCAAACCAAATTCCAGCCCTTTGACCTGAAAATCTGCAGAAGAGAAAGGTGACTCTGCTTCCCTAGAAATACTCTTCCGCTTTCTCCTGTATGCCTCACTATGCTCATGAAAACTATTTCATTATGCTCCTCCAATCTTTATTTGGAATGATGTCTACATCAAACTTAAGATCTGTTAAAGAGCAAATGGCAGAGCCTACAGGCTGGCATACTGCTTGAATTTGCTTTACTATTTCCTTGTGATTGTCATACTTAGATACATGGAAATATTTCTGTCTGAGCTCTTTTTTTCTGTTGGTTTATTTTTCTCCGTTCGTATAGCTTCTAAACCACTGGGTTTCTTAGATATTCCTGCATCTAAATACATGAATAATAAAAGTTTGTATTCTGAAGCTTAGCTTATCTCCTACACACATGCATACAGTTCTTTACCAAATTTGAAATAAAGTTTAAGTGGCATGAATCAACAGTATATTAGTTTTAACCTGGCACTCTGCTGGTGCAGTGAGTATTTTTGAGCTCTGACAAAAGGAAGATGTCTTCACAACTGGTTGTGCGGCGTTCTGAACCTGCAGGGTTAACACTGTGCTACTATACCTGTAGCCACAATGGTCTTTTCATTTATTCACTGTGACTAATCTACAAAAACTATTTATCACAACACCTAGATCAACATGTCCAAATAAATCTCCTAGTAAAGATTAATGAAGGAAAGAACATAAAAAAGTCCCAGCTTTGACTAGACTAAATTTGCGCGTGACTGCGAACAAATGATGGAAGGATACCAACAAACATCAACAGAAAGAAAACAAACCCTGTGAAGAGGGTCTCAAAGAGAAAAAGCCTGTTCTTATAAGTTCCTGTGATGATGAAATTACTAGCATGGGAAAAAGACATAGATATTTGATAACTGTTTTTCTGGCTGATTTGAAGTTGGGAAAATCATTTGAATCTATCAGAAATAGGAACAAGGTAAAGCAAATGATTTAAGATCAAGGTCTCGAAACTGGTCTGAAACAAATATACATAAACATGAAACAGAGCAGTTAGACCTTGAAAAGCTTTCTGATATGGGCAAAACCTAGCTAGCTTTATGACACATTGTAGTAATTTTATGCAAGTTCTGTACAGCATGGTTAGTGCAATATTGGGATGCCGAAAATAATGACTCAGATGTCTCTTCCACTTCTATGGCTTTCACTTCTAGATGGTATGTCAGAGAGATCATGGAAAATACAAGTCTCATTGCAGATAATTTTAAGGACTTTTGCTCTTTCTGAGTTATAGAAGGATAGAGTTAATCTAGTCTTTTGCATGAAAGAGGTCATTCAGAGCTGAAGGATAATTCTAATTGAGGTTGTAATTAAGATATCTTCTTTATAATATTTTTCCTGTTCTTACTGAGTGTGTTTCTTTGTGCTTACAAATTTATATGTTAATGAAGAAAAGTCTAATGTCAGAGGTATTTCATGATTTTTTCAAGATTTGTTTAGTGCTTCAACCCAAAATCACAGAATCACAGAATCACAGAATAGTAGGGGCTGGAAGGGACCTCTGTGGGTCATCTAGTCCAAGCCTCCTGCCGAAGCAGGGTCACCTACAGCAGGCTGCACAGGACCTTGTCCAGGCAGGTCTTGAATATCTCCAGAGAAGGAGACTCCACAATCTCCCTGGGCAGCCTATGCCAGTGCTCCATCATCCTCAGAGGGAAGAAGTTCTTCCTCATGTTCAGACGGAACTTCCTGTGCTTCAGTTTGTGCCCATTGCCCCTTTTCCTGTTGCTGGGCACTACTGAAAAGAGTCTGGCCCCATCCTCCTGACACCCACCCTTCAGATATTTGTAAGTATATATTAGGTCCCCTCTCAGCCTTCTCTTCTTCAGGCTGAACA
>Ga0065711_1049786_pt1 | contig 11132 bp, 14 predicted proteins | sample Hoacrofraction12_FD_59098 | JGI IMG/M metagenome (GOLD analysis project Ga0065711, IMG submission 59098) | Hoatzin crop microbial communities from Cojedes, Venezuela - Epithelial fraction 12 v2 (version 2) | ecosystem: Host-associated > Birds > Digestive system > Esophagus > Crop | place... | reverse complement strand
AGCCTTCTCTTCTCCAGGCTGAACAAGCCCAGCTCCCTCAGCCTCTCCTCGTAGGAGAGATGCTCCAGTCCCCTCCTCATCCTCGTAGCCCTGTGCTGGACTCTCTCCAGGAGCTCCTCATCTTTCTTGAAGTGGGGAGCCCAGCACTGGACACAGCACTGCAGATGTGGCCTCACCAGGGCAGAGCAGAGGGGGAGGAGAACCTCCCTCGCCCTGCTGCCCACACTCCTCTGGATGCATCCTAGTGTGAGCAGAGCTGTGGGATTGGTACCACCGCTTCAGGCAGCGTGTGGGTACGGTTTACCTCTGTCTCTGGCTGGGTCCCTGTAGCCAGAAAACTCACTTTTTGCCCCATTACTGGTTTCAGAAGGTCCAGCCTTGTCCCTGCTTTTCAGGCTGCCCTGATCTGTGGCTGTCCCCCAGTGCCAAGGGGAGGTCTCCTCCATAGAAGTGGCTGGTTCCCATCACAAGAGCACGAGCGGTTTGCCGATGCTTGCCCTGTAAATTCTCTCCCTCTTTCCTCCTTCCCTGAGCAGGAGCCATGGAGGAGGGATGATGTATAAAGCCTCTTCAGCCATGAAGCCCGTCATGATTCATTGGGGTAATATTCAGCCGGAGCCTCACGTCTGTGAGGTTCATTAAGTCATTGCAACTTATATAACGTGAGGCTCCTTCTGCGCCGTGGGATGTTCACCAGTTTGCGATGGCTCCGAGGGTATTGGTAATAATGTTGACACGTTCACACCGTGCTTGGTCCAGAAAACTGCTGCTTTCAAAAGGCATCAATTCATTTTGAGTTTTAATAGCCAGCCTCGATGATGAACGCCTCTGGCAATGTCTGTATTGATTTAAAAGCATCCTAATGCCCCTTTCTGGAGCGTTTGAAATGGTTATTGACCCTCCTTGTCAGGCTGGGTTCCGTGGCTGGGTTTTATAGTCATGACTAAGCGTGAATTTATATACGCAGAGTTTCAAGAAAATAAATAAAATTGGGGCACGTAATCCCTCATAAACTGATGAAATGCCTTCTTCACACATAGATCTGCACCCCCGTTATTCTGGCTGCAGCCTGACTCCTTGGATTAGGAATTTGGACTGGACAGGGCTGAATGCAGCCTGGTGGTTTGTTCTCCTTTGCTCTTGGCCGGCATTGGCACTGGGTGTAAACGTCCTCCTGTCTTCTGCTCTCCAAGACGCACGTGGAAATGTCTCGGTTGTATCTGCAGAAGACCCAGTTCCGCGCTCCCACACTCCTCGCAGCCTGCAGTAAATAAACCACCCAGTTCAGCAGGTTGCTCTGGGTGTAAGTCATTAGGATTTCCAACTCCAAGCAGCCAGATCCCTGAGGAAGCGTCAACCTGGGAGCTGTCGGGAGAGAGCCCTGGCTCTGGGCGACCCATGCTGTGCCCTGCTCCATCTCCGCGGGCGCTCAAGGTGGGGATCTCTGTGTCTCACATCCCATCTGTTGCCTGCTGCTCATTTCCACCTTGCCGGGGGAGCAGAGCCTGTTTTCACACATCATGGTGCTTACGTTATTGCTAATAGGGAGGAGGAGGAGGAGGAGAACCAGGCTGCAGCAGCATGAGCAACATGACTTCCAAATTCCTTCGGTGGGTTTTGTTTTTTTCAAGATACCCTTGAGTTAGCGGCAGGTCTTTGGAGAGTTCAGCTGCCTTTTGAAGAGGACGGGAAGTCTGGAGTTGGGTTGGAAGGTTGCCAGGTCCTTCAAAGAGGAGGAGAAGTCTGGAGCTGGAAGGCTGTCAGAGGTCGGGGGACTTGAGGAACGGCTCCCCGGGATAAGCCTGCCGTACCGTTTGGTCGCTTTGTCCTTTGTTTCGTTCTCAGTTGAACGACGCTGTGCGGAGCGTGAGAGCTGCTGGAGAGCGTGGACAGCTGCCGTATCTGCCCGCAGAGCTACGAGCTGCCTCCACGCTCGCTGCTTTCACGACTGCTCGGACAGGGAGAAGCGCTGTGTCGAGAGGAAGCGACGTTCCTCTCCGCAGATGGCATCTGCGCCCGTGAAATGGGCTCTTGGCATCTCGCACCGCTTCCTGCTGTTCTTTGCGGGCGTTGGCTTTGGTGGCTTCTTGTCAACGCTTCCTTCTTTCCTGGGCTCCAGCCAGTGTCCTCCTAAATGAAACGTGGCCAGAAGGGCTTAGCCTAGCTACAGGCTGCTTTGTCTAATGCTGTTCAACTGCTAGAATTGCAGGGGAGCTACAACCCTATTTGCATCATCTCCCTTTCAAGACGGGGACCCTTCTGTGGGACCTGCGGGTGGCATTTGAGCTTTCCGAGGGAGATGCTAAGGGTGGAAGAGGCCAACACAGAACTGGATTGCTGGGGACGTGGTGTACACCGGCACTGGTGGCATCGCTGGAGGACTGAGCTGTGCCCTGCGGGTTTTGCGGTGGGGGATGCGCTGGGCAGCAATGCCTGGGGCGCGGAAGGGGACAGGCGCTACCTGAGACCTGGCAGGGCTTTTGTGATGGAAGTGGCCTTTCCTGGAAGCCTCTTCTGCCTGTGTCAACACGGGCACAGATTCAACATGGCTTGCTTTGCTGTCGGGTCTAGCCATGTCTTTTGCCGGTAAAAATGAAGTTAGCAAGCAAAGAGGGCCGGGCAAGTGCGTAAACGCTGCAGGGTTCCTCATCTGAAGTGCTTGGCGGTGGGTGAGCAAGTGTCTTCATGCCTGCTGCAGGAGGGGCAGCTCTTGGGAGAGCTTCTCAGCCGGCACCGGGACCGGCGCACCCAGCCCGGGGGGGGCTGTGGGTGCCGGGGCCGCGGGCAGCATCGCGCGACGTCTGCCTGCTGCTCCGCTCTGCGCGCCGTTTGTTCCAGGGCGGTTTGTTAATCGGAGGCTTATTAAGGTCTGTTGAGCGACGTGCTGGTTAGGAGCCCCGCTCTGAAGTCGGGTCTCTCGGCAAGCCTGGAGGCTGCAGGGAGGCTTGCTGCGGTGCTCGTGGCCATTAATCAGAGGAGGCATTTCCCAAATTGAGCTTCGTTAGATCTATTCAATATTACCAAGGAGCTTTAATTTCCTGGCTCCACCTGACAGCCTGGTGGGTCTTTTTAATTCTGCAGGTGTATCAGACAGGTTACTGAGAAACCCGTCTCCGTCCTCAGCCCACTGGTGCAGCTGCTCTGACGGCTGCAGCGCGGTGCCCGGGGCGGGCGATGGCGCAAGGGTCAGGCAAGCGTGTGCAGGGCTGGGCACGGGTGCTCTAAGGAGTCCTCTGGTAATAACTCTCCTGACTTCGCAAGGTGATAGGGCATGAAAACATCCCCCGAGGAACACCTCCAGATGTTGCACCAAGCCCGTGTCTTCCTGGGGTGGTTGTCCTGCAGCTCAGGAGCTGGCCCAGGGGCTGAAATCCCATCTCAGCCCAGTTCCAGACTGGAAGGGGGTTTAGCACAAGCAAAGCTTGGGAGAAACGCCGCTCTGCTACAGCTACATTCAGGAAAACCTTAAATTTCAAGGCTTATTAAACTGAACTAACAATCGGTATCACTGCCTCTGGAGCGGATGTTGTTTTGGCTTCATTCAATAAGCACAGTAATTCATTTGTTTTCTAGCTGTGGTTCTTCAGCTGAATGGGGATGGGAATAATTTTTAGTCACCCGAAGGATGCTTTGGAGGAATGAAATGAAAATCAAGAGTGCTAGCAGTCAGTCTGCGTTACGGCAGCAGTATTAGCCGAGGAGTGATGCCAGGGCATGTACCATGAAGTGTAGGAAGGCCATCAGCATCGTTATTTTGGAGGAAAGGGAATAAACTACATAAAAAAAAAAAAAAGGACTATTCCCCACGTTCAAACTAAACAAACATTTTAAGGATAATGAAGTGTATAAAAAGCCGTAGCCCGGCTGTGTCGTTGAGTGTGAAGGTGCACGTGGTGGGGTTTGCAGGGGACGGGGCAGGGATCGCAGCGCTCCCCAGACGGAGTTAGGGGGGGGCACCGGAGTGGTGCCCAGCCCCAGTGCATCTGTGCAGAGCAGTTTGACCGCAGTATGGAGACAGATATAGAGATACATATATGTGTGGGGGTATTTCCATATGTGTATGGTAGTTTGCTGTGTGGTTCTGGTCACGCTTGCAGGTGACCTGGTCTCTTCTCTGCAGTGTGGCCAGCGAGGGATCTATTTAGGTGACAGCCTGTGCTGCTTTGGGATTTTTCATCATCGCCCCATGCCTGGTGTGTGGTGGTGGTTGTGGCGTGCTGGGAGCATCCTCGCTCTCCTTCAGCTTCGGGTCAGCTCGGAGCAAGCGCAGACGACCTCAGCAGAGCCGCAGCCGTTCTCCGGGTGCAAGGAGGGATGCGGGGGAACACCACGGGCCGTGTTTCTTATTGTGTAAAAGCATGAAGTGCTTCTGCGGGGCTTTCTGTCTTTGCAAGGCTGCGCAGATGGTTCCCCGAGCTGCTGGGAGATGGTGAGAGGTTTGGCAGCACCCACCGGTGGGCTGGCACCCCGTGTCCTGGCTGCGACCGGTGGGTGTTCGGGGGCTTGGATACCTGCGTGGAGCTGAGCCTGTGCCCCAAAAAGCCAGATCAATTAAGGCTGTGATCTGCTTTGTGATTTGGAGCCGGTGGGTTTGGGCTGGGAGCTCTTGGTGAGGTCTTCTGCACCGCTGCTGCCAGAGGAGGTTGTGCCTGGTGGGTTTTGCTCCTGCCCACGAGTTTGGCTCCAGTTTAAATGCCAGCTGGTCACCTGGCAGCTGGGGAAGCTGCTGGGGACAGAGCTCGTCCTCCTCGGGAGCAGGGGAGAGGGAACCTTTTTTGCTTCTGAAGGCAGTGGGTTCGTTTTCCCTAATCACTGCTTCTGGTGTGGTTGGTGCTTGCGATTTCTTTCCCATCTGATTTCAATTTCAACACCTTTTCATTGCAGTTCACTGTGTCCCGAGACAGGTGTTTGTGTCCGGGCCTCTTTTTTTATCCTTTTCCACGTGGTATATGACACAGGATGATGGAATATGCCTTTTCACTGAAAATCAATGTTTTATTCCACCCCCTGCGCCCCACCAGGAAGCTTTCCCAGATACGAATATTGATTGTTCAGATAAAAGCCACGTTTACACTGTAATTGCTCTTTAAACCAGTGGGGCTGGTGGGTTGATGCTATAATTTCTCTTCAAACCAGTGCGGAGCTGCTGGGTGCTGCGGGCTGGAGCCTGCTCCTTGGACAAAGCCGCCCAGAGACGTGGCAGTGCTGGTCATCTGAAGCGCTTGGATAATATAGAATCATAGAGTTACAGAATGGTTTGGGTTGGAAGGAACTTTAGAGATTACCTGGTTCCAACCCCCTGCCAGGAGCAGGGACATCTTCTCCCAGCCCAGGGTGCTCAGAACTCCATCCAACCTGGCCTTGAACCCTGCCAGGGAGGGGGCAGCCACAGCTTCCCTGGGCAGCCTGGGCCAGGGCCTCACCACCCTCCTAGCGAAGAATTTCTTCCTAACCTCTAATCTCATTCTGCCCTCTTTTAGTTTAGAGCCATTCCCCCTTGTCCTATCCCTGCACCCCCTTGTGAAAAGCCCCTCTCCACCCTTCCTGTCGGCCCCTCCAGGCACTGGCAGCTGCTCTAAGGTCCCCCCGGAGCCTTCTCTTCTCCAGGCTGAACAGCCCCAGCTCCCTCAGCCTGTCCTCGGAGGAGAGGGGCTCCAGCCCTCGGATCATCTTCATGGCGTCCTCTGGCCCTGCTCCAACACATCCATGTCCTTCCTATGTTGGGGGCCTCATTTAGTTTATCCCAGAGAAGAGTGATGTGGTCAAGGACGTGGGGTGAGGGATGGCTCCTTGACTTGCGTGTTGGAGCTGGGCTGCGGCTGGAGGAGAGGCTGGAGAAATCCAGGGCAGGAGGCAGGTTCCAGCCTGAGCCTGGTCCCGGTGCAGAGCTGCCGTAGGCGAGAAGGAGGTAAGAGAGGATGGACGGTTGTGGAGGAAGATGTGTTGGACACAGGCTTGTACGTTCTTGGCTGGCGCATGCTTCTCTGGAGTCAACCGGCTGGGCTTGTTTTTAAGCGCAGTCTTAAAGTCAGAAATGCTGAGGATGGGATGGACCAGGTCGTACTGTGAGATGATTGAAAAGAAAAAAGAAAAGAAGAAGAAGAAAATTGGCTGCGATGGAATCGCCTGCCCGGTGTCAGTGACGCCGTTCTTAGCTGGTGCTGTGAGACGAGAGCAGCTGAGGTGCCACCGCGCTGGCAGCAGGCGGCTTTTCTGCCCGGATTTAAGCAAAAACGAGTCCCTGATCCTACCTTCTGCATTTTCCCGGCATTCCCCCAGTGGATACCTGAAGTTTGCAAAATGCAAAGCTTCTCCAGCTACCGTCAGAACCTCTGCGGTCAGCGCTCAGCCTGCATTTGGACCTCGCAAAAGCTGCCTCAAGAGCCCACGCTGCCCCGGCTGGCGCGGCGTCGCGGGCGCTCGTGCTTTTGTCGAGCACTTGTTGCCTTCTATAAAGGGAGAAGCGCAAGTGTTTTGTCACTTGAATGTAAGTGCTCTTCTCGAAAAGCGACGTAAACTGTTTTTCCTCCTCCCTGGAAAGCCCTTGATGTCAGAGGGGGATTCCTGCACCTCCCTGCATCCTCGCATCACCCTGGTTTGTGTGTCAGTGGTCCTGCAGCGCGGGTGATGCCGGGAGCCGGGGGCAGACCCGCGCCCACCGCGCTGCGGTGATGGGGCTGCCGGCAGCGCGCTCAGCACCGGTGGTCCATGGGTCGGTGGCAGCGGCTGGGGCAGGGTCAGCTGAGGATAACGCTGGGGGGATGCATGCCAAGCAGTTAAAGTCGTCCAGTGGCCTGGCAGAAGAAGGGAGTTTCATCTCTAAGTGGTTTCAGCCTCGGCTGCCCCGTTGCCAGGGCTCTGCTGTGCCAGCGTTCCTGCGGTGAGCTGGACAAGCCGCTTCGCTGGATCTGCTTGTGCTTGCTATTGCTTCAGAAAAAATATTTATCTTTGTCCCCGCAGGGTGAAGTGAAGCTCTGCCGTCAAATGTTGCTGCTCATTGTTGTCTGGGCTAGGATCTGGGGACGGGAGGTGCCTGGCTCCGTGCAGCTAACGACAACGGCAATATTTATCTGCACGGCCGCTTGCTCTGCTCGCAGAGCGGCAGCGGCGACGGCCTTTTTGGGGGAAAGCGTGAGAGTCCCGGGGGTCCTGGTTTGCAGCCCTGGTGACGCCTACCGGGGATGCCGCTGTAGCACGGGAGGTATCGCTCCCTGCAGCAGGGTTGGTCTCTTCTCCCAGGTAACCAGCGATAGGACAAGAGGCAATGGCCTCAAGCTGCTTCAGGGGAGGTTTAGATTGGATATTAGGGAAAAATATCATTACTGAGAGAGTGGTCAGGCGTTGGACCAGGCTGCCCAGGGCAGTGGGGGAGTCCCCATCTGTGGAGGGGTTCAAAAACCTTGTGGATGTGGCACTTGGGGACATGGTTTAGCAGGCATGGTGGGGTTGGGTTGATGGTTGGAGTCAATGGTCTGAGAGGGCTTTTCCAACCCATGATTCTATAACAATTCTATGATTCTATGAGAGCCGCCCATTCCCACTGCCGCCAAGCAGAATTGTAGGCTTTGACCTGTTTTTTCAGTACCAAAATATATTAAATTCTTGAGTTTATTTTCTGCGCTGTCGAGGACCGTTTTGGGACGCCTTTCCGTGTCCGTTTTTGTGTTACGGATGGCAAGATGCAGAGTGTCACTGTCACCCCGACGTGCCCAAGGTGACCCCCTGCGTCAATTTGCCGGAGTCCTCTTGCGCTGAGGTTCTTAACTGGCGCTGAAAATGCCCGCTGTGCTGCGCGTCGGGCATCGTCGTGCTTCGAAACAGCAGGGGAAGCAACTGGCATTCCGTCAGGCCGTTTCAGATGGCTCCTCACACTGTGTCTGCGAAAAAAGCCTTGGAGTGGGTGGGTCAGGGGACAGGAGAGCGACCTGTATAAATCCAGGGGGAGAATGATATTGTCTAACTGTCAAATCTTCAGTACGAAGCCGTGGCTGCTGCTGTGTGAGGTTGAGGAATTTGTGCTCTTTGTTTCTTGGCTTCCCTTCGCCTCTTCGTGCTGAAGGTGAGCAGTGAAGGTCTCGGTGAGCGCAGGCTTTATTACGGTGCTGCCTGGTGCTCGTTCCACCCTTCACAGCCCTAACTGGGGCTTGGGTTTTAGTGACATGTCTTTAAAATAATGGGTTGGAATAGAGCTGATGGTGTGATGGTCCTGCTGGGAGCAGAGGGCTGGGAGAGCCCGGGGTTATCTGGGGATGTCTTCACAAATGGCAGTGGCAAATCTTTTGGTAGCGGAACGAATAGCTGCTAAATACAGCTCAGCGCACTCGTTTGGTGCCCGAGGTGAAATCGAACTGAAGCGCTGTGGGCTTTTCCTTCGTTAGCGAAGGCGATGGAGCTGCAGGCGTGCCAGGCCTGGGGCTGGTGGCAGAGGACGGTCTCACTGTGGGTCCCTGCGGCAGCTCCATCCTCACCATCCTCATCAAACACCCGTCCCAGAGCCAGGTCGGGGTTTCGCAGGCGGGTGTGAGCCCGGGGGAGATGCTGCGCAGCCATGTGGGGCCGGGAGCGGGTCCCAGGAGGAGGAGGAGGATGATGAACTTCTGTCCCAGGGTCTCCCTGGCGCCGGGGCTCTGTGGTCTGCATGGAGGGAAACCCCCTTCCCCTAAACTGAATCAAAGGGGAGGGGGGAGCCAACACACACGCACCTTTGGCTGTGCTTTGGTCAGTCTTTCTCCTTCTCTCTGCTTTTTCCTTCGGGGAGGGCAGGCAGGAGATGCTCTCCGCTGACCCGGCTGTTCTTTGTGCCCCCAGATAAAGGTGAGAACGGGGAGCCCTACCAGCGGCGGAAGGGCGCGGGGGCCAGCCTGCCAGACAGCCCCCCGACATTCCCCCCGCCCAGGGACGGAGCCCCGACGGCCGGCAGCAGCAGCTGGAGGCGGATTATGCTGATGATCCTCGCTATAACCATCCACAACATCCCAGGTAAGCCCTGTCCGTCCGTCTGTCCGTCCATCCGTCATCCCATGGTTGGGGGGATCGCCCAGGGCTGCTGCCTGCTCTCCCGTTTTCCCACTGCTCGCAGATGGCACTCGCCGGGGATCCTTTGGACACGGTCTGTCGCGTCCCGTCGTGCTCCCTCGGTGGGGCCGAGCCAGGTGAGGTCTCGGCAGCAAAACCCCCGATGAGGAGGGGGCTCGGGCTCGCTGCTGCGTCTCCAGCATCTGCAGCCCCGCTTGCTGCTGCCAGCCTGTCGTGGGCGAACATTGCAAATCCGAGAGCATATTGCGAAAGATGACGCTGTAAAGACAACAAATTCTGGTCTCTTTTCGTTCCTCTCCTGGTCTGTGTACCAGCGAGAGATGCATTTTAAAGCACCGCTTCTCTGCTGGAGCGCGTACAGCTGGGGTCAGCTTACTCAGGGGATGGAGTTTGCAAATAGATGGCGAACTGCGGAGCCCTGACTCGTGGAGGGCTGCGTCCTGCCAGGGGCTGGGCTTTGAGACCGCAGAAAAAGGAGTGATCAAAAAAAAAGACGAGATGAATTTGTAACAGGGGAGGACACTCGGCTGCTTCGCGATTCTTGGTGATGTTGGAAGCGATAGAAGGGAACCTTTTCAAACGCTCGCTTGCCTGGTTTCCTCTCCCCTCCCTCCTCCTCTTCTCCTTCCTCTCCCCTTTCTTGTTCCCTGCTCCGCTCAGTCTCTGCCTGTCTCAGGTTGTAACCTGGATGGGAGGTGCAGGGGGAATAGGAAAAGGCTTTTCTGCGTAACTTGGATCTGTAAACTGGGGGAAAATCGCTGAAAGCCGTCGGCAGAGCCGTGGTTTCCGAGCTGGCGCGAGTGGCGGCTGTTGGCAAGGAGGGGGCTGTTGTCAGCCGTGAGAGCTGCTGCAGCTCGGGGCTCGCCGGCGAGGGGCGGGCTGCCTCGCGCCCTCACGTGCGCTTTGCCTTTGCGAGAGCGGCTTTTGTCCGATGCCGGGGCATCAGTCTTGAATTCCATCACTGGATGGGCTTCCCGGGCGAGGAGGCTCTGTTCTGGCTCTGCACTCACAGATCCTCCATTTCTGCCCCCCTGCGAGGGCACCCCGGGATTGAACGGCAGGAGAAGATGGAAGCAAGCCCGCAGCGGGCTGCCCCGGGGTCGGAGCCGGGCTGCGCGAGGCCGTTCGGCTCCTCGAGCGCTGGTGAGCTGCCGTCGCGTCCCGCTGCGCTGCTGCTTGTCGCTGGGCGGTCATCGCCGCCTTCCAGCCGGTCGTCGGTTCCCAGCGCCCTTGGCTGCTCCTGCTCCCGTGGCTTTTCCTCTTTTCATCCCTTTTGTTTTTATTTTTTAACTATAGGTAGATAACTCAGATGCCTTAGTTCAGCTCCTTGTGTTGCCGGGGAGGCAGATGCCTGGCAGACAAGGCAAGCAGGGAGCTTTAAATTAGCCGCACACGCAAGGAAAGGGGAAGCAATCGCAGCGAGCGAGCTGTAATTGGGTGTCATCCTTCAAGTGAAGGCTCGCTGCCTCGGGCCGTGTCGGCTGGGGGTTCCTGTCTCTGTCACCAGCAAAAAAAAGGTTTTGCAGAGGAGTGAGCAAAGTGTCACCCGTAGCGACAGGTTAATGGCAACACGGCCCTGGCTGCTGCAGAGACGCCGGTCTGACCTTTCACTGCTTCTGCAAGAGCACAAAGCCACCCTTGGACAGTTACAGAGGCTCAGAAGTTCCCTTTTGCATCTTAAAGGTCGCAATATTAAAGCTTAATATCATAGAATCATAGAGTGGTCTGGGTTGGAAGGGACCTTAAAGCTCATCTGGTTCCAGCCGCCCTGCCAGGAGCAGGGACATCTTCCCCCCAGCCCAGGCTGCTCAGAGCTCCATCCAACCTGGCCTTGGACCCTGCCAGGGAGGGGGCAGCCACAGCTTCTCTGGGCAGCCTGGGACAGTGTTTCACCACCCTCATGGGGAAGAATTTCTTCCTAATCTCTAATCTCAATCTGCCCTCTTCTAGTTTAGAGCCGTTCCCCCTTGTCCTATCCCTGCACCCCCTTGTGAAAAGCCCCTCTCCATCCTTCCTGTCGGCCCCTCCAGGCACTGGCAGCTGCTCTAAGGTCCCCCCGGAGCCTTCTCTTCTCCAGGCTGAGCAGCCCCAGCTCC
>Ga0065711_1049783_pt1 | contig 11132 bp, 3 predicted proteins | sample Hoacrofraction12_FD_59098 | JGI IMG/M metagenome (GOLD analysis project Ga0065711, IMG submission 59098) | Hoatzin crop microbial communities from Cojedes, Venezuela - Epithelial fraction 12 v2 (version 2) | ecosystem: Host-associated > Birds > Digestive system > Esophagus > Crop | place... | reverse complement strand
CCCCCCCCCCCCCGCAATAAACACACTGGTCAGCATAAGGAATCCACATGAACACAGTTTTGACTGGAATGAGCAGCTGCAATTATCCCCTCTAGTGATTCCTTTTATTGTATGATCAGAACCAACTCAAGTAATTAATTTATAGCTTTCTCTGCAACTATGATTAGCTTCCCTGTAATCTTCTTTAATATTTTTTTCTGCCTATACTCGACACGTTCCCCTCAAATAAATGGCCTAACATTCATCTGTAATACACACCAGAACTTGACATAGAATATAGATCCTATTCCATATTTAATAAGCAATATCAAGTAGGAAAAAAATCTATCAATAAACACAAATATTCTATATCAGGCAGCCTAACCGCATCTAAACCAATGTAATTTTTGTTTTCTAGCTTTTTTTTCCCTCCATAAATTTTCCCATATTAATTAATAATATATATATTCTATATTCTCTTCATTGCCTTTTTCTATCTCCAATTTTATTACCCTTTTTCTACCTAGTCTTAAAATGGTTTGGAAGTTAAAAATGTTATTGCAAGTCTCATGTGGTAATTATAACTTCAATTAGATAGGTACTTCTAGGTACTACTGTCTTTTTTTTCTTTTTTTTTATTCTGCTGTGTGCTTAGAAAAAGACACATGAATTTACTTTAATCCTACAACTCCCACTATTTTTTTTATAAACAGCATACTGGCCCAAAGATCTAAAAGAAGCTGCTCATATTCCACTTTGTCATATGTGCTGTACCACCTGACATACCTATCTAAATGTATACCTACTATGAACACTTTTGTCAGCAACATGGAGAAAAAAAATGCCTCTCTAACCAAGTGAAAGAAATACCTATGGAACCAAAACTCCTGAAAACAAAATGTATTGGATACTCACATTTTTATATATATATATATACCCACACACACAGACCCTCTTTCATACATGTGTGTGTACTTATTTCTTACACCATTAACATTTCTCCCTAAACTCCCATGCTCACAGACCTGAGGACAGTCCTTCTAATCACACAAAGAACTATACAAAAGTGTAATTTTCCTAAAGATTTCTCTCACGTAATGGGGGATTTCAGTATGAAATAGTTCTTCTTGATGAACAGGACAGCATCATTTAAAGTATTCAAAGGTCTCGGATGATGGTTCAAAGATAATCCACTGTAAAATATCCCTACAAAATATATCCTCATTTTCAAAAGCAAATATAAGTGATGTAAATCTCTGTGCTCATCTTCTCAGTCAGTTCTACATCCAAATAACCAGTTGCTTCCTAAAAACGAGGGTCAATGCAGCCAGCAAGTACACCCATATATGGTTTGACTATTGTATTTTAAACAACTTGAAAAATATGCTTTTCCATGTTCTGACATTGGATACATGCATGTACACCTGGTACAGGAATGTACTTTTTAAGATGCAAGCTGAGGCTTTGAGAGCACCAAGTGGTGTATTTTCTTCTTGATGTACTGATGCATTAAAAGAAATTATGCGTGTAAACTTGGCCACTGCAAGGAGAGACCTTATGTCTTATACGAGGCTGAATTTGATTATTCAGATAAAGTTTGTAATAAAATGAAAACAGTGTCATGGAAAAAAAAAATGTAACTCCAAAGAGCAAGATCTTCAGTAATGAAATGTTTCCACCGGCAATCTTACACCAAAAGCAATTTGAATGGTCAATAAACCGCAGTTCTAACTAGTTCATAAATACTGTAGATGTATTAACGCCTGCCTTTGTTTCCTTCACCCTAGTACTGGCTTACAGGCTTTTCAATCTTTCAAGCGAAAGAACAAGGGTACCAGCATCGAGGGGGAATCTGTTTCATCTCATCATTTAAACTGCTACGTAGTAAAAGGAGACTGACATTCACATATTACAAACCAAATTAAAATACTGGTCCCACAACACTGTTGAAATGCCGCTGATAGTGTGTTCAAACAGCAAGGAGAAATTTGGGAAGAAAGTCATATCCAAGATGAGCAAAGAAGAGAGAAGGAATAGACTGACAAAGAGACTGACAGGTGAAAAGCGCAGAAACAAGGTACATACAATTACATGCACCCCTACTTCGTTACAAAACCTGCTGTCAGACACACAGGGCAGGACTTGCTTCAAGCTGAACTCACATTATTAGAAAGCAACTGGGAGGTAAGCTTCTGCCTTCTCAAAAACGGTAAAATACTTTTAACATGCCTTTATTTCAATGAAGCCTGCCCCAAATGCTCACTTCCTGTGTGTCACTGAAGAAGTTAGCGAAGCCATAAAATCATCTAAGTAGACCAGGACAAATTCTAAATTGTGAAGAACATCTTCATGCCTGGGGGGAACTCAGGGTGTGTGGGACACAAGGTGCCATAGCACTGGAAGGAGGAGTACCTGGAGACACAAACAGTATAAGAATATGTACAACTTCTTCTGACAAACTTCCAGTAATAGACTGGGAATTCAAATAAAAAGGAGACCAAATTAAAGGATAAAAGTTAGAAACACTTAAAATGCTTTGCAAGCTTCTGCGAGGAAGTGAATTAAGAGAGGTACTCTCTGAGTTTCAGGTCAAATTAGTGACTGAGACAAAGTCACAGCACATTCTTTAACCAGTAGCCCAAAACACGGCCCTTATACGAGGCACAAAATTTCCTCCAGGCACAGGGCATTCAGGGGAGGGTATCTCTGGCTATTTCTAAGTTAGAAGTTATTCATTTGAACAAAGATTTTGCATTTAATTTGAAGCTGACTGGAAAATGTTATCGAGTTATCTCCTAACCAGATTGAGAATTGAGACTACAGCAGCAAAATCAAATCACAGGATGAGTTTCACACTCTCTTATGGTAGTGGTTTAAATTTGCTGAAGTTAATGGTGTCTCTGTTGAATTATATCAGCTTTTTAGCTCTAAAAGAACATACCAGCATAAACTAAAACATTATCAACTTCTGATCAGCAATCTGCTTTTCAGTGGCTGCACAGCCAGAAAGACAAACATTTTAGACACAGTCCAGTAAACCAAGCAGACTCATACACTCTTAAGAAGTCACAGCTCAAAGTAATCAAAAGGCCTGAAATCCCACCAGATTCCTTGATACTACTGGAGGTAGTAAACAAAACACAGTGACCTAAAATGATTGCTTTTATCTCTAAATGTTCTGAAATCTGTGATTATTCTTCTTAAACACTGATCATGGTCATCTAAATCACACATATTGCATTTTCTGGCCTATTGCTCTGACAGATGCTGAGCTATGATCCCTCTAACGCACCTTGTATCTGCCCATTCACACAGGGAGTGGACAGAGCGAAGCACACGTCTTGGTATGCCACTGACTGCCAGTTCCTTTTGAATGGACTTTCAAATACTAGCTTCTGTGGTACGAGCCTTCAATGGTCCCAGCTGTATGGGTCTCCAAAGTTGTCTCTTCTTCTTACTCATTCAGTGCCATAAATCACAGAGAATTAAGGGCGGGAAAACGGAAAATCTCTACATTTAGAATTCTACTTTCTGGAGTTCCAGCCAGCTATAACATTTATAAGCAAAGTCTTTGCATCTATACTTTCCACTATCAGCAAGCACAGGTTTTCCCTGGTGTTTATCCACGTGCTAACTGCCTTCGCAGGATTCCACAAGGAATCAGGTAGGCTACTGCAGGGATTTGACCCATGGGTGTGTGTAACCCAATCTTGGCACCATGATAGTCTTGCCAAAAACAGAATGCCCTTGGCAATTCAATTCTTTAAAAAGTAAATTTGGAAGGAATAACAAATGGTAATTAATTGCCTCAAATAAATGGCTCTGGCCTGAGTACAAACCCATTTGATTATATAACAAATAAAAACATCTTCCTAGGTGGTAACCCAATTCATAAAGTTGGGCAGAAAAAAAATTGATAAACAAGTTCTTTGCTGTTCTGCACTATTCTTCCTTGTGAATTGTATGCCACTCAGCCTAAGGCTTTAGCTGATTTATACATGCAGATAGACAAAACCCAGCTAAAGAATAGCCAACTTTCCCTCCCTTTGCTGCAAGCCAGAGGGTAGCAATATTGGAACCAACTGCCTTGTGCCTTTCAAAGAGGAGACAGAGAGATGCTCTCTCCCTTTGCTTGTATTTCACAGTGAAAAAGGTTGTAGGAGGGAACTGACAAAAAGGAGAAAGCCTAATTCCTACCCGCTAAGTAATTGATTGTTGTTGCAGGTATTTGAAAAGCAGATGAACAAAAGAGGCAGTGGGGATTGGGTTTTGTGCAAATAAGATGAAAACTGAAAAAGTTCAACTGTCTGCCTCCATAGGCATGTTGTTACAAAGATAATTTAAACATTAAGTGTCATATAATTCATGTACAGTTTGGCCTTCCTCACCAGCCTCCTTGGGGTCTTACTGATCTCTGATCTCCAGAGTACTGTGACACTCCAACCTGACCGTGTGAGTACCACTCGCCATTGAATCCTGTCAAGTGACTGCTGTGCCCAATCTAAGGACTCCCTGTGCTATTGCTACAGCGTGTCCCACAGATACAGCCTCACTTCCCCGAGCACCCGTTCTCTGACACTGCATGGGTTTCCATGCCAGCAACTGCTAGCCAAACAAGGCATGCAGAAGAAAACACCTGACAGCTCCTGACCTCACTTCCTGCTATTTTCATCCACACGATCCCAGTAAAACCACAGAGTTTACTCAAACTTATGTAGCACAGAATTTGGCTCAAACATTTTCTTTTCTTTTGAACATGTTTTGTTTGATCATAACAAATCAACACAGTGTGATGTAAACTAGCTGATCTGAATCACAAGCGTACTAAATACTCCTCTGATGTCTGCGTACATTGTTAGGCTCCTGCCTGCTCTGCATCCACAATTTAATTAGATGTGTAATAAATGTGTCAAATCTATCAGTGGTGTAAAACATTTCACTGCAGTGAATTTACATCCTTGATTTGTATTGTTCACAAATAGCTTATTATGGCTAACTGTGTTTACTTGTTTATCCTAAAAAAAAAAAAATAATAATCTTCTTTCATTTACATTGATTTGTCCAATTTTCCATGAGGGAAATATAATCACCCACAAATAAGAAGAAAAAATTCAAAGTTGACTGATGAGATGCTGCTTTAAGACACATGGTTCAATTATGGTAAAAGCATTCTCTCTTTGTTGCAAGATTCCAAAATTGCAACAGGAGTAACGCAAAAACTCAACAAGAAGTTTGAGGAAGGATTTTCCACATACCATAATTTCCTCTATTGAGCAGTGATTGAGTATTATGCATAGCCAACATAAATTATTTGTTAGAATAGTTTCCTTGATACTAAAATGAAAAATAAAAAAAAATCTTAATAAATAAATACATTTTCTCTAAAGATTTTTTTTTTAAACAGAATTGAAAAACCTCAGTCTTAGATATTGAAGTGATTGTGAAAGTCATGCTATTAAGAAGGGAATACATAAAGGCAAACTCCAGTTTAAAAAGTCCGCAGGATTCTGCATCATATCAAAGCTAGTCTTCTCCTCCGACTCAGCCACTAGAGCAGTCTCCTCTTCGCTGCCCCAGCTGCAGAAAGAGCCCAGGAAAACTCAAGGAGGAGAATATTCAGGGAAGTATTGCTGTGTGCCTGCCACTGCTATGCGCTACAGTTGAAGACCAAGTACTGGACTAGCAGAGTTTTCCTCCCTGACTCAACACAGCTGTTGCTACACTGTTACATTCCGGTACAGCGTTCCTTAGGGGGGGGATAGTCTCGGTGAATTACTTCTCTCCTATCTCACTGGGTGTCAAGGTGTATGCCAATATGTCTGAAAATCTGTGCTTAAATTGCTGAAGTGTTAATCCAAAAGGCACTACCTGAACAACTCCTTTGAACTGAATTGGGTTGGAATTAGGCCAAATAAACTTCCTTACTTTCAAAAATCATCATGGAGAATAGAATTAACTAGCACCAAAGTTTATTACACAGGCACTGGACACAAATGCATTCAACATAATCAAGCTGCTACTTCTCACATTTTAATTATAGGAAAAGCATTGTAACAGTCAGACTTCCATTAAAAACAGGCAGTTTAACAAGACCTAATAATAAAATTTTTATCAATAGGAATATTCAGAATGAACTTTCTGTGTACAAATTAGATTTTAAATAGCAGGTTCATTTCTCTGGTGATCTAATTTAGGTTTTGGTATCAAACAATGTTTCAAACACGTAAAAAACCTCCTATGGCAAATTTTTATCCCTAATGTTTTCCAGCTGGTCTCTAATAACTATTCCTAATTGTACTTGTTAAAAAGCAGATTTATGAATCTCAATTACACTGGTTTTACTTATCCTACAGCAATTTTTCTGTACCAACCAAGGCTATTTCAAGATAGAAAAAAGTTTTATGTGGGTGACAGAATAATTATGAAAATAAAAAAGTGCCTTTTATACAACTTAATTCTTAGTAATTCTATTTCAATAATCCAAAAGAGAAAATATGGCATGCAATAACAATTTTTGGAACTTTGTTCATTCCACAAGTTACAAGGTACTTTTATTACTAGGATACTGAGCTTTGCTTCTGTGCCTTACTGTGAATATAAAGATTTACATCATTCTCAGTGAATCTATTTTAATTTTCTTTGCAAACTTAATATCCTGATTCAGCAAAGTACGGAGATGCAAGCTTACGCTAAGCACACACGGAAGACATCAGTCAATGTAAATTTTCCTGAAATTCATGCAGGGCAGCTTCAGCAAAGTTGGTAAGTGTATGCTTATCTTTAAAGTTTAATGTGACCACATCTTCAGCAGGCACCCAGGTAGCTATTTAACTATTTTGCTGACCAATGTCCAATGTTGTAAAAGAAAAGTTCAAATATATCCTTGCAAAAAAATGGCCTCCCTCCCATGACTAATACATACTCTAATACCAGTTCTCACCTAGCCTCAGTGTAAACATATGCTATACAAAATTTTATGTCATCTTACTGTGAAATGCATTCTTAAAGACACCCTTTACACCTCCTTAGTTGCAGGACTTACAAGACGGCTTTGCAGTTAGGATTCAGATATTAAACAGTATCAGCTACATCTTTGCAAGAGTGTTCTCCATCACCCACAGAAACTTAAGAAAATTAGTATATATGACTATGTGCCTGCTATGCCATGTTTATGAAAAAGCAAAGCTTGCACAATTCAATAGGACAAAAAAAACCTGTAAGTGACATAAACCATTTCAGACTAAAATACATCCCGTATATGTGAAGAAACTTCTGCTACAAACACATTTTTTTATTACTGTCTCCTACAACTTTCCCAGATGGCCAGGTAGCGGCTATTCCTTGAGGGTGACCATATGCTCTACAGTTAGTGAGTCATGTCTCTGATTAACATTCAGATCTCTGACAAATGCTCACGAAACCAGAGCTGGAGACCAAGACCTTTATGACTCAAAGAGGGAAAAGAGGCTTTTCCATGCCAAATTCTGAAAGTCACAGTCATTATACCTAATGTAATAGCCATGAGCATTCTACCTGACCACCACTTCTGGCCAAGGCAGTGGACCAAGCCGTCGTCTTTCTGCAAGTTTCCGTTCATTACTAGGCTGAATATAGACACAAGAATGCTATTTTTACAACGTTACGCTACAACCTTGTCCATTGTTGCAGCCAAATGCTTTGGCTTGAAAACTGGACTTCAGATATGTGTTAAGTAATACACAATGAATTCTCATCCAAAAGCAAAAAAAAGAAAAAGAAATGCTAGAGTGCATGCAAAGCTCTGCTCTGGGCGCAGAGCAGTTAATACATGCCTGCTGTCCACTCGACATTTTCCTTAAAAGCTGCTGTGAAAAAATCAGATTTCTCCCCAGAAGTATCATGATTGAAAGTAGCAACTTGAAAACAGCAATGTTTTTATGGGCTCCTGTGAAGAGTATTCTCCAGTGCTCAGTAGGGCGAATCCAACCTTCTCAAAAATACTGATCCCATTATTCAGTTTTGGTAATTAAAATGTTTTCTAAATGATTGTTCCCCAGCAGGAGGAAATTGATTAATTTTAATGCATTATTGTATTTTAGCATGAAACAACTTTTTTTCCCCCCTTCCTCTTATTCCCACTATTTGCAGATGAATTATTTAGATGTGAAGATTTTTCTACTGGATTTGATATGAAGCTTTAGGGAGTAAATGGAGAAACACAAGGAGTGCCTCATCATTCGCAAGTTCAATTTCTTTCTATTTGACTATTGATTAGTAGAGCGTATATCTTGAGGAAATGGCTTGACTAAGGGAACACACATCTAAAAGTGACCTCAAGAGAAATTACATATTTAGAAACGCATTTAGGCGTTTCATTATACACTGCTTTTTAAAACAAGTTGTTCCTTGCTTCCTTTTTTTTAAACCAGGTCATAGAATCTTATTTAATTTAAATATATTTCAATAACACTATCAGTACCATTTACAAACATAGTGCCTCTTCTTTAGGCCCAACCTGTGAGTTGTTTAAACCACACCCATTGAGTTCAGTTGGCTTTGGGTTAGGCTGTTGGTTACTCACATGAGAGTTACAGAAGTTGAAGAAGCAGACTCTGGGACAGCTAACTTCAAACACTGGTTCAAAACTAGATCCTATCCCATCTGAAGAAGAGAGATGCGTGTATCTTACAATTCTATCATAGCAATAAATATTTTAAATAACTAAGATTATTTTGTGTTTGTGTTCATTTTCGCAGGAGTTTTGAGTAGAATCAGTGCTGACACAGATGACCTAACATTAAATAGTTTTGTGAAACAATGTTTCTCCTGCTCTCAACAATTTTTTGCTTTTTACAAAGACTTCTGCTTGATTAGAAATTAGAAGAATGAAAGTCCAGTATGATTTTATGAGAGAACAACACTTTGCTTACATATCCAGTTCTATTTTCAAGCAGACTTCAGATAGATGAGAAAACTGGTATATAATCAGATCTTCTGGAATGAAACTATTATCATCCAATTGCACAAAATATAGCAACAAACTGGAACAGAACTAATTGGCTTTGGACTTAGCAGCAACTGACAGCAGTCACCTCCATAAAATTCAGAGAAATGAGCGCGGTAGACTGGTTTATAGCTAACGCAAGACTAATTGGCCTAGGGATGCATACAGTACTCACAAGAACTTTGCACAGGATCTTGGAGCGCTCGACAAATATGTTAAGATTAAAAAAATATCAGAAGCATTAGCATTCCCAGAAAATACAAGGCACTGATATTAGAGGCACTCTTTGACAAAGCCAAGAACAGGCTTCACCTTTACTGATTCTGTAACACATCTCTTTTTCTGGCAGTAGATTTATCCAATAAACAACAGTAACCATAACATTTATTACTTAATATCAAATTTACTAAAGTGCTCAAAGGTCCCAAGCAGAATGAAGGCCTATATATTACGTAAAGCCATCCAAAGAAACTGTTTGTCCTAAAAAACTTGCTGTCCTACATATCTGTGATGAAAGTCTCATCTTCAAAAGAGCAGCAAGACTTCAGTGCAGCTGAATATCCCGACTGCTAGCACTTTCCACTATTGTGGACTTAGTTTTGAGTTCAGGTTTGAAACTCAGCTCTAGTAGTGGCTGAAAACAATAAAAAGTGATGTCCTTCATATAGCAAAGTTACGAATGTATGCTACAATACACTAGTGAGCAACACAGAGGCTACATTACATTTTTGGCATACGCTATAAATTTAAGTCTTGTGTACAATTAAAAAAAGAACATTACAGTACGAAGGAGAATGGCATGAATATCACCTTATCCTATTTCCAAACAGCCTAGTATCTGATGCCTTTGCATAATTAGTTTTAGCTAGATGAGAAGAGTTCTTTGTCCATTATGAATTCCTTGGTAATGAATAACAAGCTATTTCACTAATGCAAGAAAATACTTATTTGTATTGAAAGTATACATCTTTTTTTCTTGTATGACAGACCACATGCAACACAAGACTTCTTTTAATTCATACACAGATGTTCAAAATGTTAGCTAGAAAGAAAGACTCTGACTAGCAGCTGGGGTTTCAGTATGAAATGCAAGCACTCAAGCACTGCTTGCTCTTTGAGTGGATCAGGTGGTCTAAACGGGGATCATATCTGCTCATAAGAAGATCTTTCTCACTGGGGCTTAAGAATTTACCTGAAGTGATGTAACTTTTTAAGACTGCATTCTTCACAGTGCTAACCAGAACGATTCATGACAGCAGATGTACTAACCCTCACACACAAGGAGCCAAGCTTATAATTTACAACATAGCCTCCTAACAGTGATATTTTTATGCATACTGACTTACACAATTTCTTCTCCAGAACTCTAATGCAAGAGTTAAGACTTCTAGTGCCTTTTTTCCCCCCATGCAATGTAATAAACAAGTGGTATGCAAGCACCCCAGAATACAGAAAAGAACCATTTTTAAATGATAAAGGAAACCTTTTTGTAAAGAGAGTGAGTGTTCCTAAATGGGTTCACTGAAGTAAATCCAGCACTAACAAATGTATAGTGCTGTCTGTTAGCAATGACAAAGAAAAAAAACCTAAAAAACACAAACAAAACAACAAACAAAACAGAAGCATTAAAAAGAACTCTAGTAATGTCTTCTAGTGAATTCAGCATCCTTGAAAGAATACTGGGCAGATTTGTTCACTTCTCAGTGACAACTAAGTATTTAATTCAACCCAATTTCACACAATCACAGAATAGTAGAGGTGGAAAGGGACCTCCGGAGGTCATCTGCTCCAACCACCCTACTCACGCAGGGCCACCTTGAGCCAGTTGCCCAGGACCATGTCAGGGCTCCAAAAACGGAGACTCCATATCCTTGGAGTTTTGTAAGATTACTTCCTTGTTTTGTATAATTATGTGCCTAGCTTTTTGAAATGTGCCTAAAGATACATCTATATCTACATACAGCTTGATCTACGGTCAATGGCTCAATGTCTGGATGGAGACCAGTGACGAGTGGAGTCCCTCAGGGGTCCGTACTGGGACTGGTGCTGTTCAATATATTTATCAATGACGTGGACAGCGACATCGAGTGTACCCTCAGCAAGTTTGCAGATGACACCAAGCTGAGTGGTACGGTTGAGACACCAGAAGGACGGGATGCCATCCAGAGGG
>Ga0065711_1049785_pt1 | contig 11133 bp, 8 predicted proteins | sample Hoacrofraction12_FD_59098 | JGI IMG/M metagenome (GOLD analysis project Ga0065711, IMG submission 59098) | Hoatzin crop microbial communities from Cojedes, Venezuela - Epithelial fraction 12 v2 (version 2) | ecosystem: Host-associated > Birds > Digestive system > Esophagus > Crop | place... | reverse complement strand
GGGCGGGCGGGCCGGGGGCTCTCTGGCGGTAACGGTGTGCTCGGTGTGTCGGCACAGGGCAGCCGCACAAGAGGCGGAGGACGTCCGAGCCGTCGGAGATCGAGGAGAGGCTCGAGTCGCTCATCTGCAGGGTGGGAGAGAAGGTAGGCGGCCGACGGGGGCGGGAAAGTTACAGTTTTGGGTGGTTTTACCCCATTTCTGTGTGTTGTGTGCCTGTAGTCACAGCCCGAAAACAGGTGGGTTTTTTTGGTAAGACGGCGGGAGAGTTGTCAGCTTTTGCAAAACCGTGTGATAAGGCGGGCAGCTGCATAAACAGTCGTGTTTTATCTTCCGAGCAGCGATAAAACAACAGTTATCGCCTCGCGTCTGGGGCTGTTGGTGTCGGTTCCAGTTGGCCAAGGACGCGGAGGAGTTCACTCGGCCTCCCCGTCGCGCAGGCTGCAAGTCCTGGCAGGATTTCAGGCTAACAGAAAGGGCCATCAATGGAGAAGGACAAAAACGATGTTGTGCTGGAACGCGAGTTCTGGGAGTGTTTTGTTTTGGGTTGTATCAGGAGCATAGTGCTCTGTCACCTTGCCGAGGTGTCCCCAAGGCAGTGCTGGGTGCTGCATCCCAGGGGAGCACTGGAGTTGCTTGCAGAGGAGGTGGGTGATCAGGCGCAGCTCCTGCAAGAAGCAGCTGCTCCTTCTTCCAGGCAAGTGAGAGCGGCTCTTTACTGCTAACGGAACTGAATCGTTGCTCTGAAAAAGGAGGTGACATAAAAGGATGCTCTCGCCCAACTTTGTAGCCTTGCTTGTCAGTCAGGGGCTCATTCATATTGCCTGTCTGATGATGGAACTTTTAAAATTTTTTTCTTATTTTAGAGCAATTCCTCTTTGGAGAGCAACTTGGAGGGCCTAGCTGGTGTTTTGGAAGCCGATCTACCAAACTACAAAAGCAAGATACTAAGAATACTATGTACTGTGTACGTATGCGGGAGACCTGGGAATATGGGAGGTGTTTTCTTCTCTGTGCATGAGTTGAAGGTCATTTAAATGCCAAGAATGGCTTTAGTTCCTGAGTGCTGTTATAGCGTGGAGTTTGTTTTACTACGAACAGGAGAAATAGAGGAATAAGCTTATTACGTACAAGGCATAATTCACTGAAAGTGCCTCTTTACTTTGACTTGAAATGTGTTCAAAGGCTCGAAGCAGAAAGAAGAAGCCGCAGAGCTGCTCTTCAGTAGCAATGAAAACGTAGTGATGCTGGGCAATATCCTGTTTCCCAAAGAAATTCTTGAAAGCACCAGATCTGTTGGCTGCTGGCACTTACTTAGCCGGACTATCTGTGCTGTTTTCTGGTTGCCTGTTCTTCTCTGGCAATGAGATGTTTGTGTCTTTGTAAGCCCATTCTCTAGAGGAGGGGAGCTGGGAACACGAAGAGCTGAAAGCAGGCTCTCCAGTGGCTGACAGCTCTCTTTCCTCTCCCGAGCAAAGTGTGAGAGCAGAGGTGCCCTGTGTCGGGGTCACCGAGCAGAGTCCAAGGGAGGGGTTGCACAGGGTCTGCAGTAGGAGGTAAGGGGAGTATGAAGGAGGATGTGGTGGAGAGGGAGAATGTTCCAGCCCTAGATAATGCTATGATGTCGCAGATACTTTAAATCAGTTTTGTAGCAATGTTTGTTAATATAAGGCAAACAGTACATTTTTCTCCTATAGCAGTAAGATGCTTTTGAAAGTACAAGGTTACCTTACAAGCATACAAATATGATTGAGAGAAATTAATTCTTTGCAGTAGGACCTGGCCTTTGCTATGCTGTGCTTAAAAGTTGCTTTGACTTGAGAGACTTGGAATCAAAATTAGTAGTGCAAAATGTGTACGCCTCTTGTGTAATCTTACTGATGCTGTGTGATAAAATTATTTCTAAATTGTGAACTTAAAGCAGCTTCTTACATCCTTGCATAAATTCTGTCACATTATTTGGCCAAGCCTCTAGAATTAGATATAAATTATATATGATTTATTAGACTCGGCAATTACATATAAATAAAAAGCAAATACCTTAAATGTACTTGAAAGTGGCATCTGTCTTTCTAAATGACTGTAGTTAAAAAAAAAATTGTCTGTAATACATTAACCATGGGACAGAACTGTAAGATCATGCTAGTACTTTTTTCTTATTTCCTCATGAGACAAATTTAACTTACAATAAGCGGATTCTAGGATGCTATGTGGTTGCCAATTGGTACGTGATGAGTAAATGACTAACTCCGTATTTCTTTTTCTGTGTTAGTGCACGTCTGTTACCAGAAAAGCTTACTGTTTACACGACGCTAGTTGGGTTGCTGAATGCCAGGAACTACAATTTTGGTGGGGAATTTGTAGAAGCCATGATTCGTCAGCTTAAAGAATGTCTGAAAGTCAATATGTATAATGAAGCTGTGCATTTAGTAAGTGGGGTTTTGTTTGTTTGGTTTATGTTTTTCCTCGTCCTTTTTCTGTCCTCCTTCCTTTGCCTTTTTGTTCTGTAAGAGCTGGGCCTTTCAGCATGTTTTACAGTCTCTTCTGGCATCAATGTGCAGCACACTGTAGATGTACCAAGGGGAAATGTGTGTTACGTAGGAAGTACTTCTTTCCTCATGGGAGAGAAATCATATTACAGTTGCAAAATTGACTTACAACTGTGTATTTTCTCAGTGACAAATTAATTTGCAGTAAACATAGGTGTGTGTGTCCCACCTGTCTACAGTCAAATGTAAAAGATAGATAAATGACCTGTGCTTTTATTGTGTTCAAATGTGTATGATGTTGTGGCTTCCATGGAGGAAAAAAAAAAAAGAAAATAAAATGAACAGTCTCATTCTTAAAAGCTATATTTGATGGCTTTTATCAGGGCTGTGTTTTCATTATGCTAATGAGGGATGAAGACCAAGCAGGCAGTTTTAAGTGTTGTCTGTCTTTGAAATCATTTGCTCAGCTCTTGCTGCCTATAGATTTTGTCTGCAAAAACGTATTAGGACTTCAGTGGTGTCTGATTTAGAAGCCCAGTGCCAAGCCTCCCAGCTTCTTTCAAAGCCCACTGCTGAAAATCAGGATTCTGGTATTTCAGTGTGTTTTGTCAAGAGACTGTTGTTCAACTATAGGACACTTTTGCTAATAAAATCCTCATTAGAACTCTGAATGTGCTGTCCCTTGTCTTCAGGTTCACCTTCTATGGTCGTGGTTGTATACAAATGACTTGTGAGGGTAACACCAAAGGGAGTGGCAATCTTTCCTCAGCTTTGTCAAAGACTTTTTCAAAGATTTTCAGCAGTGAATATCTGGAAAGTAGGAGTTTGATGCTTTTCTCAGTTGTGTTGCTCTTTGAGTACTGAACTGTCTGCTGAGCCCAAGTTGCTTTTCCAAGACTTCTTCCCGATGATCTGCCTTCAGATCAAAATACCTGTGTTGTTTTTTTGGATGACTTTTTGTGAATGTGCGCTTAAGAGAAAAGGAGCCTTTAAGAACAAGTATGCAAGACTTTAATTGCTAGAATTTCAACCTGTGTTGTCTGCAAAGGTTATGGTGATACTGGGAGAGCTTGGGTCCTACTAGGGCCTAGTTGAAGTCTGAAGGCAAGGTACAAATTAGAGGAGAGACGGGGAAAAAGAAGGAGGAGGGACACAGCACTGTCCCAAATGTTTTCTACTTAAACTGTCATTTCTGTCAGTTTGAAACTAGAGTGCAGCCAAATCAAGGATATATTCCTTCTGTGGAGATTTTTTCGCTTTCCAGGCAAATAAGGCCATTTGATTCCCAGCACTCCATCAGTTTGTCATGTTTCTGAAGCCTGAAAATGCTAGCAGTTTCTATATAGGCTTTCTCTGTGTAACTAGCTGTATTTATGAAAAAATAAGTACAGAAGTTAATCATGTATAAAGGCAACAGATTCAGAACTGCTGTTTTCCTGGTGCACATCTGGACTCATGCAGCAATGGAACAATCCATCTTCAGCTTTTTAGAAGCTTTTTCCTTCTACTTCTGTAATTTTAGTGATCTGATACCATTTACCACAAGGGGTTTTTTTTCTGTAGTATCAGTTTGCGTGTGTTTGAATGCATACTGGTGTTCCCCACCCTTCCTTAATTAGAAATACCCTTGCAATTTTGTTTCAGTGAAACAGACTACAGACATTATAATCAATGATATATTAGACAGCACTGATGGTACTTGTTTTCCAGGGTTGAAAGGTGGGTCTGTACAGTGTGCAGATTTTCTGCCTTCGTAGCACTGAATGAATATTGTACTTTTATTGGCTGATTCTTTTAGTTGTTTAAGTAATGTTTATTTGTTCTTGTGCAGTCAGTTTAAAAAGTATTAATTTAAAAAAATTTTTTTTGTCTTTTTTAGGTTCGTTTTCTGTCTGATCTTGTGAATTGTCATGTAATAGCTGCACCTTCAATGGTTGCTATGTTTGAGAACTTTGTGAGTGTGACACAGGAGGAAGACGTGCCCCAAGTAAGCAAAAGATCTGTAGGCTCCTCTTGTGCTGCTTTCACAATTTTTCTGCATGTGTGCTTAGCACAGGGAAGTTTTAGAGATAGCAAACTAAATGGACTGTCGTGTGTAGTTCCCTTAGCATGAGTAAAATGAGCCTGTGGCAGTTAGAAAATACACGCATACAGTAAGAAGGTATGGTCCTCTGTAGTGAGGTGGCTGAAGTCAATTCATTTTACTTTACTTTGGCAGCTGCACAGGGCTTGTCTTTCTGCTGTATCGATAACCTGCAGAAGGACTGTGAAAGTGGTACCATGTTTTAAGTCTAGTTTTCGTGATTCAAGTTAAAAATGACACATAACAAGCAAGAATGTATTGTTTTTCATGGCTTGCCAATCCAGTCTTTAACTGCTGGTCTTTACACCCTCCCAAAATAATAGTTTTGGTAATGTTTTAATTGAAATTAAAACACGATGTATACACTAAATCTTTTGGAGCCTACTTGTATGCTTAGATTTTGGTACATTTCTTTCTTATAGGTACGATGTGACTGGTATATGTTTGCATTTCTGTCATCTTTGCCTTGGGTTGGAAAGGAGTTATATGAGAAAAAGGATGCTGAAATGGATCGTCTCTTGTCTCAGACAGAAAGCTATTTGAAGTATGTTGTAATCCATTAAAAACACTCTTACTGGTATCTATTCAAGTATGGATTAATAGCTTTGATTATTGCTCACATGAAAGTATACTAGTGTCTTAGGTCTAAACCATTCTGTGGGGAAGAAACCTTGAAAATAGAGTAGGTGGAGAGATGTTTTAATTTGCAAAGTTTTATTGTCCTGTCTAGTTCTAGGGTACGTTGAAGGTCTTGTTCCTCTCTCGCTGCAGCCGCTGCAATTGCAAGCGTGCTGTGAATACTGGTAGGTTGTTGTGTTGGTGCTCTGCAATGTGGCTGCTTTCTGTCTAGGTTCTTCGAGTTAATGTCAAGATATGATAATGGAGATATTTTAAGTAACCACAAGTCTTCTTTTTGCGTACTGTAGACTTCATCAGCTGAAGTGATCAAATACTAGTACACTCACAATAAGAAAAAAGTTGCTGCCCTAAAATAGCCTTTTAAAGATCACATTTTCTTTCCTGTGTAAACAGGCGCCGCCAGAAGATTCATGTACCCATGCTACAAGTTTGGACTGCTGATAAACCACATCCACAAGAAGAGGTGAGTGGACTCTACACTGCATTCTTTCTGAAAGTTTGGAAAACAGTTTTTTGTTGAGGTATTCTTTTATGGTGAAATTTAAAAGCACCTCTGGAAGTATTAATGCTTCGAATTATCTTCTGTTTGCCATTAATTCTAACAGGTTGTAAATGGGGAATTCTGTTCTAGCTCTTGGGCCTAAATATAAGAGTGGGTAGGAGAGTGTTTTGTTGTTTGCTGACAGGCCTCTGAGGAAGTGTTACAAAGTGAGGAATCATTGTAAATTGTAGTGTTTGCTTTGGTATTGCAGGTACAGGGCCTTTGTGAGAAGCAGTTAAAAGGACCTTTGTGAGAAGCAGAATGTAATTCCTTACTTATCTCTTAATGTTCTCCCTCTGCAAGAAGGAAAGCCCTTTGTAGTGGCTTTGCTTTCTCAGCTCTAGGAAGTGCTAAACGAATATGTAGAAAATGTGTGCAGTAGCTACTGAGCCATCTTTCACAATTAAGCCAAAAATACTGGAGGGGAGAGGTGGCATCTGGCTAGTCTGGAGTGGGATTTGCCTTTCCAGATATTCTTGGGGGTTTTTCTTTCCCCCGAGTTTGAGGACAAACTTAGTTGGAGAGCGAGATCTAAATTGATCTTTTGGGAAGTTTTCGAACCTGGCCCTCTTACATTTTGTTCACTGTTCTGATTAAATCACAGTCTTAACAAATGTCTTTTTAATCATAATTTGGAGAGATAGGCTGTCTGATTAAGATTAATTTGTCACTGTGAGTATTCTGCCTGCCCAATATCTGAATTTCCTTTAGTTCAATAGAAGGAGAGATTAGCAGAGTGTGTTTGAGACCCTGCATTACCCAGGGTATTGCAGACATGACTGTTCACTTCAGGTGCTAGTTGTTAGTAGTTTTGTTCCCATCTTGTAGTGAGATAGTTTCAGTAAATGCAAAGCACTTCCATGTAAAGACAGTTGTGTTCTGTAAGGCCGCAGGCCTCTAGAGTGCTTGGACTGCTTTTAGCAAGAGAGTAATTAAACAAAGCAAGACTAGTGCCAGTTGCATAGGTGTCTGTACCATCTCTCACGGCAGAAGTATTTAATATTTGATAATATTGTGTATGTTTTGAATATGCAGTAGCTGGTAGTTTTGATTGCTCTGGGAACAGCACGGCAGTCCTATGGAAAGTCTTTCCAATTTTAGTGTTGATGTTGTGTCTGTTTTAATACCACTAATGAGCAGTGACTGCAGTAATGTTCACTGCTGTTGTTTTGCTGGCAGATTCAAAGGATGGCTGTCATACTTGGACTCCTGGGCTGCCTGTTGGTGTTTAAAAACCTACCAGCATTTAAATTTTACTTGACACAGTGTTGTGTGGAACTGGGAGCAGCTCTGGCATTCAGACTTCTTACATTATTTCTCAGTTTAGTGAATCAGCGGTTTAAGAAACTATTTGTCTTTTTCTGAATGAAATGCAAATTTAGGAAATATGTTTCTGATAGTTCAGGGAGCTGCCAGCTTTGCTATGAGAGTCAGCACATCTAATGTTTCTCACGTTATTCCTGCAGTATTTAGACTGCCTTTGGTCTCAGATTCAGAAGTTGAAAAAAGACCGTTGGCAAGAACGACACATTCTGAGGCCCTACTTGGCTTTTGACAGCATTCTTTGTGAAGCGCTGCAACACAATCTGCCTCCGTTCACTCCTCCACCTCACACCGAAGATTCGGTGTACCCGATGCCAAGGGTTATTTTTAGGATGTTTGACTACACAGATGACCCTGAGGTAAGTGGTTGCTGTGGGGGACGGTGAGCGGATTTCACAGTTAGGTTCCTGGGGCAGTATTGGTCAAAATGTGATGTCCCCTCTCACAGGATAACAAGTGGTTTGAAGATCAGCAGCAGTTCTGCTTTGGTTCTTCTGCAGAAGTGAACTAAGTGACCAAGTTACTGTACAAAGCAAGTCTGTGAGGAGCAGAATTCAGGGAGTGAGATGTTGTGATGCTTTCATTTAGAATGACAATGTTGACAGAGTTCTATCATGATTCTACTAAAACTACAATCACGGAGTTAGACTTTCCTTCGCTGAAGTTGGTCACTGGAGTCTTTTTCCAGGCTAGGTATTGTAATGTTTAAAGACTGTTGTTTACTCATCTGTTAAAATTTGTTGATGCATGTTATGGAACAAAAGAGTGTTTAATCTGGATGGTTGAAAGATCCATCTATCTCAGCAGTCTGCCTCCAGCGTTGGTGAACAGCAGATATATAGAGATAAGTGTATAGGAGTAAGAAAGGAATACATACTGCTTTCCTCAAGTGCTTTTATACCTCACTTTGCTTTATGTCTGCTGCCTTTTACCTTCATTTATTGGCCTCTGGTTTTTGCAGTGAATGAGACCATGACTGTATTCTTACTACTCTATCCTGGCCATTCCTAGCTTTATTTCTTTGTCATATTCCATCTCAGCTGTGGTTTTTTTTTCCAGGCTGCACAGTGGTAGCCTGCCTGATGGCTCCACAGGGCAAAGGAAGAAGTGGATGCTCCATGAACTTAAAATCGTGTTCTCTAATATTGTTCCCATTTCTTTTTTTAACAATATTAGTATTCATTTCGTTTTAAGCGTTAATCGGAGTTTTGTGTGGAACTGTGTCGCACTCACTTCTCAGTCCTGAAGGATACAGGGCAGCTGAGACCTCACTGTGTTAGGTGAAAGTTGAACTGTTTTTTCCACCTGTAAATATAATGTGTTGCTACCTGTAGTACCGTTGATGAGCAGTGATCTCTCATGAGTCTTAATTCTTTCTCACCAGGGCCCTGTCATGCCTGGCAGCCACTCTGTTGAACGATTTGTAATAGAAGAGAACCTTCACTGCATCATCAAATCCCACTGGAAAGAGAGAAAGACTTGGTAGGAAGAGCTTAGCACTATGGAGCCCTGGTGCTTTTTATACGCTACCATGGCTTCAGTGCCATCAAGGATATGCAGAGTCCTGCACTGGTTAGACAAGAGCTCAAGATCAAACGCTTCCTAGAGCGTTCGATGAAACGTGGTTTACTAGTTTTAACTATAGTAAAATTGTTGCCTGGAATACTGAGGGTCTGTAATATCCAGATAATGGAGAATCTGTATGATCCAGGGAGACAGTGGCTCCTTGGGAAGGGAATTCCTTGATAATATGGGATATGCTGCAAAAGAAATGCAGACATGCCTTATGCTTCATGTGAGCACTGTGGCGAGTGTGGTTGTGTTATGGTTGCTGGAATTTTGAAGCAGCTGTTTTGCTGGGGCGCAGTGAGCCTGGAGCTGGTTCATCTGCAGCTGACTGCGCAGTGGTGTTTGTGAACACAAGTCTGCTTCCTACTCGTCCTGGTTGCATTCTTCTCTTTGGGATTATGTGGCAGAGATAATTGAGCTCGCCCTGGGGAGTCGTTGCAGGGCCAGCAGATTTCCTTAGTTTGAATTCAGCTGTGCCAGAAAGCAGTCAGGGCACTTTTATAGAGTCATAGAGTAGTATTGTAGAATGGTAAGGGTTGGAAGGGACCTTAAAGATCATCTGGTTCCAACCCCCCTGCCATGAGCAGGGACATTTCTGCCTGAGCTATACCTGATGTGGGTGGTTGATAACCGAAATGGTTTGCCAGAGGTAGTTCGCTGTGTCATGCTTCCAAATGAAAACCACCAGACAGTGTATAGTATGCAAAAAATAGGCAGAAACAATGTTTTTGGTGATGGCATGTAATAAAGTTTTTTGGTTGTAGCTGTTTCATTCAGTAGAAACAAGGAATATAGGGTTGCTGTAGTTACTGGGATAGTCTTTGTTAATTCTCAGAGGAAGGTAAAAGGCTAGAGGGAGATACAAGATTTGCCAGTGAGGCAGAAATAAGGCAGTAGCAGTTGTTTGCTTTGTAATGTTAGGTGATAATGACCTGATTAGAAGATGAAGCATTTGAAGCCTGAGACTTTGTTATATAAGCCATTAGCTTAATTGTGCTTTCAAGTTGTTCTGAACATCTGTTGTTTGAGGGTTTTTATTTTGTATATGCATGCCAGAATTACAGATCACTGCGGCTATTTATGCAAAATTATTTTGCATAGCAGTATAGTGTTCAGGTGGTGTAACTACATAGAGATAAAATACGTCAGAACAAATCATAGTTTAGGTGATGCTGGTGTGGTTTTGTGCTGTTTCTTTTCAAGTGTTCTATGGATTGATGGGCAGACTTTTGAAGAATTGTTGATTTGTTCCTGCTGCTTTTCTGTGAACTTTTGCCCAGAACTAAGCATTTTCTGTAACTTTGTAACGTAATCTTGGAATCACTTTCACTGTGTTCTGAACTAAATGTATCTGTGGTTTTGCAGTGCTGCACAGCTGTTGAGCTATCCAGGAAATAACAAGATCCCCTTGAACTACCACATAGTAGAGGTATGGATTTTATAGATAACCTCTGTAGTAGCTCCATCATTTCACAAGTGGCATGTCCCAGTTAGTTCTATGATAGGTCCACTAAATTACAGTTTGATTTAGAAGTCTACCAGAACCTCGTTGAATTCAACCAATGGCTTTTAAATGAGCAGATTATATACAGATGAGTGGTGTTTTTATGCTTTTTTGTTGTCATTTTAACTCTGTGCATGGGAGCTTTGGTCAAGTACCAAGATTTCTTAGTGCGCTAGTCATCCAGGTTGTGGCATTTCTCAAACTCTTAAAGTTATATGTGATGCTTCTAATCTGTCACGCTGTCTGAGAGATGGCTATGTTTGAGTTGCTTTTAGTTTAAAAACAATGAATTAAAATGTAAGAGGAAATAGACACAAAGTGAAATAGGAGAAACTCCATTTAAACATATTAAAAATATTTTTCTTACTGTGAAGGTGATTAAACACTGAAAGGGTTTGCCCAGAGGAGTTATGGAGTGTCTGCCCTTAGAGAAGTTCAGAACCTAACAGGACACAGTCCTGAGCAACTTGCTTTAGGTGACCCTGCCTTATGCAGGGAGCTTTTGCCTAGACGATTTCCAGCTGGACTCAACAGTTCTGTGTGATTTTATGTTTGGATAGAATCATAGAATCATAGAAAGTTTTGGGTCAGAAGGGACCCCTAGAGGTCATCTAGTCCAACCGCGCCGCAGCAAGCAGGGACACCACTACCTAGATCAGGTTGCTCAGAGCCCTGTCCAACCTGGTCTTGAATGTTTTCAGGGATGGGGCCTCCACTACCCCTCTGGGCAACCCGTTCCAGTGTTTCACCACCCTCATTGTAAAGAACTTCTTCCTTATATCCAGCCTAAACCTATCCTGTTTTAGTTTAAAACCATTACCCCTTGTCCTGTCACTGCTGTCTCTACTGAAAAGATTGTCCCCATCTTTCCTGTAGGCTCCCTTTAAGTACTGAAAGGCTGCAATCAGGTCTCCCCGCAGCCTTCTCTTGTCCAGGCTGAACAACGCCAACTCTCAGCCTGTCCTCATAGGAGAGGTGCTCCAGCCCT
>Ga0065711_1049784_pt1 | contig 11133 bp, 7 predicted proteins | sample Hoacrofraction12_FD_59098 | JGI IMG/M metagenome (GOLD analysis project Ga0065711, IMG submission 59098) | Hoatzin crop microbial communities from Cojedes, Venezuela - Epithelial fraction 12 v2 (version 2) | ecosystem: Host-associated > Birds > Digestive system > Esophagus > Crop | place... | reverse complement strand
CCCCCCCCGACAAGAGATTTGTATCATTCTGGGGCAAAAATCCAGATGTCAGATTTTTATCTAAATGCAAATGAGTAAAACAGGTCCCGAAAGTGCTGCGAAGTTGCACGCTGGCATCAACCAAGTACTTTTCCTGCTGTGAAGTTTCCCTCTCCTTTGACTCTGATTTAACTTAAAGAATGGGAGGAAACACTGGAGTTTATATTATGAACAGAGTACTTGTAAACAGTTTACCTTCCCTTTAGACATAACTAAGGTGTAATCTCCTTTGGGAGCAAAGTAATTATCATAATAACAATACTTATATTCATTTGAGTGAGGCTAAAAGCGATGCTGTATCCTTGCAGGCAGGGCCAAAACTCCTCTTTTCCTTCTGGTGCACGTTCAGCTTTTGGCGACGTGTTTTCCGCGAAAGCCTTTTAAAGGCCTGGCAACAGTCTGAGCCTCCCTGCTTCAAGAATGGTGTCCAGATTTTTGGGGAACATTTTGGTACAATTTGTGCAACAAATAGGCTACAGCAAGGAGAGAGGTTGCCACCTCTGAGCATCTGACTGCAGGAGCCATTAGCAGCAGCTTTCTATCCAAACCCATGCAGCCTGTACCAACCTGCTGCCAAGCTATGGGCTTTCTTAAGAGCAAAGATGTAGATCAGGACCCCTAATAAGCTAGCTCCCTGTACGATTCGCTACCACAAACGTATAAAACAGCAAAAGCTCTAGGTCTCGAGGAAGAAGAACAAGGGAGGCAACAAGCTTTTACACCTGAACTAATGAAGTCTACGTTTCAGCCTGACCTCCCAGAAGAGCACAGGCCTGTGTTGCACTCTTGGGTCAAAGGGAAAGCAAAGAACTGGAAGCAGAGGGGACCAACATCCTTTGTGCACCTCCTGCACACCTGGGTCCATCCCTCAGTTGCCTGCACACACAGTGAGAGCTGAGCGTCCAGCAATAAGTTCACTAACTCACGTCAATGGAGCAGCCAAGGAGAGAGCCTTTCTGAAGTGCCTTCTGAATGATTTTGAAGAGGTTGGGTGGTGGCTTTTGCAGCTCATACCATTCCGCAATTCCACCGGTGAAGTCCTCAAAGCCTTCAGTGGTGGTGCCACCAGAGAGAGACTCATACGAGCCATTCAGTCTGCATGAGAGGACACACACAACCATCAGGTTCCCTGTTCTCCTCTTCTCTTGGACAGAAGTCCTCAGTTGTACCAACTGCCACAGCATTTCTGCTTTCAACAGCACCACAGCAGCTATGAATGTGCCCCCCATTCAGCGTTGCTTCTTAGACCTCTGTACACGGAAAGCCCAGCATAAAATCTTATATGACCATGTATACAGGTTGCAGGTTCAGTCATATGAATGACAAAAGTCATGAACACTATTTGAAGAAAAAATAGTATTTAGAATAATCAAGACCCAACAATTTGCCCCTAGTTCCACACAGTCTTTTGATACCTTTAACAATTATGGGCCTGATTTTCAGCTGATCTGAACTAGGTCAATTTCTTACGTCAATTGAAAATAGTAATGTGGGATGGTAGAATTCCTCCCTGGTCACCCCAAAACTGGAAATTCAGATTTGAGCATCTTCACCTTGAACAGAGAGCTGGGCACATGGACTGGTGCTAAAGCACTGCAGGTGCGTGGAGCACATGAAACGGAGCTTCCCAGCGACAGGAGACAGCACTCTAGGAACAGCCTTGCCACCACATGCGAGAGCTATTTTTCCTGGCTAGCAGCAAAGCCAGTACTTTCAGCTACTTGCCTTAAGCACCTGCTGGCAAAGCTTTACTAAACAAGCCATAGAAGGAGTGAAGAAGCACCCATACCCTAAAAGTTTTAAAGGGTAATAATGAGGCTGACATTCTTAAATGCATAGTATCTGCACAGCTGAGGATGCTACAAGGAAGCAGAGGCAGAAGGAGATTTTAGCGGGGTGAAAGCAGTCTCCCTTGCCCTCGAAGGGCCTCCCTGGCCTCGACTCACTTGGCATAGGCCTTCTCCAGCAACGCGCTCCAGAACTCGCTGCCCTCTGCCGAGTGCACGAAGAGCAGCTCCCCGTTCTTGGTGGGCAGCCTGTCGTCCACCACGACATCCACCCACTCCCCGTACTGCCAGAACTGGAAAGAGAGCACAAACACCTCGTCACCGCCCCACGCTTTGCACTCGGGTCACCAGGATGTTCGTCGGCTAACACCGATTTCCCCAAGGAAAAACAATCCCCCTTGCAGTCAGCTTCATGCATCCTATTCTGGGATGCAAATCCTGAGCTGGATCTGCTGATGGAGGAAGGAGCACAAAGACAGTCCTGCTCTCAGCTCTTTGGTTAGCAGTCGTCTTCCTTCCACCACCACCCCCCTTTCTGGATTTCTCCATTTTTGGATTTCTTCATTTTTCTGCCTGGCTCTTTGATGTCCCTCAGAGCATTCCAGGAAACACCACACAGGTGGACATGGCCAGCCACACCAATTCCTGGCCAACAGCACTGGGGGGAAGGCAAGAGCTGGTTTTCCACCCACCTGGAAGTGGAAAATTCCTGCATATTTGTCCTGGAAGCTCTGGTCTTTGGGAACGACACGGGCCAGAATTTCTTCATTCAGAGTGAGAGAGGCAATAGCAGCCAAGAGCCAACAGTCCCCTGTAAAAAAAAAAAAAGTCCAATATTCAAACTTTATTCTTTAGTTTTTGTATTGCATTATAACTAATAATGACCTTGGCTGCGATGATGCGGTCCCTCCCATCACTTTACCTCTAAGGCAGAGCAAATGCATGCACACAAACACATGCCATTTCCAGGCAAATGTTGCATTTCCTCAAGACCAAAGTAATAACAAAAGGTAAAAGCAGGCTTTTTATGATCTACCAGCACAGTCACGACCCATGCTGCAACTATTTGAAAGAAAACTTAATATCCAGTTGAGTGTTTACACGTTAGGAAGCAGCATGGGGAGAAGGCAGAGAGCAAGGCCTGTGGGCACACGCAGGTACTCAGGGGTGCCATTTTTTCTCAAAGACCAGTGTTTTCTCAAGCAAAGGCTGTTTTTCTTTCCCTCCTCCATGTTTAATAAATGCCTGTTGACTTGCCATCCAGAGGTCTACCTTACGGACGAGCTCCTGTGAAGGCCTCTTGCCAGCCTCCTACCAAACAGGAGCTCCTTTCACCTCCTACGTCCCTGCAGGCTCCCGCTCGAGGCCCCAGGCTTAGCCCCGCAGCCCGTCTCTGGCGCTAGTCACCAGCGAGCCAGGAAAGGTCTGAAGGCCGTCGCTGTTCCCCAGCCCCACACACCTCCTCACCCTTCCTGGGATGGGGCCAACACACACCCAGCCCGCACGCCAGAGCCCAGGCTGTCTGGATAGTAGTTTTCCACACCATCTCCTACCAAGCAAACAGAGGAGGATACCACATCTATATAAACACTACCTCTATTTTTTGTAATTATTTTCAGACACCAGTGTTACTTTAACAGAGCGGTTACCTTTCTGCTCAGCTGTAGGCCTCCTGCAGCCCATTAGCAAGGCATTTAGAGATTTAAAGTCCCAGCAGACCCCCTGACTCCCACAGCCCGACACCAAACTCCTTGTTACCATGACCAGATCTGCTGTCGCTTTGCTTTGTGAACGCAGGGAAAGTCGGCATTACCCATTCGATCCCACAAAACGGTCCTGCAGCATGTGTAGGATTTCAGGCTCAAGGAACACGAAGCAGCTGCAGCTGCTGGCAAGCCAGGGGCCGGCAAAGCAGTGGGCTCTGTACAGCCAGCTCTCTCCTGCAGCAAAAGCATCAAGAGCTCACAGGTGAGAAGCTGGGGTTGCAATGGAAGTCTCAGGGAGAGTTCAGGCTAAAGCAGCTCTTGAGGGCCACCCTCAGGCACAAACCCACTCGGGTGGCACAAGAGGAACACAGGCAGCCTGCAGCTCCCTCCAGGCTGCTGGTGGCTTTCCACGGCCCACCCCCAGCAGCAGCCCTATGAATGACATTTGTCCCATGGCCCTTTTCGCATCTCACAAAAGCCAGATGTGAAGTTGCAGAATAATCTCAAAACCTGAGATGCTTTTATTGTTTCATAACCTAGAGGGGAAGAACCGAACATAAAACTTTCCCTTCAGTCCTGCCTCTGGCTGCTTGTACTGCAATGGAGAAACCACCATGTCAGAGAAGTTTTTCAAACAGAAAAGTCACCTTGCCATTCTCCTGTGACAGATTATGAAGCAATGAGGACAAACTCCTCCCTCCTCTGCGACAGCACATCCATCTCACCCTGCAAAATGGCAACCCCTCCTACAGTCTTCTCTGTAGCATTGAGACCCTCGTCCCTGGGAGCTGCGTGCCCCCTGGTCCCGTGGGGCATTCAGAGGCACCACTAAGCACGGCAAATTCGTTTGCTGGGGAAGGGACTCGGGTCAGGAGATACGAACACACATTTTCAGATGGGCTAACCCACAATTAACAGTATGATCCTCTGTCCCCCCTTGTGTGAGGGCTTTAGCAGTGACCCTTCAGAGCAATTCTTCTTACAGCGAAAGATGTTAAAGAGCTCTGCAAACAAATCCTTTGGTCAAAGGCAACAACAGGACTTCAGCTTCAGTTCAGCTTAGATCTGTGCTCTCCCATAGGCAGCCTGCCCGCATAAAGTTATTTTTGTAGTTTTTTTTTCTTTGTCCTTTTTGACCAAAGGAGTCTTCAAACAAACCTGACAACATGGTAATCACTAGGGAGAGAGTGCCCAGAGATCTCTTCCACATCAAGGATCCCTATTTTTATTAAGTCTCCAAAACAGGTAGTTTCTGAATGAGAGCTGGGGTTCTTCAAGTCCAAGGGACAAGTACCTCCTAGAGAAGAGCTCTGGAACTTTGACTGGGGCTCTTGTGGGGTCAGGCTGAATTAATACTGTACTGCATCTGAATTAATATCATATTGTCTCCACTCCTTTCTCCTTGACTTGTTTGTCTCCCAGTGGAGACAAACATCACACAGCAAGTCAATTCACTAACCCAGAGAAAAAAAAGTCTTTCTGCCGGCTTACTGAGTTAAAGGAGGTCAGAGCTTGTGACCGGCCTCTTCTGGACCAAAAGAGCAGTGGGTTGTCACGTATTTGGCAGTAGAAGTATTGTATGTCAGAGACATTGTGGGAGAAGGGGATGGATGTAAATATACACATGCACTGGACCAGCACACACCGCAGGAGAGCTGAGTGCTCTCCATCAACACCCCAGCACTGCACACAGGCGGATAATGCCTGGCCTCCCTCCCGACATTCCTCTGGTAGCATCCCGGAGCCACGGGCTCCTTGGTGTTTTTAAGACCAACAAAATCCTAAAAGAAGGAAAAGAGGAGGGATCTTCATTCTCCCTGCTGTGCCACTGTCCCTCCAGCAGAACAATCATTCACACCTGGGAAAAGTTAGCAAGCCTTAGTGAGGCTTCTAACTTCTAATAAAAAGCAATCTCAAAGCACCCTGAACACTGGGAACACACATGAGACAAGTAACAAATATACAAATCGACAGTTTAACTGGTCTCATCTCAGCACAGAGGCCAAACAACTGACAGCTCACAGACAGGTGCCTGTCCGAGCAGCAGAACAACCCCGGCACATGTCCCAGGCTCTGCAAGGCTTTTATAGATGGGCATGCACAACTCGGAGGCGAAGCGAGTCTCTGGCATCTCAGACCCGGATCGGCTAGGCTAAAGGCAGTACAGGTACGCTTACCTAGACTGCTAGGATGCCTTCATGCAATTACACAGATACATGCTCTCATTCAGAATAAATCTGATGAATGTAAGAAGGCAGCAACTCAGCCCGCTCAGCACAGCTGGGCTAGTCCTAAGGCACAGCTGGGTAAAACCACACAGCTCCTGGCCTCTACAACAAAGCTGCAGGCACTTTGTGCATGCTCTGTCGGGTGGGTGGAAACAGCTGGAGGCATGTCCTACGCCCCTTGTTTGCAGTCAGCTGTGGAGGTGTTTTTCCTCTCTATTGCTCAACCTCTATTGCGGCACAAACCAGGGCTCACATTGCACAGCCTTACTTGACCAGGCAAACTCGACCGCTCCAAGAGACCCCCCAGAACATTTGACATTGGTGTTACTACCCTCAGAAAAACCGTGCTTATTTAAATTAATAGCAAGTCTGGCTCAGAGAGCAGCTGCCCCACCACTCCTCCAAAGAAATATTAGCATTTCTATTCCATAAACAAGGCAGGGTCTGGGCAGGCAGACAGCAGCACAGAAAGAACAAGTGAACAACTCGACATGATCACAGTAGCTCAGGAAGCCTTGATCAAGAAGCTGCTCAGCCATCTAGAATAAGAGCATACACCCTTTAATGCTATAATACATGTCTGAGTCAGATTTCCGCTGTACATAAGAAGCACGGAAGCTCAAGGAGGAGAAACTCTCCCCAGAGGGCCTCTAAGCCCATAAGCAGGGTTTATAAAAAATGTCCTTTACTTTCTAGCCATCCCATCAAGGTGGACAGGAAGAGAAAGAGACAGCAGATTTTGTTGTAAAATCTCTCTGTTGAACTTTCTAGTGGTTTCTACGGAGAATATGGAGTCAGACAAACATAGAGCTTAACTTGGACAATTCTGGGCATGGTCTTCTTGAGGTTAAAAGGCCGATGCAGCATACTGGGAGACACACGATCCTTAGCCTTCCACATTTAAAAGTGCTCAACAGTCAGGATATCACCTCTCCCTTTCTGAACAGTCATCACTAAAAGCAGACTTGATAATTCAAAGCCTAGATGAGAACAGAACTTGTGATAATACCCAGAGATTTAGCCTGCACTAAGTAAGTGTGAGCAGGGTCTTTACTGAATAGTCTTAACGATAAGAACTGGCACTTTTGTAAAGCTCTTGACAGTGACTTTGCTTCGATAGAGAACAAAAGTCCAAGAAGAGGTTAACAAGCAGGTTCTTTACATGAAGACTTTGAAAGGTCTTCTAGCAAAGCTAGGTTAATCACGGAGAATTTTTGTAAACGCACAATACAACATGCAGAACAAAGTTACCTGAAAAGGGGATATTATCAGGCTGTGAGTTTATTTATATCAACAATAAGTACTATTTTTTTCTGTCATGCTTTCTTTTAGCTGCTATCAACATTTTACTTCTTATTTCTATGCACCTATTTCTGCATTTACCTAATCTTCAGTGATAAACAAGAACGTTACAAAAAATGTAATTGCGAGGCAAGCATAAATAGCCATAAAGGCTTAAAACTGGCCATTCTGGAGAGCAAAGACAAGGAAAGCATCCCCACGAAGGGCCTGCAGGGCTGGCTGTAAGCGCAAGGCAGCTCCTCTGGTCACTGCACAGCTCATGTAAATAAAGAGTATGGGGTCAAAGGAAAAAAATGTACATCCAGCCAATCACAGACAGGTCACTATTTTAAAACACAGCTATAGATTAACAACTGCATCAATAGCTGAATGTATTTATATTAATACCACAGGGCTCCAGCAAGTTTTCTGGTTAGAAACATGAGGCTGTGGCCTCCCACTTACAGTACAGCGGCTGCCAGCGTGGGAAAACCATGCATCTAATTTTCTAAATTCATCCTACTCAATTCATTACTTTTCCACACATTTTTATTTAAGGAGGAGACACCTGTGTCTAAACAGCAGACAGGAGATACTGCGCTGTGTACGCCCCAGTGTTGTGATACCATGGTGACATCCTCTCCAAAGCAGGCGGTTAAGAGTGAATAAGCTTCCTCTCTGCCGCGGCTTTGGTTCCTCCCCTCCGCTGTCATGAGTCACCCACGTCCTGCTGGTCTGAGCCAAATACCATCATCGACTTCAGATCTAATACTGCAAAACTAACTCCAAATACTCGCCTTTAAAAGTTTCTCCTAAAAAGCAACAAAACCAGAATAAAGGATAGTCCAAAGCCCAAGCAGAAGAATTTTGGTGTCTGGAGAACCTAATGAACGGCTGCCTTGGTGAAGGGACAACCTTTTCCGCACTGATGACTGGCTATGCCTTTTATGCATCGCAGTATCCTACAGTCTAGGTCAAATACAATGAAACAAATTCATAGGCTGCATCTGACCCACAGACCAAAGACTCTTCGGCTAAAAGCCACATCTGTACCACTGCTCATTAGCTGAGCTGTTTGGTTACACACCGCCTGCCAAGAAGTCTGTTGCAGCAGTGATGGGTGCGTGTGCTTTGGATGCCTCATCTGTCCCTGTGGTACTCCAAGATGTTCTGAATGGCTTCAGAACAGTGACAAAACTCCACATGGGCACAGGTCTGTTGCTTTGTGATCAAGCTTTTTGGGGGATAATTAGACTACATAAGCTTCCTAAGGAAAAAAGCAACATAATAAAAATACAGGCTTCCAAGAGCACCTGACATTTTCCAGTGCAATCTTTATGATATCCTAAAACGTGACAGGACATCAGTGTCAGCACACACAGTTCAAGTAAATGTAAGCTTAAGCAAATGTATTGGTACAAATTCTGGTGTCAGATGAGGCAGTGGCAAAAAAAAAAAAAAATTAAGCATTTGTACAGCACATCTGCTAGCCTCATTGTGTGAAAAAGCAGAGACTCAATACCGGCTCTTAGTAACTCTATACAGAGAAAAGATCAAGAGCATCTAATTTTTAATGAACCACTAAAGTGTCACACAACACCAAAATCCTGCCCAGATTCATAAGAAGATAGATGGGCGAGTCATAGCAGTACTTAGTCATGGTGAAAACAGTAATATAAACAAGAACACTAACAACCTCCTATTCAAATATTTATTTCAGGAGATAAAATAATACAAGCTGTGAGTCAGTTCATATCCTTTGGTGGTACCGTATAACCTCATGAGAACATCTGAGTGGCCCAAAAGACCATTAGGACAAGAAATGCTTTCATAAATTTAAAACAAGGTTTGGCATTAGCAATGGCAACTCCACAACTTGAAAACTAAGTTACAAATCTTTCATTCCAGTGCTTTTTCTGCCACAATATCTGGATAGAAAAGCTGGAAGCCTGTATTAGGCAGAAAGCAACTAACTGCCTTCAGAAATGAACTTCTATTACAAAATACCAGATGTTGAAAAGGCATTATAACGAACACTAATTTAAAGTTCAACTACTCCTTAGCTGCGAAGTTTCACAATTAAAAAAGAAGAAAAGAGGACAGAGGTCTGACGTGTTAAGCACTGGGACATGCTTTGTGCCAAAGTAGTCATGGTGGGAGACACCATACCCAGCAGAGAGAGAACACATGAAGGAAGCTGATGACACGCCAAGGACTTCACTGATGACACAACGGAGCCTAATCCATGCCACAGATGACACTGGGGCACGAGAAGAACTAAATTCACAATCCAAGTATTTTTTATTGTCAGGGCTTTTTACACAAATTGTATCTAGTTGTTTAAGCACCAATGCGAATAACTTCTGAAAGAAAACATAAGCACAAAACATGTGAAATGAGCTTCCCCCTCCGCTATGTTTTTGCACATGAAAACACAAATAGCAGCAGCGGGACTAGAAACTAAGAAGCCGCAAAGTGGCTAATATTATGCTGATGAAAAGCAAACAGAACTTTGTTCCTTTGCCAACCCCACTGCAAAAGCACAACACACAGCATGTATTAGTCACGTTTCCCTACACAGAGAGCATTCCCTCAACCGCGCTATCAGTCTAATCTCAAACCCTCTCCCTAAAGTTACGGAATAAATAGGAGCCTCGCTGCTTCCACTTCAAGCTTTTTTCCTCTCGCATCCCCGCCGCCTCCTCGCCAGCCTCCACGCTGCCTTCTGGGAGGAGAGGCATGGAGGCACTCACCTAAAACGCCTTCTGCAGAGAAGCTTCGAGGCTGGGATGCCTGCGCACGCACAGCCAGGTTAAGCCACCCGCTTCCCACTGTCCTCGGGGCTTCCCCGCAGCTCCCGGGGCTCCTCTGGAGCGGCTGACCCAGGGGCTGCCATTGCACAAACTGAGTGGCACCCACAGCAAAGGCTCACAGGCTGGCCCATCCCTCCCGAAATACCCCAGTTTTGTTCTCCTCAAGAGCTGGCAAGCAGCTGGGAATCCCTCTGTGTAATTTGTTTTCTCCATACTGCAACTTTCCAGGTTTCAGGGGGTCCCTCCTGCTCAGTTCTCTGCCACTGAGGAAAGAAACCGCCCGATCTCCTGTGTGGACTGTTAAAGGCAGAAATTAGTGAGGCTGCTCTCAGATATACGGATGCAGACATGAAAGAAACTGGTAGTGATCAGAAGACCCACCGGGACACCAGTCTGTGTCATCCCAGCTTGGTGCACACAGCAAGGCTGTGCTCAGCAGACAAACACACACTGTCTCTACCTGCAGCTGCCAAGGAAAGGCAAGAAGTGGTAGAGTGCAAAACGATGTATTTAGTGAGTTACAGCCTAGTATAAGCTGTGGTGTCCTGGGGCAGCACCTGCATGGAAAACTGAGCTTTCTGCCTTCGCCTTACCTAAGGCCCCTTGGCAGATGTCCGTGCGAGTGGCTCCACTGTCTATGAACTGGGGGCTGGAACACAGCTCCTGGGAACAAAATAAGCCTTGCGTTACACATATCCGCAGGTAAGCGAGGGAACACAGCCCCACTCTCAGCAAATCCCACGACCGACCGACCACAGCAGGACAACGCCACGGAGATGGAGCGGGACAGGAGCGAGCACGGGCACCACACACGTGAAGCACGGTGAGAAGCAGGGCTGGTGACCAAAGCTTGCAGGCAGCCACCTCGCTTCGCAGTACGTGCCAGGAAGCCCACCGTGTCCTTACACACGCGCACACAGTGCCAGGCTGTTACCTCCCCGCCACTGACTACGTCGGGGTCTCTCAGCAGTGCCCGGGCACCCTGCTCTCCGCCTGACCCGATGGCTCCCGCAGGCTGCTTCGGTGGCCCGAGGCGCAGGCTGAGCCAGGGCTCCTGAAGGAAACCTCCGCATCGCGGTCAGCTCATCTCTCTGCTGGGGGAAAGGGGCAGCCAAAGCGACAGCTCCCGAGCGCTGCCCAGACCAGCAGGTTCGGCCGCACGGAGAGCTCGGGCCCGGAGAGGCGAGCGGCCGTCTTGCTGTTCGCTGTGCGGACCGAGCACGTCGCCCCACCAGCCCGGAGCCCGGGGAAAGGACATCCCCCGCGCCCCGGGGTTAGA
>Ga0065711_1049782_pt1 | contig 11133 bp, 5 predicted proteins | sample Hoacrofraction12_FD_59098 | JGI IMG/M metagenome (GOLD analysis project Ga0065711, IMG submission 59098) | Hoatzin crop microbial communities from Cojedes, Venezuela - Epithelial fraction 12 v2 (version 2) | ecosystem: Host-associated > Birds > Digestive system > Esophagus > Crop | place... | reverse complement strand
TCGTAGGAGAGATGCTCCAGTCCCCTCACCATCCTCGTAGCCCTCCGCTGGACTCTCTCCAGTAGCTCCTCATCTTTCTTGAGCTGGGGAGCCCAGAACTGGACACAGTACGCCAGATGAGGCCTCACTAGGGCAGTGTAGAGGGGAAGGAGAACATCTCACGACCTGCTGGCCACACTCCTCGTGATGCACCCCAGGATCCCATTGGCCTTCTTGGCAGCCAGGGCACACTGCTGGCTCATGGCTAACCTGTCATCCACCAGCACTCCCAGGTCCCTCTCCACAGAGCTGCTCTCCAGCAGGGCCACCCCAAGCCTGTACTGATGCATGGGGTTGTTCCTCCCCAGGTGCAGGACCCTGTATTATTTTTGAGTATGTAGTTTCTTAGAGTAAAAACCTGTGTTTCCACAGGCAGTATCCAACCAGAAATTCGCAAGCCTGAGAGATGTGCTTATGATGGGCATCACAAGCTGGACTTTTTGTTCATGATGGCTGGAAAAGAAACAATCACTGTAGGTATATTTGAAGATTTGAGATCAGAGACTGTGAACCTCCAACGACTTTTAGCTATTTCTGCTGTGTTCTCAGGCCTCTTGATCTCTCTTCTCTCAACAGAGACATGATTCCCAAAGCCTATATACAGGGTGAGGTGGAGCAGGACTACTTTGTCCTCTCTTGTTCTAATAATAAAGTGCTAAAACTTATAGGCATTATTAATATATTCCAAGTAGAAAAGCTGTATAATAAGAAAATCCATATTTTTTTTCTTTTTAAGCATTATGGTTTTACCCAAATCCTTGCCCTTGTGTTTTCAAAACCATTATGTATGAGGAGGAACACAGATATCTAGAAAATCACTCTGGAAGTAACACTGAAGTATTTTCATTATTCTACTGTTTCATTTTTCCTTTCTTTTTAAAACGACATCAGTCTGTCATAGTAATGACATGACATACCAATCACTTTTAGCCAAAAATATTCAAAACCCTCAGAGGGCAGATCTTACATAAAACTTCTGTGCGCACCTCAGGCTGTGGGTGTAGCCTGTGGGTGTATTTTGAACATCCATGTCAGCAAAAATTGATAATGCTTTTTTTAGTTCTCTAGATACTTTTTTAGCTAAATATGTGAACATAGCACACTAAAAGAGTTACCACAGTATTGAATACCAAACCTGTTTCTACAGAAAAACATAAATCCTCCTGTGTCCCTCACTGACAGATACACACATGAACACTCACATTCACACATGCTCAGAAGCAGGCAGCAGTTCACACAAATGCTCCTTACCTGATCGCATCTCATCAGCCCTAAGTATCTGAGAGACTTGCTGCTTTGTGCAATTTGGGTGGCTCCATGGTCTGTGATTTCTTTGCACCATCCAACATCCACTGTCTCTATTGTCATGCTGTATCGTCCAATGGCTATAAGAGCTGTAAAGATATTAAACATAAGAACTATATAGCTCATGGAGATGGTAAGCCTAGTTCTATGTATACACTAAATGATGTTGAAATTAAATTTTGAGAAGCAGTTGTCATATAACTTGTAGAAGATCTTGTATTTCAGCCTTTTTAACTATGAAGTAGCTATCTCTTCAAATTAGGAATACACACATGTGCAAACACATACAAACACAAAGATAAATAGATCTTCCCATATATTTTTCTATCTATCAATCAAGACAAATAGACTAGTTAGCAAAGTTATTCTATAGGAATTCTTTTAATTACTTTTTTTCAGAAGGATCAAGGATCAATTAATTGAAATTGAAATAACCATAGAATAAAAACAATTCTTTCCCACTCTTCATGGAAAACAACTGATTTTACACTATCAACATTTCTTTTCAGCAAAACAATATTGCAAAGATAGCACAGAGAATAACAAGACATTTTCTGTGCCAATAAAACAAATGTTTTTAGAAAGCCCTGCAGGTATCTTACATCATACATTTTATAACTACGTTCTAAAATTGCATTTGTTTCCCACTGATCATATTGATGATGTAATAACAATGACACGTCTCGCTTTCATGTTTTCTTCATGAACACTTTTCCAATGAAAAAAAAATAAATTACAAAGCCAGGATGAACTAACTCAAAAATCTGAACCTTTATAAAAGAAAAGGAAAGAGGATCTGGAAGTTATGAAAGGACTGAAAAATGGTAAGTAGGAGAAACCATGAGGCATCTGAACAGGTTGGGAAGGCTGTTTCGTGACATGGCTAGTCTGGAATGACAAGAAGGAAACAAATCACTAGCACCCTGGTCACCATGGACTAGAACACTTTTCAAGAAATACAGGCTCGGAAGTGTTAAGTCAAGTTGTGATTTGTTAACAGAAATGAGCAACAGTCTTCAGCAGCCAAAATCTCAGCTCAAGAGAAAAGTCTGAGGCTTCTGGTGTAGAAGTCAGACATCTGCATATAGCCAAGGGGTGGGATGTTTACAGTTTTTAACTCTAGTTATAATGCAGTTGCTGAAAAGGAAGATGAATGAATAACTTAGTCCAAATAATGCAAATATCTTTAAAGGGATGATTTTTAGCAGCTGTGGGTCAGTTCTGTTCATGCTACACAACCTACTGTCAGGGGAGAAAAAAAAAAAAAGGTAGTTATGAAGAGATGAAGAGCTGGTAGCTCTTGATATGCCAGATGTCAGCCTTAGCTAATCAGGGTGTAACTGAGATCTAGAAGCAGAGAGAAAGAACCCATCTGACCTTGCAGTGGTTGTGCAAACAACTGTACTGATGGCAGACACCAGTGAGGATAATTTGATAATTTATAAATATTTAGGTGGACTCGATCTGCAAACAAAATTGGCCAAAAGAGGCCAAATACATTCCCAGAAGCTGTGGAAGGTGCAGTAGTACATAATTTTTTCTTGCAGTAGTTCACCAAAAAGGGCAACAATAATTGAATTTTGTAACTGACATAATGAACTTATGATACAATCACCTATGTAGTTTCATTATGGTTTCATTGATTTTTGTAGGACAGTACCAACTTCCTGTTCTTTTCCTAGTATATCCCTAGAAAATAAGTCCTATTTTTGTGAATACATAAATGTATGTATAGCAGAACATACACTTTGTACATTTTTTACAGAGCCCTTTTGAAGTATCACTTTAATAAAAATTACAGAAAAAGAGTCAGAAACTTTCTGCATATGTTTTGCAGTAACAAAAGCTGCACGTTGTGGGATTGTCTGGCAGGGTTTTGGTAGCGGGGGGGCTGTAGGGGTGGCTTCTGGGAGAAGCTGCGAGAAGCTTCCCCCATGTCTGATAAAGCCAGTGCCAGCTGGCTCCAAGACAGACCCGCCACTGGCCAAGGCCAAGCCAGTCAGCGATGGTGGTAGAGCCTCTGGGATAACATAGTTAAGAAAGGGAAGAAAATAAACCTCTGGGGGTGAGACAGTAGTTAGAGAGAGGAGTGAGACGATGTGAGAGAAAGAACTCTGCAGACACCAAGGTCAGTAAAGGAGGAGGGGGAGGAGGTGCTTGAGATGCCGGAGCAGAGATTCTTCCCTTGCAGCTTGTGATGAAGACCATGGTGACGCAGGCTTTTCCCCTGCAGTCCATGGAGGTCCACGGTGGAGAAGATATCCACCTGCAGCCTGTGGAAGCAGGTGGATGCCTGAAGGAACCTGTGACCCCGTGGGGAGCCCACACTGGAGCAGGCTCTTGCCAGGACTTGCGGACACGTGCAGAGTGGAGCCCATGCCGGAGCAGGTTTGCTGGCAGGGCTTGTGACCCAGTGAGGACCCACGCTGGAGGAGCCTGTTCCTGAAGGATTGCACCCTGTGGGAAGGACCCATGCTGGGGCAGTTTGTGAAGAGCTGCAGCCCGTGGGAAGGACTCACGTTGGAGAAGCTTATGGAGAACTGTCTCCCATGAGAGGAACCTCAGGCTGGAGCAGGGGCAGAGTTTGAGGAGTCCGAGGAGGAGGAGGAAAGGAGCGGCAGAGACAATGTGTGATGAACTGACTGTAACCCCCATTCCCCATTGCCCTGTGCCGCTCGGACGGAGGAGGGAGAGAAATGGGAGTGAAGCTGAGCCCGAGAAGAAGGGAGGGGTGGGGGGAAGGTATTTTAAGACTTAGTTTTAATTCTCGTTATCCTACTCTGATTTGATTGGTGATAAATTCAAATTTTTTTCTCCCCAAGTTCAATCTGTTTTGTCCATGACAGTAATTGGTGAGTGATCTCTCCTTGTCCTTATCTCGACCCTCGAGCCTTTCATCATATTCCTCTCCTCTGTCCAGCTGAGGAGGGGAGTGATAGAGCGGTTTTGGTGGGCACCTGGCATTTATTCAGGCTGAAACAAAACACTATACCGATTACAGATTATTGTAATAACACCAGAAAATGTAGTGCCAGAATACTGAAAGCCTGCCATTAGATTAGAATATTGTCAGTTAAATAAAATTTCAAATACTGTTTGTATTTGAATATTTTTGCTAGTTTTTGTAAAGTTACAGTCATATTCTGTCATTTTCAAGCTAAGAAAATCAACAGAGAATACTTTTCTGGGAGTGACATAAAAGATCATCAGGTCACACTGGTGAAGAATTCTCCTAGTTAAGGCATTAAAGAAAATTAGAGATTTTTTCTTGAAGTTCCCTCACAGGACTTACATTAGAGAGAAAGTAGGGGATGATGCCCTTGAAGGACCGAAAATGGTGTTACACTGTGTGCAGAATGCCCAAGACTAAAATATAAGTTGAGTGTCATTAGTCCAAGAAGTTGCCCTCAAAAAAAATGGCTTGAAGCATGGAATTTCATGCAGGTATCTTCATGTCCACGTATTAAACAAATTGGAAAAACAAAAGATTCTCTGTCTTATTCACATACACTCTTATAGCAGAATATTCACAGAAAAGCATTTTATAAAAAAACATAATTTAAAACATGTTAATTTATCGTTTGATACGTTACTCTTTGTACTTTGGCATTTTGAGGGGTAAAGCATTTAATTTCTAGAGTAGGACCTTAATTAAATCTCAGTTAATTTTTATGGCTTTTTTACATAAAGATAAAAATAATTTTACATTTTACACAATGAGAAAAGGACTTAAGAATTATTGAAATAATTACAAATAATTGTCAAACAACAGATCATTAAACCTCTTTGCAAGATTGGCCTTTACTTCTTGTCTTCTGAACATCTATACTTTAACCAGCCAATTGTTATTAGTGTTACTTTACTGAAGTATTAAAAGAATGATAAAGATCATCCATGGGATTTGGAAAGCATACGTAAGTTTCCATAAATCAAAGTGCATACGCATGATTCTTGGACTACATTGTCATTACTATATTCTGTCAATTATAAGGAAAGCCAGAACACAACTTTAACAGCACTATGAGACATCACATTTTTTGGTACAAGTAACAATACTTACAAAAATACAGAAAATGGAATAAAAAACCTCAGAATGTTACGTATCAATATGATATTTATAAAAATTGAATGGAAACAAAAAAATCCACCTGTCACGTTTGGGGAACAGGGCTTTCTAAGTGAACACATTTTGCAGTTCAGAAATTCCAGACCGATTTTCAGACAACTGTTGATCTGTTGTCTTCACCTGTGTTCCACATTCATGTATATGCAAATAATTGAATGAAATTTCATGCTTTAATTAATCTGTGTGTTTAATCCGTGCATCAGGTATGTCTTAGGCTCACCATGGACAGTATTTTTGCCTGGCTAGCTGTTCCCTTGCAGCATTCCTCACCACTGTGTCAACTGTAACTGTTCCTACAGGGCACCCAAACGTCATATGCACATATTTGATTTTCTGTTCAGCAGTATTAAATAGCTTGGTATTCTTTAACGCATGAGAACAATTGACAACTTTTTTCCAATTTAGTTACAAATTACACTAGAAATCATTTACTGCATTACAGGTGGCTGAAGACTTACAATATTCTGTCATATGCTAGTAGAAAATAACATATTTATTTCATACTTTGCAACTCTTTGTCCCCAGGTTAGCAGAATTCTTTCTGGAAAACCAAATGCTCTGACAAGAGCGTACAGCGTTACACTGCATGCATATATTGCAATAGTTAATCTATGACAGACATAGAGGGCATGCCATCGTAAAACACCAACTGCCATATTTTCAGAAAATTTCAATGTGTGCATCTGTGTCTGCACCCTCACAAGAACACTCTTCATCAGAGAAAAGGTACACTATTCAGTCTCTACCTGTACCAAACAGTGTGAGACAAGGGAAGGCCATAAGAACAGGTGAAAATGTAATAACACTTTCCCAGAAAACTTTCCTCACATGAAAGCAGGGACTTTCTGAACCAGGGCTGATGCCTCTGTACTTCTGTAAGGTCATCTAATCAGTCTTATAATCCACAAAATCTTTTAGGCTCCACAATATCCTGTGGCAAGAAGTCCCTCAGTTCAGCTACCTTTTCTTTCGAAAACCACCTTCCCCTATTTGTTTTGAATCTGCCCTAAAACTTGATGCAGGACTTCCCTGTCTATGACTGCTTAGTTCCTTTGCAAATGTTCTCTATAAATCCCAACACACTGTATCAACCAGGTCTTCCTTATTCCTTGCTGACTTCTTTGAAGTACTGTCTGATACAATTGTGAAGCACAACCTCTCTTAGGAAAAGCTGTGCCACCTCTTCCTGGAGATGTCATATTTATTTCTGTGTTCACTAATTGTATTCCTTATTGTTACTAATTTGCCTTATCTAGATGTCAGGTGTATCAGTTAATATTTTTCTGATCTTTCCTGAAACTTTTTTTTTTAAATAACTCTGCCAGCAATCCTGTGGTTGTCAAGTAGGTTTAAGGGAAGGATTACACAGTGCAGTTAGGAGCTTGGCTATTTCATCCTTTAATTCTTCGAGAAGTCTTGAGTACACACAGTTCTTCAACTTGCATGAGCAAAATACTTTAAGCCACTAGTTTCAGCTAAGAAAATGTTTGCATTGCTCAACAGCTTTTCTTCCTCTCTGAATCTGACCACAAAGAACACATTACTATTCTCAGAAAGCCTGCATACAGTAAAAGCCTACAAAATAAGTTCGGATTCTGTGACTTAGGAACTTGTAGCACAACCAGCAGTAAAGAACAGTTAAAGGTGTGTTTTGGTAATAATAACAACCAGATTTAAAAACATAGTGAGCGACCTAACAGAAGAACATGATACATTGAAACTAAGTAGAGGTGGGTACACGAAAACCCACCACGTAGTTTAAAGATGCTGGCTTTGACATATGGACCTCTCTGTATGTGAATATTTAACAATGCATTGAATTCTTTTCTCTCCTTTTGTTATATTCCCATTTATATTGGCAAAGGCAAGGTTTCGTATTTCTTTTTCCAGCACTAGGTTGGTGGAATGGAAATCATCTGATGCACTGCTCCTACATAGCGAAAGATAAAGTGTAATGTCTCTAACTAGAATTGGAAAATCACCCCCAGAGCCTAGAGCTGTATTAAGCAAAAATGTTTTCCAGTTGTAATGACACTCTGTTGTAGCTGAGAAGGTGAAAGAACATATGCAGGACCAGGTTTGCAGGCAGAGGTAGCATCTAAGACAAGTGCCCTTAGTGCACCACCATTAAAAGCAAATAGTAATTTAACTTCATTTTATTTTAAACTGATAAAGTTAAACTGACATAGCTAAATGCATCTGCTATTACAGCCAGAAATGACTGCCTTAGTCAGAGAGGAAAGGTCTCCATCTAACTGTGAGAAAACTGTGAAACCAATGGTTGCAATGTGAATGTTGTCATGATTAACTATTGGATCTGATCCAGGCAGGCACTGAGCTCTCGCATCTGACAAAACTTGGCGGGGTGAGACTGTTGTATTTATTTTGCAGGGTTGTTTCAGAAAACTGTGGTTATCAGTGTATCATCCTGAGGCCTTCCTCCTTGATTTTTTATCTATATTCAAAAAAATCAAACAGATATTATACTAATATTTAAAAAAAATAATTCAGTAATCTAACATTTATAATTTGGTCATGACCATTCCCAAGTATAAGGTCACTACAACAGAAAAAAGTAACATGCATATCTTTAGTACGAACAACTGATATTTGGCGCACTCTTAATTTAATTTTACTGTATTTTTAAATCTGGAAACAAATACTTCAGGTTTTGCGTAATTTTACCAAATAAAATTGTTTGGAAATCTGCTGTATGCAGCCGAATTTCATCCAAGTAAACATATTTTTACTGATGCATACCTACTACACAATAAAGTACTTCCTTAATCAAGAAATCCTAGTCACTCTTTTTTTCCTATCATCACCTAACATACTGCATATGCAAAAGGCACTGCATTTGCTTAGTCTTCAGTGAGGACTGCATAGAAATGTTTTTAAAAATTGATTATGATTGACATCACTGTGACAACAGGGCATTACACAGATACATGCTTTCATGAAAAAAATATTCTAGCATTTATTTAAGTTCTTTTTATCATTAATATCAAACACATCTAAATGTGCAAGAATTAGAATTTAAAATTTCCAACCTCTCTAAGGGATTTATGCAAAGCAGAAATCAGTCAACCAAGTATTACCAAGTAATAAGTCTTCTTATGGAACCTTTCATTATCCTTTATTTATCATATAGCCAAAACATATTAAGGTGGCTTTGATAGCCACGTACTAGCTCCTGAAGAGCCTAATGTACAAAAAAATTGGGATGAAGTTTATGAGAGTTAAAATTGCAATAAGCAGATGTAATAAAAAGAAAATTAGCAAAGAAAACTATACATTTAGATGTTAAGAAAACCGTGTAACAGTTTAGTGGACTGTGAAATATTCTCCTTCTGTTGGTGGAGTTACGGAGTTACTCTCATCGTGTGAGTTATTTAAAACATGAGTGGACAAAGGTCTGGAGAAAATGTTGTACTAGACAGACTGGAAAAGCCCATTTGACTGGTCTTTTCTATCTTTCTTTTACATTATTCTGTTGAATTAGAAACGAAAGAGAAAGATGTAAATGATGAGGATAAATTATAAACATTTGAATGTATTGAAGCTTACCAGTCACCAAAATTAGTTTGATATTCCATTTCCAGTGATTTGTGGAAAAGCATTTGTAAATTAGCCCGCAATTAGACACAAACACTTGCCAATTGTAAAATACAGTTGACTATACAGACAATATACTGCCAACTAATTTTAAGACATTATATTTACATATTAAAACATTAACTTATAAATGTTAATAATAACCTCTACAATATACAACAGATTAAGTATTGACTATTTAGTTAACAAAAATATGGCTTACACACAGAAAAGGCTCTTCTTTACAAGTTCATACTTACAAAAACTTCTTTTCAGAAAATTTTTCAGTAACTTCAGCTTTTTTCTCTGAATTAGGGCAACTTGATTCTTCAGAGCAAATCTTGATGCCATAACCAAAAGCTTGGTAATTTTGCCCACAGGATACTAACAGATAGGATTTATGTTTATCCCCTGCATTGATGAGGTTGATGGTTATCTGCCATGCAAATTACTTGAGGTCTTGCAATTTAGCTGATCTGTTATGTGCAGAGACAGTGTACATGCCTAATCCCATTTCCATGGGTCAAAAGATGTTTTGCTCCTGTAACTACAGATAGTGGTTGAAGAAATCACTGCTCGAGTTCTTTGCTACTTTACTCACCCAACAGAGGAATCAGAGCTCACAATTCACATTGCTTCTGCCTTAAATGAATAACATTTGTACAAAACTCACTGCATCATACAACTGTTTACACAATCTACTCCTGTCTCAAATTTATAACAGTATTTTGATGACTAAATAAATGTTTGTTCATTCACTGATAAAAATAATGCATTAAGCACTGTAGTTCTTCTGCTACCAAATAAAGGCTACCATAGGTATATTACTCCAAAATTTCAGTTTGTGCTCGTTTCCCAGTCAAAAGTCTAATTCTGCTCAGGCTTTTGCATGTCCACCTGACAGGTAGTATGACATGTATTTTTTTCTTTTATAATCATGACCTCACATAACAGCTCCATTTCAGTGCCACCATGAAATAGCAAAGCAAGAGAGACAGTATTTGTACAAGAGCTGGCTTTCTACCAAGGAACTCAGCCAATCCCATTTATAATCAAGCACTTAAATACATTCCTGGTTTTAACTATAAGAGCACTGCTCGTGAAATAAAATTAAATACATAAGTAGAGGAGGTAACCATGAACTTCACTGTTCTCATAATCAAATGTCAGCCTTAATTCCCTCACTAGGTTCCCTTACAGCACATACATCCATGTAATAAGCAAACAGGGAAGCAATTAAGTCCTTTTCCCTATGGTATGGCAGTGATGCAAAAGGGAGACTGGCCAATGTTATTTTTTAAAATATCTTACACTAGAGGTTTTTTAATATTTATAGCAAGCGCTCACAGAATACAGCAACCAGAAAGGTATGTAAATCGGTAAAGACTTAAGCTTTTGTAAATCCTAAAGAAGGTTAGAAAAAAAGTTGCCCAGCCTGAAAAATTTTCCCAATGGAATGCTGTATTATCTCTATGGATGGCAAACCTGCATTTTAACATACTTGGTGTATTTTGTTTTTTCCATTGTCTTCACCTGCCTGAGGCTGCTTCAGGTCTCCTGTGATAATTTCATTGTTATACCTTTGTGCATATGTGGCTATGGGCAACATTTCTTGAGAATGAAGTATGGGACTGCAATGAAATGCAGAAAGATATAGGGGCATGACCACGCTGGGAAACTAATCTAATAAGATGCCTCAAGGAAATGAACAGGAGACAGACTATATCCCCTGAGAAAACCTGTTTTCTCCAAGATTTGAGGAGATCTGGTTCAACCCCTTCTCTCTGGATGAATAGTTTGACCTTTATTTGGGAGTACGGTGGCAAACCACTCAAGTAGCGATACTACCGCAATTCTGACTAAAAATCTCTTTGAAAGGGGTAACACATACATTTTGAAATAATGTGTTTCTGGTTTCCCTTTTGAAAATAAAGTCTCATTATTTAAAGTATTGGTTACCACAAGAAACCTAAAGAAAATCCCTGGAGACGAAAAAAGTCCCAAGGAACTGAAAAGACCTAATGCCTGTGAGAGGAAAGATGGCAGAGGCTGCTTTTATGCAGAAAAAA
>Ga0065711_1010211_pt1 | contig 11134 bp, 6 predicted proteins | sample Hoacrofraction12_FD_59098 | JGI IMG/M metagenome (GOLD analysis project Ga0065711, IMG submission 59098) | Hoatzin crop microbial communities from Cojedes, Venezuela - Epithelial fraction 12 v2 (version 2) | ecosystem: Host-associated > Birds > Digestive system > Esophagus > Crop | place... | reverse complement strand
ATTCAGCCAGTTCTCTATCCACTTCACCGACCACTCATCCAGCCCACACTTCCTCAGCTTCCCCAGGAGGATATCATGGGAGACTGTGTCGAAAGCCTTGCTGAAGTCAAGGTAGATAACATCCACGGCTGTCCCTTAGAACATTAGTGTTTTGTGTTACACTTTTTCTAAAGGCTATTGCAAAACATGAATAGAAACACCTGCTAGAAAATTATTCTATTTTTGCTCAGGAAAATTACTTTATGAGGGAAAAACCAACCTGGTAGCTTGGGAAGTATCACTTTCCTGAACACTTTAAACATACAGAAATAATAACAAAAGCTCTCTTTTTTTTTTTTCCAGAGTTAACCCACAAAGTGTGTAATTTTGTTCAAGTCACCTAACAGTTCCAGTAATAGTTTAAGATGGTTCTGAAGTACAAAGGCTTTCAAACATGCCCAACTGGAGAAGATCTGTCCATACCTCATCCTGGGGAGCCTATGAACAGTTTAAATGTGTCACAAAACAGCAACAACCAACTAAAAGGACACGACAGCCCCCGTGATGTCACCAATAAAGTCTCCATCAACAAAGATACTAGCCAAAGAATAAAGTGAATCCATATCTCTTTTAGCAAAAACTAGTATTTTGCTATCAATAAATAAGATTAAGTTAATAGTTATGTGGACACCTCTTATCTATCATTGGAAATTTTCAAGCAGAGGTTTGATGGTCGCTAGTAGAAAATCAAAAAATGGGTTAAATACCTCAGTAATACAAATGAATGCAATTTCAATGAAGCAAACAGAGATTTAATTCCATTACTAAATAATGAGTTTGTTCCACACACTCTAAGAGATGTTTAACTCACCTGATTGCCAACTAAAAGAAGATGCTCTCCCAGCAGAAAATCCTTTAGCATATCTTCCATTACCATCATGTGCTAGAGAAACAAAACCACAATTTTCACCCGTTTTTATACTCTCAAGTTTATGCAATCACTAACGATAGCAGTACAACAGGAACTTTACGTTCAGGATTTGAGGACAAAATTTTTTGAACTTTATACTTACAGCTATTTATGTCATAGCAAGAGTCTCTCTGCCAGTAATAGCAGAGGCAGTCTATCCAGTGACTAAAACAATGGAACAAAAATACTAACTCTCCTTATGTATTTCCTCAGCTCCAACTGACTGTGGGTGTCTGATTTCCCTAAATATATTTAATTCTCTGTAATCATTCCTAACACATTTCCTTTTAGCTTGGTTGAATGCTTGTCACCCAGAGTGTAAGAACTTTCATTAATATGTGTATGACAATTTTCCAGCAATTGTACTGGGAGGAAGCAAAATCTATCCTGGCAGAACTTTACAGAAACCTCGGAGAGGGAATAAAAGGCAGGTGACATGAATATGTAAATTGTACACATTTATTTTATTAAAGATTAAACACCAGGTCTAGCTTAATGACAAATACACTTTTGTATTTTAACCAAACTTTATTTTCAAGGAAAACAAAGATCGGAAAATGCAAGCTCAGGTGTAGAAGTGTTCATTATGTGTCTTATAACTTCTAAATTAGAATGCCTAATTGAAACCAAAGTGCTTGAGATGTATGTTACATACATCCAGTATCATAAAAGGTAACACACACTATCACTTAACTTTATCTTCCTCCTCACAAATAATTTGTTTAAAAGGATCGAAAGAATTTAAGGATAATGTGGCAATGCAGACTACTTTACTCACAATAAAGCCATGTGTATTTCTCCACTGTATCTAGTAAAAATAGGTCATCTGTAAGTAGGTCAGACAACCTACTTAGAGAAATGAATGCTTGCCTTTAGATAAATATCTACATTTTTTTCACATTATCATCTCATCTCTAGTACTTGATTAAAAAAAAAAAAAATCAGTAGCTTGCCTGTAATTTCTGAGCATAAAAATGCTCAGTTTCTAACTATGTGAAAGATGCTTTAGGTTTCCAAATCTCTCCAGGATAAAGGCTGGGGGTGGGGGAAGAAACTCTTGTAAGCACAGCCTAATTCCACAAAATCCTAATCAAGCATGTCAAAAGACTACTGAATATTCACTACACAATTTAAGGAGAGGACTTCAAGGCAAGCTACTACATTTTCTGGCATGCTTATACAACAGAAGTTTAAAACTGATGAGAATAACTTTGACCTGATAGAGCATAAATTCTAGGAAATCAGTTTTACCGAACACACTGAATAATTCCTTTATTTTATTGCTAAGGCATGAATACTTCCTTCTGACAACTTCTTTTTTATCTTGAACTACACAAGTATGTTTGCATCATAGTTCCTCTACAGAACAGCTTTCCAACAAGAGATACTATGTATCGATACTTCCCCCCCCCCACCTCAATTAGCACTGCATTAGGATGCATGCAGACATTTCAGATTAATTATTTACACAAAGGACTTGTAAGTAGACACATCGATATCATGTGAACTTTAACAATCCATGTTCCCCAAAGCCTGGCCTGAAAGTGGCATTTGGCATATCACCTAAAAATTATTTCCGTCCCTGTGCCATTTGTTGTGGACCAACAGCAATGTTCCACGGCAGTGCCAAATTCCACTGGAACATGAAATGTTTCAAGACCAAACACACAGAAACAAAAACTATGTATTTCACTACATTGTGCAGCACTGCAAAGGGCTGAGGATATGTATTTTTCCTCTGTTTCAGTTTATTTCTGTAGTTTTTAGACACCGGAGAGGAAGTATGGCACTAGAGTAATAAATCAAATTTGTTGTCCAGCAGGTTTTGCTAAACAATCATTACAGTACTGGAATGACTGAACTACAAACTAGCAATACGGAAAATAAGAGCAGAATTCATTTAGAAATGGGAACAGCTATCCTGACTGGTATTTGGTTGTTGTCTCTTTCAGCATTCAGAGTGCATAGCTACCAGGGACAGACACAGAGCAGTTCGTTCTCTACAGCATTTTGAACCGATTTTGCTTAAATAAAACAGATGCACAATGTCTGAACACAGGTTCTATACAGTTTTCTGAAGCTGTAAGCAAGCACGTGGAAAAAGCAATGAATGCAGATGTAAGTCCTAGCAAGACTCGGCATTTTACTTCCAACAGACCCAAATTAAGTACTTCACCGAAATGGCAACACAGAACAAAATCTCACATGAAATGTTAGTGGGGAAGATGAAGCGGACAGTCATCTGTTCCCCTTGGACAGCCTGTCACCACCTTCGGTAGGTGACACCCATGTAGCATAGTCTTTCTGTGGAGAAACTGCACGCGAGGGAGGAAAAAAGAATAGGAACGGAAAAGTAAGAAAACCCACACCAGGCCCCTAAAAGAAAAATATTTAACAAGATCACACTATCTATCAGTGGTGCCCTTCAGAGGCAAAATATTCTAAAGGTAACTCAGAGGGTAATTCCCTTGCTACAGATACGCTTGTCTGACAGTTTTGAGGCTTCCACACTGGATGGAGAAGAAAGCTGCAGTACAGCTCCCTCTACAAAACGGGTGGGGGTAAACAAAACCACAAAACCCACAGTCACTAAGCCCTTCCCTCTTATTGTGTTCACTAATTACTCTTACTCTTTATCACTATGCACTAATTAACACTAATAACACTACTGACTAATAAGCTAAACTAAGTAAAATAAATAATTAATAACCAATTAACTAATAACTATTACTCTCCGCCTTGCTTTTCAAACATGCAGAGTTAATTCTAATAAAAGGCAGATACAACCTCAAATGACAAGACTGTAAAACATGGTCTCAGTATGGAGTGGATCAGTCCAGCAACAGGGAAAAAAAAACCCAACAAACCAAAAAACACTCAACATCTGATCAAAAATCATTCTAAATAAAATTCAGTTTCAGTCACTGTTACTTCATATTTTATGAATGTTACAACGGAATTGTCACAATCTCTTCACAAAGGGACGGTGAAGACACATCTGCAACGAGCATCGAATCTTGTGAGAAAAATTTTTAGCCTGAAGAAACTACTTCAGAAATATACCCTTAAAATTTAGTTAGTACATTATTTCATATATATGAGCATGCAAATTAGTAGACATTTAATCAACTTTTTGTACCTCAGAAGCCAGAGATTCGTACTTACTTGTGCATTTTCATAAAACAAAACATCAGGCACTTTCATTTTCTCAGTGGAGTTATAAACTGGCATCGTCACAGACCCTATCTTCAGAATCCCATCGCTTATTTCACCTAAATGTTTTTCAGGAAACAAGCAAATGCGTTACTTACAGCACCCTCTGAGCAGACATGTGATCAATCCCCAACACTTGCAAGCGATGATTTACAAATTTTAACAAGGCTGTGGGTTGAAGTAAATGATTACTGTCTAAAGAAAGAATGCTTGAAAGAGTATCCTTTAAACAAGAGTCTGTATTATCATGAATTTGAATTATCTTTAAAATTGCAAAGAAGTCTTTTACAATAAATGATGAATATGTGATCTTACGGGAGACGCACTGTAAGAAACACTAGAAGTTGTGACTGCTGCCTTGGTTTAATTTCACACTTTCATTTTATTATTGGAATATCACTAATATTCGTTAGACTACACTTCCTTAACCGACAAGTTTTCCTACTCTCATTCTGCCTGTTCTCTCTCCCTGTCCCACTGGGGAGTGGGGTGTGGAGGGGAGCGAGCGAGCACTTGTGTGGGTGCTCGGCTGAGAGCTGGGACCAACCCACCACAACGGTATAGAGTCCCTGGACTCTCCCTTTCAGCATTGCATTTTTGCTCAAATGGGTTAACATGGACACATTTAACATTTTGGTGAAAACTGACTAAATTGGCACTCGTTGAAATAACCTTCAGCTACAACTCTGAGAGAAAAAGTGCATTAGAAAAATTTCTTAGATCAAAAGAACCATAAATTCTGTCCTTAGGAAAATGACAACTAAACATATACAATAATACTGTGCAATGAAAACACTAATAATTTTTCACCACTAATTTCTTAATCTGGTACGGTGTAAAACTGAAAATAGCCTAATTTCTAGACAGAAGTTTTTAGTTGTTCACCTATTATTCTATATGGATCTATCTTCATAGCACAAAACAAAGAAACATAAAGAAAATTCAAGGCATGTGTCCAGATAAAACACATTCAAGGCTAGGCTGGATGCGGCTCTGAGCAACCTGATCTAGCTGAAGATGCCCCTGCTCACTGCAGCGGGGGTGGGCTAAGTGACCTCTAAAGAACCCTTCCAACCCAAACTAGTCTATGATTCCGTGATTCTAACATACCGAGAGCAGCACTGCATTCTGACAGTCAAAAGTCAAAGGGGTATAACTGGAGCAAACTACAGATAATTTTGAGGATAATTAATACGCCTTTATATGCTCAACCATCTAAGCAACATTCATGAAGAGCAGGACAAAAGATGGCAGAAGCTTACATGTGTAATCCTTTTCCTCTAGTTTCTTCATGTCATCTGGACGTGTCTCTATATGAGAATCCTGCAAATTTTTATGTAAAGCTGATCTGGCAAGGTTTGGTAAAAACCTAAAAAAAGAAAAATAATAGGGAGATTGTAATGTAAGGATTTTTTTTTCAAAAGTTTTCAGTAATTTCTGTAATCCAAAATCAGTATGAAGCTTTACTTTGACCCCCAAACCCCGAATGCCTATTCCTTTCACACTCTATAGTCTTCAACATTTCACCTATCTGTAAGGAGAGAAATTGAGCTTCTTCCATAGGCAATGAACTACATTTGAAGCTGTGTGTTCATTTTAAAAGGTTTCAGTATTATTGAATATTGCAACAGGGTTGCAATGTAGGATAGATTAGGACTGGAAGCATGTAATATCCTCATTCCACTGACAGTAAGAGCTACAATAGAAACCATGGTTTTTAGGAAATAATTTTTCTCTTGACTCAGTTCACTTGGACCCCAAGCTCCAAAGAGAAAGGGTGAGCTCTGAGGTGTCCAGAACCAGGTCCTTTCAGTTTTCCAAACCTTTTGATAATTATAATTTGCTTTATTTTGAAAAAAAACCCAAAACACTACAACCAAACAAAAAAACTAGATGCTCATAACGTTTCCAGATACAGCTTTCAGAACGGAAACCAAGCCTCCACCAAACATCTAGTCACACTAGACACTAACATAACTCTGCTTTGAGTGTTTCGAGACAGTGAAGTAATGCTGACAACGGTGACCTTATTTATATAACGTAACGAAGTATCTTCATTAAAGATGAGAAAAGAGTACAAAATCATTTCTACTTACCTCCTAGGTTTGAGAATACCACAGAAATACTTCTAAAGAAATCACAGACTTAAAGGAGCAAGACAGCAACTCTATTATCCACTCAAACCCATTAAAAGCTATCTTGCACGTTAGCAACTGACCAAGAAGATCCTGAACTTCCACCAAAACTAGCACTTCTACCTGGAAAGGCAGGCTTTATTAACAGCATAGTAAAGGCTTTCATCTGGATATTTTGACAGTCGACGACAAATTCGCAATAGCTGTCGAGTAGATAAAGACGAAGCCAGTGACTGTGCCTGTCAAAAAACACAGGGGAGTTTAATTATTTACTCTCTAGGACTGGATCTCAGGGATTTAAACTGAACGAGTCAGGAAAAAACAGTAATCCAAAAGGAATTATTTCAAATTTTCTCCTAATTCATAGGCGCTTTCTGTCTGCTACAGCTGTTTGTGCTTTTTAATCTGCAAGCTTGCAATTGTGTATTTGTTGCAGTAATTCACTGCCATGGAAATCATGAGGTCATCAAAAGATTAGCCTCATGATTTCACCTGATAAGCAACAGGAAGAAAAATGTGCTGATAACTGAATTTAATTCACAATATAAAACCTAATACTAAACAATATTAACAATAACAAGCAGGTTAACCACTGCAAAAGGACCAACGTCCTAAAAACTTGTCTGCTCTTCACAAACTGGATATGAGCTCCACATGTAATGCTCTGGCAAAAGGGTCTGGCAGGATTCTTGGATGTATAAACACGACAACACTGGGCAGCAGTAAGGAGATTGTATCACCTCTGCACACGCCTTCTGGGCAGGCTGTTACTGGAACACTCTGTCCTTTTCTGTTGTCCACATGTTAAGATAAATGCTAAAAACTGTACATGATTCAGCAAAGAGTTACAAAAATGATTCAATGCCTGGGAAGGCAGACCTCAAACCAATAAAGTGAAATTTAAAAAACAAACCAACACACACCCAGAACAAGTGACCATGTATTTAAAGAGAGAGACAAAGTCTGTGAAAGAAATCATTCTATAATTATATCTACCGGATGAAGGTATCTAATACAAATAGGCTCCTTATTTCAGCAGGAAACACACAACAATGAGTGTGATCTGATAAGTGACGCCATGCTCTGCTTGGGTCAGGTGAAATATTTTTATTACATAATTCAAAATGTTTTGGTTTTGTTCATATAAATGATTTCTAATCGCATTACAATTATCTTAACACATTATGCTGTTTCAACTGAAAAAAAAAGAGCCTGAAATTGCCACCCAGGAAATAAAAGAAACAGAGAAAAGTAACACTTCGTGACTTTCAGAGCTTTTTTTCCACTCTTCATCGTTTTTAAGCTTGAGAAATGTCTTAACAGCAATTCTTTCCCAAGGAAAGCTGCAGTTCTGACAAATAGGCATTAACTTTTTTAAAAAAAACCCTTTTTTTTTTTTAAATCAGTTTTATGAATGTGTACAAAACTTTTCTTGAATGCTGAGAAAGCAAAGGATAATATTTTTTAGCACAGCTCTGAGCAAGAATGATTTAGATTGGGATAACCGCGAAGATTATTACTCCTGCTCCTCCTGCTTTCATTGATGGAAGATCGTGGAAGCATCGTACTTTACCACCCAGCATTATGGACACTGTGATGTAAATGATGACGTTTCAAGTGTGAAGCATGGGCAAGGGAGAGGGGGTGAGCACTGTATCCCTGTTAGCCCTGCTCACTAGCCAGAACCCTCGCTGCCTTTAGAGATTATATTCTATTTCCAAAAGTATCGTAAACAGTTGAAAGGTTCCCATAGAGTAACCTTTGGCAGGTAAGCAACCCTCCCAAGTCACAACGTATGGGACTGCGCTGATGGAGAATGGCAGCTGGGCACAGTAACTGAGGCAGTGTATTTCATACCTTGTACCCCCTTGATAAGTCCAGTCCCCAAGGACATGGGCATTTTAAAGTCTAAATTATATACAGCATCAAATCCTGCAGTGGAATAAATAAGCATAGAGGACAGGTCCACAGAGGAAACGCTGTATCGCACCTTCAGAATATTTGCAACTGACAGTTACACTTCTGGGAACAAATTTCCTCTTTTCTCTTAAAGTATTTTATATTGAACAACTGTAAACTCAAAATTGAGTTAGTGACAGTCTTTGTAATAAATATTTATGAGGCATCTAATTCAACAGGATCTTGATTGTGGTCTCTAGATTCTATTGTAAATCAAGCAAACAATTACAATGACGCAGATAACACCCATAGGCCAAATATTCTACAGGTATTCTTCTATTGTTAACAAAATCACTTTAAACAATGGTTAATATTGCAGGATAATCTCTGGCAGAGGCTTACTTATTTAGGCAACTCTGTAAATAGCCTGACTTACCTAAGGTACGCATTTCAGCTCTCTGCACAGGCACGCTATTCCCAACATGTCTCATGTCACTGTTGATCTACAAGAATCCTCCCTCGATCCGTAATGTGACTCACTTCTCCTCCAACATCATATACTTCATTTAGGCATTTAACAATGCTATAGACATCCACATATTTGGAAAGGATTTTTATAAGCTCTATTCAGGCATGGAATGTCTCCCAAGTATGTCAAAACCAATACACTAATACATCAGGTATAGGAAGCTAAACAGATAATAACAACAACACTGTCCTAAAGGTGCACCTAAAAGCCAACCTTTTTACTTTACTTTTTTGAAGCTCAGAAGAGCATAAGAGCCTCTCTCAGCTTCTTAGATAGTAATACTGTAAAAACTATTACCCATGTTAAAATTACGAAAACTAAGGAGAATGGATTACATTTGCATACCAGTTCAACTGCTGGATTCCAGTAAAACTGTTTTACATTTTAAAACATCCAGTGCTTTAGTTGCCATAGCGATAATTTCTTTTTCTTTTCACTACGATTTGACTGTAACTTTTTAAAGCATTCTGTGGTTACTATGTCAGCAGAACTTATTTTGCTTGACAAGACTGCTTTAATAGAATAGCCTGTAGCAGTAATACAGCCAGGAGTTCTGGAACTTTCCGTTTTCTTAGTCTTTGCTGTTGCCCATTGGCATTTTATAATGGCTAGGCAGATCCACTGCCCAAAAAGCCCCAATAACTTCAGCTATCAAAGTTCCAATGACTAAAGTGAAGTAATTGAAAAATACTTGGACGCACATGATGACATCCATACCTATTCAAAAAGCACCTCAAATATGTTTCCCTGTGAGCCATGTATCTAAACACGTTCTGCCTGACTTCTCTGGTATCTGGGCAATTTCCTAGAAGTTTTTTTTATGCAGATTCTAAAAAAGTACATCATAAATCAAAAAACTTTACAGTATGTGGTGCAGTAATTGCCAGCGATAATTTTCTGGGGCTGGTTTTCCAATCAGGCAGCCTTTGAAATAACGCTATACTTTAGCATGCTTCACCCACCCTTTGTTAAAACAAACAGTCACAGTAGNAGNAAGTAATTTTTTTAAAAAAAAAGAAAGAAAGAAAGGGCTCACCGTNGCATCATTTGTCTCCCGAAGCTTGTGTGTTAATGACAACAACTGCTCCACAGCAACACTGGGTACATTTGGAATCTGCTTGAAAGAGAAACAGTATTAATCTTACTGCAAGATTGCAAGTTCCATATACAGCTACACCCAGATGCAACAAGCATAAAGTTGCTGCAGTTGCTTTATGGCAAACAAAGAAGAACACGGTTTTGACAAAGAGCTTTTTTTTCCTACTACAGCATGATTTAATATCACAGTAAGAATGGTAGTTTATATCAATACCATTAAAAGATAAGCAGATTCGCTGCTTTGATAAGCTTTGAAAGTTAACTCATTTATGCTACACTGAAATAGCAAAATATTTTTTACATAGTAAATAATCATGTTCAGTAAGCGCCTAAAATATTGAATGTACTTACCGTTTCTTTAATAACTTGAATTTCTTCACTCTTGCTTAAAGATCGGACGTTATGAAAAAGAAACAGCGTCAGAAACTCTGGACCCAGCCATTGTTGCGTACTACTTCCAATGACAGGAGGTTCTGCTAAGACCACTATTCTGAAAGAAGGATGGATAGGGAAGATAGACCTGCAAAAAAAGAGTTTAAAAATGCATTACCTGGCTTAAGTAGTGAATATCAAATTTAACTTTTACAATAGATGAAAGAAAAAAAAAATTGTTGTACTGAATCATATCACAGTCTATTCGGATCATTTGCAATCCAACTTTATTTTTTTTAAAAAAAGACAAAGACTGCATAATGTGACTTGCAATTTTACTAGTTTACAATTTTTTTATGTTCAGAAGGGTGCCCAAGCCTCCTCTTCTCATCTGCAACAGGATTTGCATGCCTCAAGACGAACAAATACCAGCAACTAAGCTACAGTCCACTGCACTATATGTCTGAAATGGACACATCTCACCCGTCTGACAGACTTCTACAGGTGCTTTACCTACAGCAGGATGTCTCACAGGCAAAACACAGAAAGAACAAGGTTCAACAACGCCAAGTGCAGGGTCCTGCATCTGGGTCAGGGCAACCCCCGCTATCACTACAGGCTGGGGGATGAAGGGATTGAGAACAGCCCTGCTAAGAAGGAGTTGGGGGTACTCGTGCATGAAAAGCAGGACATGAGCCACCAACGTGCACTCGCAGCCCAGAAGGCCAACCTATCACAGAATCACAGAATCACAGAATAGTAGGGGTTGGAAGGGACCTCTGTGGGTCATCTAGTCCAACCTCCTGCCGAAGCAGGGTCACCTACAGCAGGCTGCACAGGACCTTGTCCAGGCGGGTCTTCAAGAGAAGAAGGCTGCATCAAGAGAAGTGTGGGCAGCAGATTAAGGGAGGGGATTCTGCCCCTCTGCTCTGCTCTGGT